>JAABUW010000024.1_pt1 | contig 309753 bp, 261 predicted proteins | sample 5560081 | NCBI WGS metagenome assembly JAABUW01 (sample SAMN10711882, study PRJNA513363) | rock metagenome | isolation source: Antarctica rocks | place: Antarctica: Victoria Land, Knobhead sud | reverse complement strand
TGGAATGGGGCCATGGCCATGAATGGAATAGGGCCATGGCCATGAACAGGGGCCATGGACGGGGGTCAAAGTTGGTGGCGCACCCCTAATTTAGCGCCCATTAGTGGCCGTTTTAGGCTTACTCGGTGTACGCCCGAGTGGCCCTAGGCCCTTTGGCTATATGCCTCGGGCGCACCTCGAGTCGGTAGATAGGTATCGCGTTTAAGGCTCCCGGGGCGCCCGTCGAGCGCCCTGAGCCACGATCGAGCCACTTTTCGTTTTGCCGACGTAAAGAGTAAAGGGTAAAGAGTAATATTAAATATAAATTCTAATAATCTTTATAATAATCGATTTAAGTATACTATAAACTTATATTATAAATTAATAATGAAGTATATTATAGATAAATAATAAATTATATTATAAATTAATAATAGAGTATATTATGGAGTATATTATAGAGTATCTTATAGATTAATAATAGAGTATATTATAGAGTATACTATGGAGTATATTATAGAGTATATTATAAATTAATAATAAAGTATACTATGAATTAATAATAGAGTATATTATAGATTAATAATAGAGTATATTATAAATCAATAATAGAGTATATTATAGAGTATACTATGAATCTACTATAAAGAATACTATAGAGTATACTATAGATTAATAATAGAGTATACTATAATTTATTTTAGAAGTATTTTTTCTATTATTCGCCTAATAGGTTTAAAGAGTTTTATCGAGTATTTATTAATATATATATTTATAATTATTAGTTTATACGGATACGTACTATTATATTTCTTTATAAAGATATAGGAATAATATATTTATACTTTATCTTTAAATTATATATATCGATTTTATAATATTCTTTCCTTTATTTATCCTACTAGGTTTAGAGAGTTTTACGAATAATTATTATTAATAAAAAAGAATAATTATAGAAGGTAATTAAACTTATATATTAATATTTATCGGGAAATATACGTTTTATTTATATTATATATTTATTATTCTTTCTATTATTTTCTTTACGGGTTTAAAGAGTTTTCTTAAATATTTAAATATTTAGATTCGGGGCGAATCTCTTAGAGAGGGAGGTAATTATTATATTATATTAAAACTAAACTTTAATAATTAGGATTCCGGCTAAAGATTCATAATACGTAATTTTTATATTAATTTTATTATTTAATAACGTAGTTAATAAACTATTAATATTATATTTAAATATATTATTATATAATTAGCTAGTTACTCCTAGCTCCTAAAATTCCTTAGAGATTAATCCTTTTATCGAGTAGTAAAGATATTTACCAAGTTTATATATTTACTTTTATATTATTATATATACCCTAGGTACTATGACTTAATATTAAAAAATAATAATTTAACTACTAATTCGAAAAATATAAAAGTAGTAAAGAAAAGAGAGAGTAAAGTAGTTTATAACTATAATATCTTATTCGAAACTAGATATTAAAAGTTTATAGACTCTTATCTTATTATTATAATATAATAATACTCTTATTTTATTATTTCTATATTAAAAGGCCGCGGTTTATACTAGAATAATTAAGAATCCGACTTTAAGATATAAAGATTATTATTACCCTTTTAATATAAATATTATTTTCGACCGAGTAATTAAAAAGATACGACTCGTTAATAAATAATAAAGTATAAAAAATTATGGTAATATTATATATATATTTAAAAAAGTATAAAACTACGATTTTATAAATAAATATAATAATATTAACGAAGGAGAGTAGGATTATAAAAGAAAAAATATATATTTATTAAAGATAACGAGAACTAATAAAAAGATTAAAGAATATATATTTAATACCTCGATTCCTTAAATATAAATTAATTAGTTCCTAGAAATATATTAATCCTCTTAATTTTTAATCTCGATTATTCCTTCCTTTATTATTCGTTATAATATTAATATCTAAATCCGCGTCTATCTTCAATAATTAATTTAGGCCTCGGGTTTTTTATAAATTTACTTTTTATTAAAGCGATACTCTATCTCCTTTTTTAATTTAATAATATTAATTTATATTTTAGGTCTTCTATTGAAGTTAAAGTTAAATATATATTTATATCGATAACTATACTTTATTAATAGTAAGGGGATTAGATAAAATAATATTAAAATAGTAATCTATAAATAAGACGTAGGTTAAGGGATTAGGAAGAAAAACTATTAATTCTAAAAAAAGAAAATCTAATTAATAGAGATTTAAATATATTATTATTAGTTTCTCTATAATTTATAAATTTATACTAGATTAAATCACGCGGCCTAAGGATATCGTAGTTAAAAAAAACTATATACTATCTCTCTTAATAATACTTTAACTAAGTATAGTCTCTATATATAAAATATACTTTAATAGACTCGCGGTATTCTCTAAAACTTAAAATTACTTATATTATAATTCTTCCTAAAGGCCTACGATATTTATAGAGTAATATTAAAAACGGAAAATAAAGAATATTAACGATATTTTTATTTTATTTTAAATATTTCTCTTAGTAATTTCTTAAAATAAAAATCTCGTTATAAAAAACATACTTTAATAAAATAAATCGTTATAGATAATTCTATATTATATACGATATTATAATTATATAAAAGTATTTTAAGAGATTTTTAATATTTTAATATTTCTTAATACTAACTCTTTTATTTACTTTAAATAGTATTTTTCCTACGTCGGCAAATCGAAAACCGGCTCCAGCGGCTCGGGGTTATTAGGTAAGCTGCCTCGGGCGCCTAAAGTAGGCTCGGGGTGCCCGAGCGGCCCCGAGCGCCCGTCGAGCGCCCGCCGAGTACCCTTCGAGCGTTAAATCGCTCGACGGGCGCTCGACGGGCGCCCGAGGCCGTTATAAGATAAATATCGGGCTCCCTACGAGCGTAATTTAAGCCCGGAGCTTCAGGGGCCCTAACCTTAGAAAATCATATGATTTACTACCTAAAATTTTCAAAAATCTTGATGTTCCATAATCGCCCCTATCGACGGTAGCGACCCCCCGGAACGACCCCTAACGCCAGCAAATTTTGATGCCCGGAATCGATCGATTCAGGCGAAATCCTCGCGGGGGTGTGCGCAGGCCATGCGCCAGGGCATGCGCCAGGGGTTTAGGGGTGCGACAGTAACAGTTATAGGGGTGCGACAGCGACAGGACTATGGCCATGAATGGAATGCGCCATGGCCATGAATGGAATGGGGCCATGGCCATGAATGGAATAGGGCCATGGCCATGAACAGGGGCCATGGACGGGGGTCAAAGTTAGTGGCGCACCCCTAATTTAGCGCCCATTAGTGGCCGTTTTAGGCTTGCTCGGTATACGCCCGAGTGGCCTTAGGCCCCTTGGCTGCATACCTCGGGCGCACCTCGAGTCGGTAGATAGGTGTCGCGTTTAAGGCTCCCGGGGCGCCCGTCGAGCGCCCTGAGCCACGATCGAGCCACTTTTCGTTTTACCGACGTATTATAACGTCGTAGATTAATAATACTTCGGGGTTTCTTTTAATAAACTCGCCGAAAATCCCCTTCTATCTCTAAAGTACTTTAGCGCTCGAAGTAAATTAGGATTCTCAAAGTCGTTTATACTTTTATAGATATAATTCTACCTCGTTTTAAATATTTATAAAATAAAAAATCAAGATATCCGAAGTAAATAAAATCCGGATATATATAATCTTCTCGTCGAGAAGAATTTTAATTCTCTTTATATATATTTTATTATTTTCGTAATATAGTTATAGTTATTATTTAGAGAATAATTTATTCTAATTTTAACTCTTTCGATTAATAAATATAATATAAATTCTTTTAATTCTAGATAATTAATCTATTAAATATAAATATAATATATTTAATAAATAGTTTTATTAGATAAATCGGATTTTATTTCTTACTCTTTAATTTAATAATATATATTCTACGCCGATTCTAATTTAGTTAATATAATTTTTAATTAATATAAATAATTAAATCGGAGCTCTAAAATAATACTCTAGTAAATATAATCTAGATATTAATAATAATATTTCTCTCGTATTTCTAGTATAATATTAAATTTAATATATAAAAATTATTTATTATATCTTATTTCAATAAGAATTCTTTCTATTATTATACACGAAATTTCAATACTTATCTCCCGAGTTATTACTATATGATTTCTATAGTAGGGCTAAGCTACGGGCGCTAGGCTTGGCTATATTAGCTGTTCCGAATACTTTAAAACATGACCTCGTAGCAATCCCACAACGGCTCGGAGAATAGGAACGTAAGGGACTTCCGCGCTGCAGCTTTCCCCCCATGGCGGCTCGGCTGTCATATGAAGTGACACGTGGTCCTAGGGAAAGACCTGGAAGATCATCATCTCTTCTGTGGCTTCAATCGGCGATTGGCGCCAGGAGTATACGGTACCTGCAGTGTTCCCGACAGCTAGTGTAACAGCAAGATCCGCTGGAGGAGTTCTACGCAAGCTGTAAATCACTCGAAAGCCAAACATCATCCAACCGATGAAAGATGCCCCGTGGGAGATTCTGTGCGTCCGCTGGACATTTATATTTTAAGGAGAAGTCGCGCAGCACATGCGGCGTTATTTGGACATGTGACCAACAATGTTACGCTCACGTAAGAGTTGATACTGACGCCTGGCTCTACGGAGACTCCGTAACCGCCTGAGAGCGGTTCGTCAGGGAGTGGTTTGGTTTGAGAAGACACGGTGGGATTTCGACCCTATGCTATATTCCGTCGAACCTCCAAGTCGGGTCACGCCATCGTACTGCCACTTACTTACTTAATCGGTCCATTTCTCGTTAAGTAGTAGGTTCACCTTTCATGTCCAGATGCTTGTTATGATACCGTTTGAATGTATTGAATATCCAGATGTGTACGATTGGGGATCTGTGTACCTAATTCGAGCCAACGTCTCATGTCACTTTTTCTGTTTTTTGATCACGATTCTGAAAATATCAAAAGTCTGCGTACAGCTACGGTCACCCAGCCCTCTAATTCTGCTCGCTCACTTCTTCCCATTCGAGTATAGTACACAGGTTGCCTTTGCAAGGGGCTACGTTGCGGGCTGGCAGCCCCCAATGTGACACGAAACGATCAAAGCGGCTTTATTCCTACGAGTGACGTGTTCTAAACGTTTGCCTATGTTCTGCGCGTCGTTCAAAAGTACTAGCTAAACTGCAACCATCCAAATCATATCGAATGTTGTATTCAACTATATTGTCACAATAATTTCTGATATATGTACGTTGAGCTCTTCAATAGTTCCCCTAAGCGAAAATCTCAGTACGAAGGTGATCGGATAGTGGTGATTTCGGACGGTCATCGTAGGAATTTTCCATCTGCGACGACAACAATCATGAACGCCTTCCCGCGCCTTGCTGAGCCTTGCTTACCTGTTCCGTCTGTTGATGCTCCAGCCCCAAATATTGAAACATGGATGGGAGCACTCATGTCCGGGAGGCCACCAACAAAGCACCGCTGGAAGGTCTTGCCTCCCACCATCTTTGTACCGATGATCCCCTAAAAGCATGAACGTAATTGTGATTCTACCCGTACAATGAAGATCTTCGTCGTCATCTTTCGAGCCGTGTCAAAAAAATCTTGCTTAGAAACCATATATAAGAGCGTTACTTCTCACATCCTCCGTCCATAACCAGATCATTCCACATCCTAAAATCATATCTTCATCTGTCCCTTTGCCTCTACTCAAGAACCAACTACATACCTACATTCCCACGGTCCAATCTCGACAGCACTCCAACAATATGCAGTCATTCACATATCTCCATCCGTTCCTTGCAACCCTCTCGCTAGCTCTCGCTGCTCCTTCCAAGCCGGCTTCTCGCACAGCCATAACGTGCGATACCTTCAACCCCGTGCGGACCGGCAATTACGCCGTCCAAAACGACGCCTGGGGCGCATCTAATGGCGTAGGATCACAGCGCGCCCAGATCGACGGCCTGATCGGCGATTCGCTTGCTTGGAGCAGCAACTTCAGCTGGGCAAACAAACCCAACGAAATTGAGAGTTATACCAACGTGGAGGCGGCTGCGAATACACCTTGTAAGCCGTTGAAACAGTATAATACCATTCCGACGACATGGGATTGGAGGTACGTGTGCTCATCCCCAAGCTGCAAAGAATAGTATTGCGCCGTCCCACTCGATTCCCCAGCTGACAAGACGCGGTAGCTACTCAACAAGCATCACCGGCAACGTAGCCTACGATGGCTTCCTCGCTCCCCAGTGTGATGGTCCAGGTGACCAACACAGCTACGAAGTCATGGTGTGGCTCGCCCAGCTAGGCGGTCTGGACCCCATTGGTACTCAACAAAGCAAAGCCCAGATTGGAGGCTCGTCATTCAATCTGTGGAGCGGCCAGAACCTGGGTGCGACTGTATACAGCTTTGTCGCCACCAGTCAGATCAACAGCTTCAATGGCGATTTGATGGATTTCTTTAATTACCTGGTGGATGATTAGGGCGTTGATAAGTCGCTATTTTTAACGACTGTGCAGGCGGGTACAGAGGTTGCGATTGGGAATACGGTGACATTTAAGACTTCACGGTATACCATTTTGAGCTCTTGATTTATATTGGGAAAGTAATTGGCTTGAGTGAGTTCAGGTTGTTATATAGTCGAGATCGATGGAGAGGCAGTGCAGGTTGATTGCCTTTCGCAAAAGAACACAATCTGATTGTATAATGGTCTTGTCAATTTGGATTGGGTCATCGCGTAACCTCATCATGCTCATGCCTGGAATTTTGCGCTAGTTTTCCATATGTTTTGCCCTCCAATGCTGCCATGCGTAATACTATCTTCTTTGTAATAGCTATGTAGTGGCCTTCTACCACTCGCTGTAGTCGCGTGGGGATAAGGAAAGGAAGGAGTACCTCGAAGGCGAAGCGATTGCATACGCCCATAAAGGAAAAGGACTCAAGGGTACCGAAGACCATCTCCACCCACGGGTGGTACTTTTGACCTTCAAGACACTGGGAAAGATTCCCCGAATGTAAGAACGCCCAGAACATCGAAAGTTGTGTAACTGTACCACTTCACAGAGTTGATGATTCCGTGATCAGGAGCCTGAATCTGTTCATGCAGCCGACTGTAAAATTTATCGATGTATCCCTGAACCACTGGCTCTTGCTCTCCGGTGGCCTTATCAGAGATGAGTGGGTTAAAATCAAGGCCTCTCAGGAAAGAACGCATCAAGCTCCCTTCCATCCTCAGTCTTCACCTTCTCACTCCCGACCATGACAAATAATATACGACACGGCTCCTGCGTATGATTCTTCCAAGCATGCATAGCACCTCTCTGCACTATTACATCCCCCGCCTCCGCTACCTTCTCCTCCCCTCCATCAAGAATCATCGTAATTTCGCCGGACAAAATACAAGCATAATCCAAACTGACAGTGCGATGCATTGGGCTCGCAACTCCTGGAGCAATGTCGCTAGTACAAAAAATTACGCCATTGGGGTCGTTGCGAGGGACTGAGGAGGTTTTGGCGTCGGGAAGGGGTGCTGTGTTGGATACTGGGACGCGGTCGGAGGAGTGGAAGGTGCTGAAGGAGCTACCGTTGGGGCCGAAAGGAATGGTGTGGTTTGGGTGTCAGAGGCGATGATGGACGTCCCGTCTGGAGAGTGAGAGGTAGTGATGACGCGGGGAGCGGAGAGGGTGTTGGATGTCATCTTCACTTTTTGAGATTATGCGGTTGAGAGTGAGCGTTTTGAGGCGAAGAAACTTCTGTAGAAATGCAAAAATTGCATGAGATTTCAAGATGTCGTTTTGTTTTGCTTTGGACTTGAAGGCTTTAGAGTGAAGACTGGAGATGTGATGGTAGAGAAAGGAGGAGACGGAGGACATGGGCACTTATATACTTCCTACCTCTAGAATTACGGTAGAGTACAACATTTTACAATGAAGCCAGCGACGCTTCGGAATCTGTACTGGCAAGTGCCGATGTAGCGAAGATTGGTAAAAACAGCGGAGAGGAGGATTGTGACTTTGCCAAATTGGTAAGTAAGTCATTTGAGGCTGTTTACTTCAAGTCCGGTAAGGGATTACCTTGCATTGGCTTGCTTTCCGCCTTCGGAATTAATTCCCCTCAACAAAATGTTTTCTAACTCCAACATCTCCGTGGCTTCAAGCACAAGATCTTTTCCAAACAAGAGTGTATCGATATAGTCCTCGTAGAGTAGACCTTTAGACTCTTATAGTGCTTTCGCATGTCGCAGGCGGCTGATCTTCGAAGTGATCCGCAAAGCGATACCCAGCTGGCACAGTCCTCACCTTGCGACAGGGCTGTAGCCGAAGATGTGTTCAGTGCCACCACGAAGAATCAGAATCGATCACAAGCAATTCGGAAGAGTTTCTGCTTTCTCACTCGGCCATTATGTCACACTTGATAGTGCTTCGCGATACTTGGTCCTATTCAGTATTAGACCGCCCAAAGGAAGGTGCCCAACCCTAGGCTCTCCATCATGGCGATAGCAAGAAAAGATGAGGAAGTCGACGAAGCATCGATTCCAAACGGAGCAGCAGCTTTTTTGATGGCCACTATCACTCCGAGACCACTCACAGCGACATCAAGACCAGTCAATTTTCCAAATAGCAAGATGGTAAGCTCGACACACGGTATACTTCGGACCATGGCTGATTGATTATGGTACCTTTGCCCGGCCGATATTGAAACAAGACACACAAGATTGAGAGATGAGGAGACAAAGCGTGAAGCCACCGTGCAGATCAAATCCTCGCTAAAGCTAGGATTGCATAGAGTGAAGCCATTAAAGAAAGCATACTCAGAAAAAAAAAGCTCCTGTTTTCAAAAATTCGCAATATCTGACACCACAGGGCCGAAGAGTGGCATGATGTGGCCATTGCTCGAGCTTCTTGCATTCGATTTCATGTTGGTCACTTACTTCGCTGCTGACGCAAGCCCCGTTGAACTTGCAGAGACGAAGCTGCAGTTGTTCGTCGGAGGATGTGGAACAGATTCATGTCAGCATTCACAGCTCCCCGTTGCACGTAAGGACAACATCTTGCCGATGTCATTGTAGCTAAACAAGAAATCACGTTTCTAAAAGTAGAGCAATGAACTTCGTCCATGCAGCAGGCCAGGGAATGTACTTTCGGGTATGATATGTTTTGATTGGCCGTGTACTCGTACAAGTAGCCGAAGCAGGAACTTGGCTGGACCCCCACTTTCTCGACCCCTCAATTTCTTCGGCATCGACGACCTTCTACGATCAAGTCCGGTCCCGAGCTGACTGGCCCTTGCCTTTATCAAGTCACTCCCAACCCCCTTTGATCACTCACATCCTTCTACCTTTCCACTTCCGTCTTAACCACCGCAATCCTCTTACTTCTTTCGCTGAACCCGCATCGTTCGCTCAAATTCTATCCAGGTCGACAGTGAGGTGTGTTGGGGCTCAAAACACAAAAAAGTAACGTACCGAAAGATTGCTGGGTGAATGACGGGATTCCTTTTGATTGATTGATTAGGTAAGCCTTCCGAGATTAACCGCCAAGGCTCTAAGTGGGCCCGCCCTTCCCACCTCCCTTTCCCCTTTCCCCTTTCCGTCCTCGGTCGCCTCTCCTTCCAACACAGAACCCAAACTCGATGAGGAGCTTTTGACGAACACAACTCTTCCTAACCCAACGCAGTAACCCTAATCCCAAACACATCAACCACAAGACCCAATCGGGTCGAAATCAAACATTCACCGTCAAAGCTTCACCAAGTCACACAAAACCGATCCACGAGTCGAAATGGCTGACATCGCTGACCCCAACGCTTCTCCAAATGCCCACGACGACGCGACAGGCAATGGCGCCGATACTCGAGGTGTCAAGCGTCCTCGCGTTAGCACTGCAGCCGACGACGACGACGATGATGATGACAAGCCAGGACGCGAGAGAAGGAAGATTGATATTAAATTCATTCAAGACAAGTCCCGGCGACATATCACCTTCTCGAAGCGCAAAGCCGGAATCATGAAAAAGGTAGGCTGCAAAGCATCCGTTGCGCTTGCCAAGTGATCAACACTGCCTAATCGTTTGATGCTAACTGACCTGTCGCGCTGTGTGCAGGCCTACGAACTCTCCGTCCTTACCGGCACCCAAGTGCTACTGCTTGTTGTGTCCGAGACCGGACTGGTCTACACCTTCACCACCCCCAAGCTCCAACCCCTTGTCACCAAGCCAGAGGGCAAGAACCTCATTCAGGTAAGTTGCCTTGGTTTTGATCGTACACCACGCCTGCTAATTCAGATTTCTATAGGCATGCCTTAACGCGCCCGAGCCTGCACCAGGCAATGAGAATGGCATTGATGCTGATGACAACGCCGACTCTCCTGAAGACGTGAACCACGCGCAAATACCAGCTCCACAAGCAAGCATGCCACGCGGTGGTGGAGGCATGCCACCGCACTACATGACACCTGAACAACAGCAACAGATTGCATACCAGCAGTACATGCAAAATCAACAAAACGTTGGCGGCCAATATCCCATGCCCCCACAGGGTAGGATGCCACAGCAGCCCAAGCTTGAAGAGCATATGCTGAGATAAGATATTACTAGAACGATGAACGACTGAAACGAAAGGCAACAGGGAAGGAAAAAGGACCAAGGAATATCGATACATGGCCTGTACTAATTCAAAAGATCTCTTCGAAAAGCAGGTACTCGTACGACACAAGATGGAGGAGTTGTGTGGCGCAAATGTTAGGAATCTTCGGGTTTCACTTCTTTTCTCATGCATGCAACCATCTTATTAGCAGACACATTGACTCTATCCTGACAGCAATGGGTAGAGGTGGGTCGGTCCTTGATCACTTTTGCTGATGTATGGGGAGGCCTTGTGTCGAGGTCGACGGGAGCGCTGATCATCAGACACTCTGTCTTACTCTGTATGATATGCCTATTACAAATTGCAATCATCTATTCGAAGCACTCTGAGCAGACAAACATCCAAAGTGCGCTGGCCTCTCTGGTCAATCTGTAGATTCAACCAGTGAGCACAAAGAAGAATAAAACAATGGAGATAGCATGTTGCTGTCTTTATTCCGTTGACTGAATCGAGAGTACACAAGAAACCTAGGTCTACTCGTAGACTGATGTAGCATTGGCCCATGTAACCATCACCTCCCACATAGGAACAAATGCCTGGACCATGGTCCTTAGAGGAAGTATATCAAACTTGTAGGGTCTCATAGTCTGCTGACTTGCCTCGACATGGTGGCCTCAAGAGGGCCGCCCAAAAATTCTTTAGTAGATCATAGTGCCGATCTTTTGCCAGTGGCTCGTGCCAATTATGTCAGCAAACAATCGAAACACCAGAAAAAGTATTCCCATGTTCGACAACTTGCGCCGGAGTCTACTGTGCGATATTGACTATACGAAGCCGGTCGACAAACAATCAAATCATTACAAATGTGATAGGACTCACATTATAGCATGGGCCAGCTTGGGGATCTCTCACCGCAAGGAAGCATTGCAGTCAGTCTTCACCAATAGACTCCAGACATTATACTCACTCTACAGCACAGGTTGGCATCCTTGTTGGACTCGTCTCTACCTCGGTCCAATCACTGGGTCTCACACTGCAACGCAAGTCACACATCTTAGAAGATGAGAAGGAGGACAATGACCACCGGCGGCCACCGTACAGGCGACGGAGATGGCAGGTTCGTCGCCACAATTTGCTAGTCGCAATACTCTCTTGCTGACTATGGAAAACAGCTGGGAATGACCATGTTCATCATAGCCAATCTCGCTGGCAGTACCATTCAAATCACTACACTACCCCTCCCAGTTCTGTCAACATTACAAGCTGTACGACCGAATCCCCCCACACTTTGAAGGCTGCCCGCTGAATACCTTATAGTCTGGTCTGGTCTTCAATTCTATCTGCGCGACCCTGATACTCGGCGAACCTTTTACAGGATGGTCCTTCGGAGGAACAGTATTGGTATGTGCAGGAGCAGTGCTCATTGCCATCTTCGGAGCCATAGGAGAACCCGCGCACAACCTCGATCAGCTACTTACTCTCCTTGAGAGACGACAATTCATTATCTGGATGATAGCTCAAGCTATTCTGGTAGCCGCGATCGTTATGGGCGCAAAGTCGTTGAAATGGATGAATCCGTGGACCAGCAACAGCCCCAGGATACGTCTCTTTCGAGGAATGGCATACGGAGGTGTTAGCGGCATACTATCAGCACATTCGCTACTGGTAGCCAAATCAGCAGTGGAGCTACTCGTCCGGACGATAGTTGACAAGCACAACGAGTTCAACCGCTGGCAATCCTGGATGATACTCCTCGGCCTCCTCGCTCTCGCCCTCACTCAACTTTACTACTTGCATCGCGGATTGAAGCTCTGTTCCACCAGCATATTATACCCATTTGTTTTCTGCGTATACAACATCATTGCAATCTTAGACGGCCTTATTTACTTCAACCAATCGTCACGACTTTCCTTACTTCACGCCCTGCTGGTAAGCCCCATCTCCGTCATCTGCCGTTACTCTTCTTTGCAGGCCACTGAGTCAGTGATAGATCGCTCTTGGCACAATCATCCTTCTTCTCGGCGTCCTTGCCCTCTCATGGCGCCTCAACAACGACCCAACGACACGACCTCCTGTCTCCCAGAACCCACTCACCCCAGGTATGGGCTTCGTGGACGACGAGAGTGACTCTGAGGCCGAAGCAAACACCCTCATCTCTCAAGCGGACGAAGAAGCTGTACTCGCAAACGGGAAAGAATCGCCCTCATACCAGCACAACTCTTACGGCATCTCCCACCCCACTGACTTACGTACACCGACAACGAAGAACAATGACTTGCTGAACGTCACGCGGTTACGGAGGAAGGGCATCACTGAGTCGGAAGAGATCTGGGAGGAATTGGAAGACGATACGCTTGCTGAGCTTTCCCCATTCGAACGACGGAGAAGCAGTGCTCAAACTACACTATCATCGAGGCCGAAGTCGCGAGGTAATCCAACGGACGAGATCCCGGACGAGGAAACCTTCCTTTTGCGTTCTGGCACTGGGAGGAGCTACAGAGACAAGAGGAGAAGGCGATCGATAGCTTCGATAAGTACGCAAGAGCGAGAGCGAAGGAGAAGATCAGCAGGATCGCAAGAAGCCCTGGGGGGCTGGTGGAAGATGAAGCGATGGTTCAGCGGTACCCAGCCAAAGGATAAGGGCAAGGGACCTGAGGACGGAAACGGAACCGAAAACGGTAACGGTAACGGTAACGGTAATGGCAATGGCAATGGCAATGGGGCCTAAACCCCTCAGATGGCATACCATTGCAGGGAAAGCAGGGGGCTGCTGGGTGATGTGTGAAATGAAAGGCATTAGACGGCGCTTAAGCGATGCATGGACGGGACTATTCTCAAGGGGCCGGTCATAGAATGGATCAGAGCAGGTGGGATGTGTGAAGTCTACCTTAGAGGGCAATAAAAATTGTCATTCAACTCGATCAAGTAGCTGACCATGTCCATGCAAATGCCAGTCGACTCCCCTTGAGACTGGCTGCTGGTGACGGGTAACCTTCTTTGGGCCGGATGCACCATTAATGTACTGAAAAGTCGACTTGTTGAAGTCACTGGGATCGTCGTCGAGGTGTCCGGTCAGGTCTGCAGAGCTCAATGCATGTCGCGAGTACAATAGCGTATCAACCATGCACGACGGTTTAGATCGACCAAAGATCTGGCGGACGAATGGCTAAACCCGTTCCTCCATCCTCTCCAGTCTCGCAAGGTACCTTACTGTTACGACTAGTAGTAAATGCACATTCCAAAAGCACAGTCCAGGGTCATTGTTTCGGTACTCAGTAGACTCTACGTAGTGTCTCAACGGCATAACGATACCTCTACCTTCGCATAACAACTGCAGTATCACGCACGCATTTCCGTCTCGCTCCTCGTAGAGTCAGAAAAGAACACGTATCTGCATGGGTATAGTTCCAGCGATAAGCATAAGGAAGGACTTCTCAAATAAGCTCGAATGCCTCTAGAATTCCCTCAGCTACCTGCCCTTCCTCTTCTTCTTCAACCTCCGTTCCTTCTTGCACTCCAGCTCGTTCTACCACTACCCTACTATTCTGCCTCGATGAAGCAGCAGAGTCCGAGAACCCGTCAAAGTGCATGAGGCCTCGTCCCGCAGATTCAGTCCAGTCATCTGTTATCATACCTTGCCTTGAAGCCGCAGTCGGTATCGACTTTAGTACCGCGACATGCTGGTGGCGTCTGCGCCCACCCATCAGACTCCCCACAGCCGTGATATTTCGTCCGCCGTCGGGATGCTTGGTCAATTTGAGAGGTCCAAGGGGCAGATCCATGGCTGTACTTGCTGCAAAAGGAGCCAACGGCAGTGCGTCTCTGATTGCCAGGTCCAGGTCCGGCTGCATGCCGTGAGTGAATGCGAAATTGCCTCCGTACCTTTTTGGGATGTTGTCGATGTCGATGTCAGCAAGTAGCGTTTCGAGGAGCTTGGACGCTTCTATGACAATAAACTTGGAAGCAGTAGCTGGCTCTAGCCAGCCTTTCACAAGGTTCCAGATTGTAGGGAAAAAGTTGGATGCGCCGATAAGCTGGATGTTCTGTTAGTGAATGGCTAGGGGTAGCTGTGTACGATGGGCTGCATTTCGAAAAAAGGTATATTGAGGCCGGGAAGCACTCACGAAGATGCGGTCGATTATTTCGGGATAAGAGTCTGCGAGCGTCTTGCCACTTTCCCTGATATATTGAAGCAGGCTCAAGGCCTGCGCCATTGAGAGCTTGGAGATATCGATAATGCGTATTGACTGCGTCACAGGCCGTCCAGCGACAGCGGAGCAAAGTGGCAGCACAAATCGAGTGGTGTATTCGAAGGGCAGGAATCCACGAATTGATGAAGCTGCCTCTGGCAAGGTGAAATTTGGAACACGGAGCTCCTCCGAGGACTTTTGGAAATCGGCACGATTCTTTGGGCTGAGATATTCGATGTCGAGGTAGAAAATAGGTTGACCTTTCTTGTCTCGACGGCCAGTCCAGTGCGGATACTGTGTAGAGATACTAAGCATGTCTCAGACGTTGTTAGAAGGGCAACATACCATTTTCCGCGTCTCCTCAAAGTCTGCGATCCCAATGTTCTCAAAGAATGTAGAAATACGACGACTTTTCCGAGCAAGGCACGCTGCCTCGAACTTTTTGTATGCTTTCATAAGATCATAATTCTGGGCGCGGAGGAAACGTCTAAAGTGTGTGAGCAGATGCATCAGCCGAGGGAACATCATGAAGACAATCTGGTCTCATCAAATTCCTGAGAGACATATGGTAAAAGAGACATGTGGTAAATAGCCCCAACGAAGAGACCTTGACAGGGCTGCCTAGCACTTCACAATTTGATTGGTAATGAGTGGGAAGATGATCTTACAGTAGAGTAGATTCGTCACTGATTCCATCAATTGTATCTTCGGGCAGAAGATCTTTGGGCATATCTCTGAAGCCACCTTGAGTGCTTAAAAATTTCAGAGAATCGAAACTTCGATCTTGCTCGCCGCTCAGAGTCTCTATGTATCTAGGACCCGTCGCAGGCTTCTTGTCCAGAATCGAACCCATATTGGCAAGACCTGGTGGTAGAGAGACGATTCTTGGCATGATCGAAGGACAGGGTGAAAGGATCCCAGGTGAAAAGACTACCTCAAAAATATTAAGTGTGGATATGTGACGTGAAGAGCCAGCTTGGAATTTTCCAGCTGAAATGTTCCTGGTTCGTTGCCCATGAAACCAAGGCCCGGATTTGAATCATAGGCAAGACCGACCACAAGATTTGGCATCGTGATGGCTAGTGTCTATCGACGCAGCAAGTTCCACAAACAACCGGGGGTCTTGCGCTTTGATGAGCAGGTCGTTCTACCACGCTTAGACTTGCGTAAAGCGAGAGGCGAAATCATCACAGAAGAGGGAATGATTTCAACTGCAAGAGGTCTGCTTAAGCATGATTGGTAGTAGTACCAGGGTGGTAGTATTCTATGTCTTTAGTCTTATGCGAAACCCCTTGCAAACCTATTGGGTAGAATGGTTTGGATTATCCACACTGTCTGATCATAAGATCGGAGACAGTAGCGATGAAAAAGAATGTTTCAAGGGAGAATGTTTGCAAACGAGGAATACGCTGCATTGATGGAGGAAAGGCGCACGCTAGCGTCATGAAAGATCTGCACTAGGATGTCATGCCAGGTTCCGGTCTTGCATCGAGTCTCTTCCGTCACGAAGAAGCAATATCCCCACTAGTACGAGTACTGCTTCGAGGTAACAGTCATTCGCATTCACTTGGTGAAGTCTCCCTCTTGTCGCTTCCCAATCAAAAAGTCGAGTCTCTATTGCCAGCTTCAACTCCGTCTGCTGACCTTCAATAGCTTTCCGAGCTTCCCCTCCAGTTCTGAGCAGTTGCCTACATCACTTTACATTCCCCCATTTACCCACAAATAGCCCATTATGTCTCACGCCATGTCGGACGATCAGGTATGCTTCACTCCCAGTCCTACTATCTGGCCGTTCAGAGCTTATCAAGCCCCCCTACCCCCACAGGTTGCCGGCGAGCTCAAAAAAATGACCGCCTTCATCCGGCAAGAAGCGCTCGAAAAAGCCAAAGAAATCCAGATAAAAGCCGATGAAGAATTCGCCATCGAAAAGTCCAAACTCGTCCGCCAAGAGACCTCCTCCATCGACTCCCAATTTGCCAAAAAACACAAACAGGCTTCAATGTCCCAGCAAATCACCCGCTCCACGCTCGCCAACAAGACCCGTATAAAAGTACTCTCTGCACGTCAGGAATTGCTTGATGACCTTTTTGAGAGGGCGGGTGAGAGGTTGAAGGATTATGCTGGGGATAAGGGGAAGTATGAGGGAATGTGTAAGGGGTTGATACTTGAGGGATGCTATGCGCTGAATGAGGATAAGGTGATGGTTAGGGCGAGGAAGGCGGATTATGATGTTGTGAAGAAGGCTATGAAGGGGGCGAAGGAGGAGTATAAGGAGAAGTTGGGGAGGGATGTTGCGGTTGAGTTGGATGAGAAGAATCCGCAGCCAGAGTCGTCGTATGAGTCCCCGTTTCTCAGTTAGTGCAGGGTGGATTGCATGCTGACATTACTAGGCCTGGCGGTCTTTCGATAGTGGGCGGAGGTGGCAGGATTGATATCAACAATACCCTTGATGAGCGCCTGAAACTACTGGAAATTGATGCTCTACCTGCGGTCAGGACTACACTATTTGGGAAGAACGAGAACCGCAGATTCTACGATTGAGAGGCTTGCCATATTGTACAGCTGATACATCTTATTGGTGGCCCGGGCTTGCTTTAGTTTGAGATATGACTGTAGTGCGCTGCTATTTGCACGCCATTGCAGCTGTGGGTTGCAGCTTGGTCGACTACATTGTACAATATGTATGATATCCCACCAGACATTAGATGGGCATTAAAAAGATTATACTAATCGTCTCAATCACGTTTCACACCTGCTTCATGAAACGCAAATACCCGTCCTGCAGCATCGTTTCAGACACCGTTCGTCAGCACGGTTACATCATCTTGCTTACCCCCGTCAACGGAATGTAACATTTCTTTAATACTTCTGACCTGCGAATCTCCAAACAAGTTTTTCTTCGGCAGTGGCCTTGTTCGGATTGCAAACAGGAGCGTGGAATGGAAAGCCTCAAGCGTCTCCTTGGCTTCAGTCCGTTTCATGTGTGAAGCTCCTGTATCGTTGATTTGCGTAAACATGGTCTTGATTTTCAATGCCAGATCATCAACATCTCTGTTGAAAGCTAGCTCTTCTTGCTTGGTTGGAGGTGCGGAAGGAGGATCGCCGCAGTCGATGCCGATGCTGAGGATACCAATGGTAGCTGCAACTTCTGCGTAGTTCGTCGTATTGCTGATTGTAAATTGTGAATCTTGGAGATGTTCTGCGATTATTCTGAGATTGATTGTGTCTTCTGGCTGCTTGCTCAACAATCGAATGTCCTGAAAGAAGAATGCAAGGGCAAGCCGCTGCCTTAGCAAGATCAGGCGGGGAGGCAGCGCGGGTATGCTTTGAAGTAGTTGCAATCTTAAATTGCTATCGGCAATGGTTTCATAAACAGTGGTCAGAACTTGCAGAAGCTGGATTTACGATTGTTAGCATAGGACCTCCTCGCACAAACAACTAGACATACCTCATCTTCTAAGCAGTTCTGAGGAATTGATTCGATCAGGCGGGCAAAAGCTTTCTCAATTGCACGTATAGCATGAAAGTTATAGGCTATAGTATGATCCAGGGACAAACGACACAAAGTGCTGAGCACGTATATCCTAGATTCGTGTCCGAGACCACTTGCGGCGCGTTGGAAGAGTTCCAGTACTGAAAGCAGGCTGGGCCGCGTAATAACATCTGTGCTCTGGGGTATGACTGCCCGTGGCACGACCTGTTTCCGTATATCTACCGCTGTAGTAGTGGCACCAAGCTTTCGAAATAGCGTATCGACTCGTTCGGGAGTAAGCAGGGCGTACAGCTCATCAGCGGCATTGAGGGTGGCAGTGTAAGAATGCCTGAGATCGTCTCTCGTCTCAAGGCATACCGCGTCCATAAGCCAGAGCATGACCTCCTCTGGAAGACCTTCTCTCTCAGCGTAGCCCCTAACGTGCCCGCTCAGGAACGCTTGCTGTCGAGACGACGTCTCACGCAAGATGGGTTGCAGCCTATGGTCGCTGCCGAGAGTGGGAAAGTCATCTTGCTCCGATAGTAGATCTTCTGGACAGTCTTCGAAAAAAGACCATGACTTCCCATGTTGTAATGCTTCCGTTCTGTGAATCGCAGTCTTTAGCCTGCCTATACCATCTTCATCCACGTGACCTTTCATCGCTACACTGATTAAATCGGCCTCGAGACCCCTTTTCTTCTCCACGGATCGACCTTTCTCACCGGCCGTTGCTTTTCGCTGGTCATATAGATCAAGTATCGACTTTGCTTGGGCAAGGCCTTCATTGGAAGCATCGTACTGTTTCTTCTGCTTGGCCAATGATTCTAAGGAGATCTTGTAGGTTTTTGGGATAACAGGGAGAGCTGAAGAAAGGGGCGAATCGGGTTTTATCGTTGCAGGATGTCCTCTTGTCCTACGCGTGCTACCGCTGCCGTTTGCATTCTCGGCTTGTCTTGGATGAGGAAGCTCAGGCTCAGGCTCCAGCGGAGGATGCGATCTTCGAGAAGCTTTGTAGGTCGCTAGAAGCTCATCGAGATCTTCGAGAGAAGTGTCCGAATTTGATTCGTCGTCTGAATCCCTGATCCTTACCTCCCCATTCTTCACTACCCGCTGACTGCTCGTCGAAAAGGACTGGGACCCTGGTCTGGCGAGATTTGGTGACTCCGGATCGCTCGAGGTATGTATCGGCGGCGGGTCGAATAAGGATGTTGACGCTGTTCGATCGTTTGTGATGGCGACGGTAGGCTCAGGTTCGGCGGGCTTGCTAGTCGCCGGCGTTGACTGCTGCTTGGATACGCTGTGCAAGGGAAGATCTTGAATTACACTTAGAGTCTCAGTGCTCTCATTCTCATCAACGCTGGGATTTTGCCGAGGACTGCCTAGCGGCGATGTTCTTTTAGCTGGTGGTTGCTCGGGGTCTTCAGCCGATGGCCGTTTGTTTTTAGATGACTGGGCGAAGGGCCTGAAGTAATTGTCAATCTTGGTATTTTTGTAGATAGTCATAATCCTACGGCTCGCCAGCTAGGCTCCACTGTAGATATAGACTTCCAGTGAGATCAGACACTGGGGAGACTGAAAAGCGCGTCCCGGCTGGCGGGTCTCGGCAAGGCGCACCAAGGCACGTGATGCCAAGGAATTCGATTAGAGGTCCCACGAAGCTGGACAAAAAGCTTCATTGTGTCGACTGTCATGACTGCGCTGGTGTAACTCCATCAAAGCTGCAGCTGTACGATATAAATGTAAGAGTAATCTGTTGGAATGTGAGGAACGACTTGTTGATGATCTATGGAAGGATGCTGCATACTTATGGTACATGCCAAGCATAGTAGGGCTGAGGCTGATATCCAACGCTGCCCTATCAATGAGAACCGTATGCTGGCGTAGCTCCCCATGAATCCATATCGGATCTGCGTGTATATCCTGTTTTTAAGCCTCATCAAACCCGTAAACCTCGTTCGTTCGTAGGGAACTCGGGAAGAGTGCTGTAGATATGTTGACGTGCCTGACGTACAGGGCTTTGGTGTATGGCCGGTACTCTTTACGTATAGGTATCTAGGCCATCCTTCGGCTCCCCTAACGCTGGCCTATATACTCCCGCTATCCTCCTCTATCCTCCTAGCCCTTTGGTTTCAGGCCCCGTAATTACTATCCCGCTCTAGCCGGCCTCGTTTCCTGCGCCGATCGGATACCGATAATTCCGATAACTCGTATCTAGCCTTCTCTTTTGGCTCTGTCTAAAAGACGTCGTAGTCGATTTCGATATCGTAGGAGGGAGGTATCCTATTTCGAGATAATCTTCGAAATAGTAGGAATCGCTCGTCGAAGTCGCGTGTTACTTTAGGGTAGAATCTTAGACGCAGCGGATATCGACCCCTTAGCTCGTGCTTGGAAGTCGCCTCTGAGTATTAGCGCCGTGCGTCGAACCCGGGCTCATAACCTGTTGGAATGTGAGGAACGACTTGTTGATGATCTATGGAAGGATGCTGCTACTTATGGTACATGCCAAGCATAGTAGGGCTGAGGCTGATATCCAACGTAATCAGCTGTCAAGAGGTAGATCTGGGTGTAATCGCGGTCGGTGTCCGGACTGCGATTGGCCCCTTTACTGAAGGACTTTGTGTCATCAATTATCAGCCCTAAGCACAGTAAGCCCAGTAAGCCCGTTGGTGGCCATTGAGGCTGATGAAACGAAAGGGTGCTCCTTTCTAAAGCTGAGCCTTTCTCTTCCAACACAAGTCGAACAGTGGACAACTATTAGCAACAAACAAGATTCCTTGTTGTTGGCTAGGGCAGCATTAAGATACACATATTTCCCGCCGGACTTCCCGCGTCCGGCCTCCGGTACTAAATACTGACAAATCGTTCTGAGGCACCCTCAAGCGCCCCTTCAGCGTGTTGTCATTCACCCTCGACGTCGTTCTCATCTGCCACCACAGCAACAGTCGCCAGCATTATCATATACAATCTACCAAATTGTAATGAACTGGACGACCGCAAATTACTGATCTACATTGATCGGGCCTTCTTGCGCAACCTCTCTAAGCGGACGGACCCGCCTCAGAAAGGTTTCATTGTCACCACGACCACTCAATTCGACCAACGTACTCGCTCGCCCTAGCAATTGTTTTAGACCAAGGAACTCGGTATCCTGTTGCACTCGCTTGATCAGGGAAACAGAAGATGTTACATTGAAGTCATACTGGTGGGGCACTGTCAAGCCTCAGGACATCTCAATTCGACCCTCCCTGCATGACCATAGTCCCAAGCTCTCGTCACATTCGCAATGGCGATCCAGCCATATCAAGAAGATAGCAATGTCTCCAATCCGATCAAACGGATTCGATGGGCCACTCAGCGTGTCACAGGCGTCAACGAGCAGAAAAAGCGCCATAGTATTATAGATCGATTCCATCACAGGAAGGCAGGGTCAACCGAAAAAAAAAGAGAATCCAGCCAATCTACAGAAAATCCGCAACTGGAGGGCATCCAAGAAGAAGGTGAAACATCGACGGAGAATGGTGAACAAGAGGACGCACGGCGGACAATATACTTCAATATTCCTTTGCCGGACAAAGCGAAAGATGAGGATGGTCACCCTAACGCCCATTATGCCAGAAACAAGATACGAACTGCCAAATACACACCACTGAGTTTCATCCCAAAGAACTTGTGGTTCCAATTTCACAATATCGCCAATGTGTATTTCTTATTCGTGATCGTGCTTGCTGTAAGAAACATATGCCAAGGTCCGTTTGGGAAATTCTGCTAACGTCCGATTTAGTTCTTTAGCATATTTGGTGCATCCAATCCTGGTCTAGGGTCTGTGCCCTTGATAGTGATTCTGTTCGTTACTGCTGTGAAGGACGCCATTGAAGATTGGCGAAGGACCGTGTTGGACAATGAGCTCAACAATTCGCCAGTTCACCGGCTCGTCGACTGCAACAACGTCAATACCTCCGAGGATGATGTATCGCTATGGCGCAGAATCAAGAAAGCGACAACTCTGGGGATCATAAGGACTTTCGGACTCATCAAAAGTAAAGTCTCAAAGAAGGCCCGGAATGAGAAGACATATGCGCAGCGAGCTTTAGATGAGTCTCGGCCTTCCATTGAGACGGCACGAACCCGAAATTCCATGATGTCCTCTCGACCGTCGTTCCATTCGGCCCAGGACGAGGTAGAGGGGGACGACATACTGATGACACCCGTACCATCTCCGCAACCAGGACAGCATGGCGTAACAGACAGCAACAAGGTAGCTCCAGGGGAACGTCCCACTACAGCTTTCTCATACGAAGAAGACAATCTGACCCTGGACACAGCCAACGGAAAGCTGTCTGCTCCGAACGGAAACAAGCGCGAGAGCGGCCAAGCTCCATCTAAATTCTATGGTAGCCTTATTGACCCTTTCAAAAGTGTACCCGGGAAAGCGAGGTTCAAGAAGGACTACTGGAAAAGCGTTCAGGTTGGCGATTTCGTACGCATATACAACGAAGACCAAATACCTGCAGATATTGTGATCCTATCTACCTCGGATCCCGACGGTGCTTGTTATGTGGAAACCAAGAATCTGGATGGGGAAACCAATTTGAAGGTGCGACAAGCTTTGCACAGTGGTCGTAAGATCAAGCACGCGAAGGACTGCGAGCAGACGGAATTTGTGATCGAGAGCGAGCCACCCCATGCCAACCTTTACCAACACAGTGGAGCAGCGAGGTGGACTCAAAGGAGTCGCGAAAACCCTGCCGAACCTGGAACGCCAATGGCCGAGCCCATCTCCATCAACAATGTTCTTCTCCGTGGATGCAGCCTTCGCAACACGGAATGGATTCTAGGAGTTGTCGTCTTTACTGGACAGGAAACTAAAATCATGCTCAATTCCGGCATGACCCCAAGCAAACGTTCCCGGATTGCGAGAGAGCTTAATTGGGATGTTATTTACAACTTTGTGATCCTTTTCTTCATGTGCCTCTTGTCTGGAATCATCAACGGCGTGATATGGTCTCAAGGGAACAACTCATTGGATTACTTCGAATTTGGCTCCATTGGCGGCAAGTCTTCGTTGGACGGGTTCATCACCTTTTGGGCTTCCATCATTCTCTTCCAGAACTTGGTGCCAATCTCCCTGTACATTTCTCTTGAAATTATTCGGACTCTTCAGGCGTTCTTCATCTACAGCGATACTTATATGTATTACGAAAAAGTCGACTATCCATGTACGCCCAAATCTTGGAACATATCCGATGATCTTGGACAGATCGAATACATCTTTTCTGACAAAACAGGAACTTTGACTCAGAATGTCATGGAATTCAAGAAATGCTCAGTCAACGGGGTTCCTTATGGAGAGGCGTACACTGAAGCCCAAGCTGGCATGCAAAGGCGCCTAGGTATTGACGTCGAAGTAGAAGGTGAAAGGGCGCACAAGCAAATTGCCCTTGATCGTGTGAAGATGTTGGAAGACCTTCGGAGAATGCATTCCAACCCGTACCTTCATGACGACGAGCTTACTTTCGTCGCTCCTGATTTTGTCAATGACCTCGAAGGCCAAGCTGGACAGGAGCAGAAGCTGGCAAACGAGCAATTTATGCTCGCTCTGGCACTCTGCCATACTGTCATTACTGAACGAACACCTGGAGACCCACCTAGGATAGAATTTAAGGCTCAATCACCAGATGAGGCGGCTTTGGTGGCAACAGCGCGCGACTGTGGTTTCACCGTGCTTGGAAGGTCGAACGACGGTATCATACTAAACGTCATGGGCGAAGAGCGAGAATACAAAGTCCTCAATACCCTCGAATTTAACTCTTCTAGGAAACGAATGAGCGCCATAATACGGATGCCGAATCGAAAGATAATGCTACTTTGCAAAGGAGCTGATAGCGTCATCTACTCTCGTCTGAGGAAAGGGGAGCAGCAACAACTGCGGAAAGCTACGGCTGAACACCTCGAGATGTTTGCTCGCGAGGGGCTGAGAACTTTGTGTATTGCGCATAAGGAGCTTGACGAGGAGGAGTATATCAGCTGGAATAAGGAGCACGATCTCGCAGCAGCAGCCATCATTGACCGCGAGGACAAGCTCGAGACTGTTTCAGACGCCATTGAAAGGGACCTTAACCTCATCGGTGGGACGGCTATCGAAGATCGCTTGCAAGAGGGCGTGCCAGATACTATCTCATTACTTGCAGATGCTGGAATTAAGCTTTGGGTTCTTACGGGTGACAAAGTAGAGACGGCTATCAATATCGGCTTCTCCTGCAATCTTCTCAGCAACGAGATGGACTTGATTGTGTTCAAGATGGAAGAGGACACGATTACATCTGCAGAGGCTGAGCTCGACAAGCATCTAGCCGAATTTGGCATCACTGGATCAGACGAAGAGCTGAAAGCTGCTCGCAAAAACCACGAACCTCCTGGGCCGACCCATGCCATAGTCATCGACGGCGACGCTCTGAAGTTGGTACTTGAAGATGAGTTGCGCCAGAAATTCTTGCTACTTTGCAAGCAGTGCAAGTCTGTCTTGTGCTGCCGAGTCAGCCCAGCTCAGAAAGCAGCCGTCGTCCAGATGGTCAAAGACGGTTTAGATGTCATGACTTTGTCTATTGGTGACGGTGCTAATGACGTTGCCATGATTCAAGAGGCTGACGTGGGCGTTGGCATTGCGGGTGAGGAGGGCAGACAAGCCGTCATGTCCTCGGACTATGCCATCGCTCAATTCCGCTTTCTACAGCGCTTGATTCTCGTCCACGGTCGATGGTCATATCGCCGCCTAGCGGAGACTATTGCAAATTTCTTTTACAAGGTAAAGTCGGCTCATTTCTTTCAGCACCGTAACACGCTGCGACTAATTCTCAGCAGAACATCGTCTGGACTTTCGCACTCTTCTGGTATCAGATATACAATAACTTCGATTGTTCCTATCTGTTCGACTATACCTACATCCTGCTGGTCAACTTGGCTTTCACGTCACTTGCGGTGATCTTTATGGGTGTACTCGATCAAGACGTCAACGACAAAGTCTCTCTAGCTGTTCCACAACTCTACCGGAGAGGCATCGAGCGGAAAGAGTGGTCTCAGAAGAAATTCTGGTACGCAAAATCATAGTAGCCGCTTAGTTGCTCGTACTGACTTGACTTGTCTTTAGGCTTTACATGGGCGACGGCATATACCAGTCCCTGATTTGCTTCTTCATGCCATACTTATTGTTCAAGCCCGCTACCTTCAACACGAGCAATGGCCTGAATGTGAACGACAACAAACGGATCGGTGTCTACACTGCCAACGCCACCATCGTCGTTGTCAATATCTACATCTTATTGAACACATACAGGTGGGATTGGCTTATGCTATTGATCGTGTCAATCAGTATTCTTCTAATCTGGTTTTGGACTGGCGTCTACACTGCAGGCTCCTCTTCCGACCAATTCTACAAGGCTGCTCCCGAAGTTTATGGCACACTATCTTTCTGGGTGCTCACTTTACTGACGGTCTGCATATGCTTGCTACCTCGATTCACAGTAAAGTCCTTCCAAAAAATCTTTTTCCCCTTGGATGTGGATATTATCCGAGAACAGATTAGGCAAGGGAAGTTCAAGTATTTAGACAAGTACGAAGCCTACGTTCCGCCAGGCAAATTGCCGTCTGCATCTTCTTCAGATGTATCTCAACCCGCTCGGGGCGCGCTAGGTACACAGACCCCTCTAGCAGATGACGAACGACCTATTTACCCGCCTTCAGTTGCCGCTACCGGGACTACGCACAACCCACGCAGCCAGAACGGCAGTGACGGAACTGATTATACGGGGCACAAGGCCTCACTGGAGGCTCCACGACCATCTTTCGATCGACCAAGGCCATCTTACGACAGAATGAGGAGTTCAATGGACCAGATACGACCGAGTTACGAAGCTAGCAACGACTTCACATCAGCAGCTCTCCTGACGCGGGTAGAGTCGAGCCATTCAGACGTGCCTCGTGTATTACGGCCACCTCGTGGGCAGTCGTCGCTCCGATAGCACAGATCCTCTATTTACGGCCTACTTCTCACGTGTCTATTTGTATATAACCTCCAAAAACAGCGACCTAGATACCTTCAATGTCCTTTCATTTTCATGAGCGACTTCATTTCTACCAGCGTTGCATTGGTGGAGTTGTTGAGGAGTATAGCAGCTCGAGGAGATTTTCGCTTCGTTCTTCTTGGTTGTTTAACCAGGCCAAGGCATAGAATAGACTTGATTTGGCGGCGCTCTGAGCACTTGATGGGAGAGGTAGCAGCGATGGCTGAAATCGTGTACTCAGCGTTTGAGCGCATCCTCTCTTGCATATTGGAGAGAATATTAAAATGTAAGGTCTACTTATCCTCCACGGATGTTGTGCGGATATAATTAGAAGACTGGTTTTCTCTCTGATTAAGGCAAGGACGTTGACAATCGAATCGTAAAGTACCTAGCCAGGTATATTAAGCCTAGAGTACGATGCTGCATTATACCAGGCCGGACTCTTTATCCAAATTAAGATTCTTATCTACCTTAGTATCGATATAACAAGATTTAGCGTATTCAAAATCAATGATAATGTTTAATAATATCGATCTATACCTTACCGCTTGAAATTACGTTAGTCATGGACTATAGATAAGCTTTCAGAATAGTATATAGTAGAATAGGCTATAAGCTATATTAGGGCGTAGCCGCTCTATTAATAATAATTTAAAAGCGATATAACTATATATTTAAATACAAATATAAATTGAAATTAATAGAAATATTTTTATAAATATTTATTAAATATTTATCGTTATTAATACTCTATTTTATTCGATTAAATTATTAATAATCTATTAACTATAATACTATATCGTTTTAAATAATATAAGAATATAGGTTTTTATTAATATTTTATTAATAAAACGTCGGGTAAAATAGTAAATTAGAAAATAAATCTCGGTTAAACTATAAATAAAACTTGGATAAAGTATTAATAGAGTATTAATAAAGTATTAATAAAGTATTTAAATTAATAATTTAAAAATTCTTTATATAATTTCTATTTATGATTTTTATACCGGTTTAAATATTAATAATATAAATATATATATCTAGGTATCTTAAACTACCTACGACCTACTTTATATTATATTAAAAATATAGAAAGTACCTAAAAATATATTACTTAGTAGTAGAGGTTATAATTTTATAATATTTAATTAAATAATAAAATACTTAACGTATCTCTATTATTCTAGTAATATTGAAAGTTATTAATTTTAAAGGTATACGCGCCGGGTATTAATAAATACTTATAGTTATATTTACTTTATTTACCGCTAGTATATTATTTTAAATATTCCGTTATCTAGTAGTCCGATATTAATTAGTTATTCCTAAATTTTTTAAAAGTATTTTTCCTCCTATACCTCCTCCTAGATAATCTCTCTACCTCTTTTTAATTTTAAAATAATTTTTATCGTATTTTATTCTCCCGAAATAACTCTACTTTTATAGAATTTATAAAATTTAAAGAAACTATAATATCTAAGGCCGCTAGCGTAGAGCTAGCGGTTTAATAATAATATAAAAAACGTAAAGTAATTACGGGGTTCATTATTAAGTAGTTTTTAAATTTTAAATTTAATAATAGAACTAATCTTTAAGGATTCTAATAAAACGGGGGAATATTAATTCGATATAAAATTATTAAAAGTTAGAACCCCGCGATATTAAAACTAGAACTCTATATCGATAAATAATAATATTATAAAGATAGCGAAGCGTAGATATATATAACGTATTAGCGCCTTTAACGGGGCGTAGGTATATATAATATATTATTATTTTATAATTACTTCTCTCTTTAGGCCCTAGTCCCTAGGTATTTAAATACTTTAATTAAAAAATATTTATTAAAAAAACTTTTAAACCCCCTAAAAGAAATAAGGAAAAAGAGTTATCTAATATAACGGCGTTATTATATAATAATTTAAATATAAGGTTACGTACCTAATCCTTTAATATTTATAGTACTAGTTACGGAATAATATTTAGTTAAATTATAAAATTTATTAAAAAACCTTTAAACCCCTTAAGAGAAAAAAGGGAAAAAAGTCTTCTAGTTTATATTATCGGTCCTATAATACTAATATATAGTACTAGTCGCGGAGCGACACGAAATTATTTCCTATAGTATTATTATATAGTATTAGTAATGGAAGGGTAATACTACTAAACTACCTCTATTATATAATAATACTAGTAGTAAATAAATAGTATATTTATAAAACTATCCCTATAGCGCTAATATATAGTAATAATAGTTAATTAAATAATATTTCTTTCGTCCCTATAGTACTATTATATATAATAGTAACGGAGCGAAATAATATATATTATTGTTCCTATAGCGCTTATAGTACTCGTAGTAAATATAATATATTAAATTATTCCTATAGTATTTATAATACTAGTAACGGAATAGTAGTAATTACTTTTACTATATACTCTTACTATATTATAAAAACACTAGTAGTAAGATATTATATATAAACGGTATAATTTTAATATTATACCGGGAGATTAGTAATAATATAACTATTATAATAATAGTTATATTTATTAATAAAAGCGAGGTGGCGGAGCGGAGGCGCGTATCGATATATTATAATAATAAGGTATTTAGCGCGACGGTTTATTATTGAAATAAACTCGCTCGTTTATTTAATTTCTCTCTTCGTAACTCCTTTAGCCTTTTTTATATATTATTACTCTAACTTTATAATAGCGTTCTAGTATTATAACTAATATATAGATAATACTCTCGTTATATATAATTTTCTTCTAACTCTATAAATGGCTCCTATTTACCGATAGTATTAATTTATTTATATTAATTATTTTAGTTATAAATATACTAGTAAATATAACTAGTCCGTTATTAACGCGACTACGTAATATTAACTATAATAGTAGTTTATTATACTTCGTAGCTCTTTTATTAAGTCTATTTCTATTAATTTAATAATAATTATATTCGAGGTACGTCTCCTCTTTATACGCTCTATTATATTAATCGCTACGGAATCGATCGTTATATAAAGGTAAATTATAACCGTAAACTCTAAAACGGTATATATTAATAATAATAAATCTCTAAATCTTTCCGAAGGAAGGTAAAGAGATTTATATATTAATATACCCGTATCGATAATAGGACTCCTAAAGAAGAATATAAATATAATTTAATAAATAAAGAAATTACCTAGTAGCGTAAAATATATAATAAGATAATAATAATTAATAGATAAATCTTTATTATAATCGCTAATTTATAGAATTAATTAACGGCGGCGAATTAGTATATTAAGGAATTAAAGGCGATAAATAAAATTCTCAAAAAAAAGATTAAAAGTTTCCGTTAATATAAACGGGACCTAAAGAGCCTTAAGGAAAATAATATCCTTAAGAATTATATTAAAGAGATTATATTTTCTTCTAGTAATTCCGATAATAACTAAATCTTTCGTATAATATAATAGTAATAACTACGCTTCGGATTAGCGTAGGGATCCCTAAAGGGAATACTAGCGTAGGGTAAAATAAAGTAAAGTTTAGGGTAAAGATCGCGGTTCGATCTCTACCCTAAACTAGGGTAGAGTAGGGTAGGGATTTATTAAAGAATCCCTACTACGCCAAGATAATAACTTTAGGGATATATTATAGTTACTCCTATCTTTATAGATATATATATTTATGGCTACTACTACCCCTATGAATATATATACTTATAGCTACTACTACTTTTATAAATATACGTATTTATAGCTACTACTATCCTTATAGATATATATACTTATAGCTACTACTGCCTCTATAGATATACACACTCATGGCCACTACTACCCTTATGGATATATACACTCATAGTTACTACTACCTCTATAGATATACGTACTCATGGCTGCTACTACCCCTATAGATATACGTACTTATGGCTACTACTACCCCCATGGATATATATACTTATGGCTACTACTACCCCTATGGATATACGCACTTATAGCTACTCCTGCCTCTATAGATATACGCACTCATAGCTACTACTGCCCCCATAGATACGCGTATTTATAACTACTACTACTACTACCCCTATAGATATACGTACTTATGGCTACTACTACCCCTATAGATATACGCGTACTTATAGCTACTACTACCCCCATTATAGATTAATAATAAGATATATTATAGATTATACTATAGAGAGACGATTATTATAATAATTATTATAATTAATATCTACTATTATTCTTTACTCTTTACTTTTTAACCGATTTTGAATCGAAATATTCTTAAGAATAAAATAATAAGTTTAAGGGAAAACGCTAATATTAAAACGTATTAATAAATATTTAAAAAGGGTTAGTTTTAAATTTAAAACTAAACTATTATTTAAATATCTCCTTAATTTTAAAATAAACGAATTAAACTACGTCTTTAATATAATCTTCGGTTATATTTAACTTTAGGCTAATAATAGTCTTAATTTTAATATTAACCTAAATAATTATAGATCCGATCGCTTATTCTATAAGTGCGTGTATTTATAGGGGTAGTAGTAGCTATAAATATATATATCTATAGAGGCAGTAGTAGCTATAAATACGTATATCTATAAGGGTAGTAGTAGTTATAAATATATATATCTATAGAGGTAGGAGTAGTTATAAATACGTATATTCATAGAGGTAGTAGTAGCTATAAGTGCGTATATCTATAGAGGTAGTAGTAGCTATAAGTATATATATCTATAGAGGCAGTAGTAGCTATGAGTATATATATTTATAGGGGCAGTAGTAGTAGTAGTTATAAATACGCGTATCTATAGGGTTAGTAGCGTTATTAGAATAATTATTAGAAATCCGCCTTAGTGTAGTAGGGATCCTTAAGGGATCTCTACCCTACTCTATTTTATTTTAAGTCTTACGCTAATAGATCTCTACGTTAAGTTAAAGTAGGGATTATACCTCGATCCTTACCCTACCCCACGCTAATCCGAAGCGTAGTTAATATTCCCCCGTTTTATTAGAATCCTTAGAGATTAGTTTTATTATTAAATTTAAAATTTAAAAACTACCTAGTAATAAACCTCGTAATTATTTTATATTTTTTATATTATTACTAAGCCGTTAACTCTACGCTAACGACTTTAGATATTATAATTCTAATCTTTTAAATATTTTTAAAGAAAAGACCTATTATTATTATAATATCGGGTTTAACCTCGGGATATCTAAAAAAATTTAATAATAATAATATTAATTAAGCCCCCTCCGACGACTCCCGCTATAAAGATAATAGCGAATTCGAAGATATTACTACCCCCGAAGAGACTTTAGATATATAGTTTAAAATTATTAAAAAAGAAAACCGTCGCCTTAAATAATAATAGAAATTAAGAGTATTATAAGTTTAAAATTAAGGGTTATATAATCCTATTATTTCTACGCCCGCTAACGGAGTATTAATAGAATTTATTATTTATAATAAAGATCCCTTAATTATTATATCTACCGGAGGAATAATAATAAGTTTAATTATATTTAATAAGGATATTCTTATTAGGGCGAAAACGCTACGCCTTAATAAAATACGTTTTTATAAAGGTACGAGCGAAGGTAAATATTTATATTAATTCCGCGATATAAATATTAAATTTTTAATTAGTCCTAAATATTTTACTACCGATTATTTAAAAATTATATATTATATAAACTCGTTAAAAGGTAACCCTTTAACGTAGTAATATAAATACTACGATTTATATAATTTAACTAGTATTATATTTAGCTTTTTTAAAAAGTTTCTTTTTAATTTAATAACGAATCTAGTTAATTATTATCTCCTCGTTTATAAAAAGTAGGAGGAAACTAAATAATAACTTTATTAAAAGATATTATTATTTAAAGTTTATTTTAAAGAAATAGAGGCCTAGTTACCCCCGTTTTCGGAGGAGTATAAAGTAAATTTCTTTTTAATTAAGTTTAAACCTAAATTTAAAAATAAAATCCTTAATATTAATAATATATTTATTTAAAAGAAAGAAATTCTTATCTAGGTTATTATATAAAAAAAGAATCTAAAGTATATATAGTTAATAAGTAATTCTAATTTTAATTCGGGTTCCTAGTTAAAGAACCTTAATAAAGGAAAATTTATAATAAACCGAATCATTAAACTTAATACCGGCGATAATATTAAATAGGCGTATTTAAAAGAGAAGGGTAATAAATATAAAATTAATTCTATTAATTCTTTGTATAATAAGATTATTTATTATTATTATAGAGTAGAAGGCTATATTAAACCTAAATATCCTAATATAAATAAACTAGTTATAAATATCGGCGCGGTATTAATAAAAAATAATTAAGTTTAATTTACGCCTCGGAAGAAAAGTAAAAAAAATAATTAATAAAGGTATACTCTTTTATTCTTTTTAAAGATTAAATTACCCTTTAAAATAAAATTAAATAGTTTATTACTTTAATTAACTCTAGAGCGTAGATTAATTTAATTTTATAATAATTCGTTATTAAAAATAATTTAGAACTTTATAACACTACCTTACTACTAGCTAAAGTAATTAACGGGTAAAGTATATATTACTATAGCGCGTATTAATTAGATTATTAAATAATCGATAGTTAGGGTTAAAGGTATAAGTATAGTACTCTATTTTATATTATAAACTTTGAAAATTTAGACGTTATTCTAGGTATATTTAAATTACGTTAATTAAAGATATTGATTAATTTTAAAGCGGATTAATAGCGGTTTAAAATTAATTCTAGTAATTTATAAATTAAAAAACCGGCTAAATTTACTAGTAGTTTTAAAAATAAACCGAATATATTCGCGGTCGTATATATTATAATAACGCGAGGCGAATAGGAAGAACTTCTTAACTTAAAGATTCCTAAAAAATTTATAACGTTTTATAACGTTTTTTTTAATAAAAAGACGAGTACCCTATTTATTTTTAAATAAAGAGATTACGTTATTAAAATAAAAATTAATAAAAAACTATTTTATAAACCTCTCTATAATCTATTTTAAACTAAATTATTAAAGTTACGACGTTATTTAGAATCCTTACTTTATAAGGGCTAGATCCGTTATTTAATATTTTTAATTAGAGTATTTATTCTTTTTATACTTAAAAAGAATAATAAACTATATCTTTATATTAATTATCGGGGTTTAAATATAATAATTATTAAGAATTAATACCCGTTACCCTTAATCACTAAGATATTAGACCGTTTATACGATTCTAAAATCTTTACGAAATTAGATTTAAAGGATACCTATTATAAGATCCGGATTAAAGAAGGCGATAAATAAAAAATTATTTTCCGAACTCGTTATAATTATTTCGAATATTTAGTTATACCTTTTAGGCTCGCTAATATACCGGCGACGTTTTAAATTTATATTAACTATATATTTATAAATTTAATAAATATAACGTACGTAGTATATCTAGATAATATCCTAATTTATAATATTAATACGGCGGAGTATTAACGGTATATTAAATAAATACTTAAATAATTACGTTAATTCTAGTTATTTATTAACTTTAAGAAGTATTAATTTAATACCGAAACGGTCGAGTTTTTAAGTTTTATTATATTTATTAATAAAGTAATTATAGACCTAGAATATATTAAGATTATTAAGAAATAATCTTAACTAAAAACTTATTAGGAGGTATAAGTCTTTTTAGGCTTCGTTAACTTCTATAAATAGTTTATTTATAACTATTTTAATATAACTACGTTATTTATTAACTTATTTAAAGTTAATAAAATAAATAAGAAAATAAATCCGTTAAAATAAATAAATAGCGCTACGGAAACGTTTTAGATTTTATAAAATATATTCGTAAACGCGCCTTTTCTACGCTATTATAATTTAACTAAATAATTATATATAGAGACGGATACTTCTAACTTTAGTCTTAACTCTATATTATTATAATAGGATAAAGATAATTATTAATACTTTATAGCGTTTTAGTTACGGAAATTAAATCCTTTAAAATAAAATTATAAAACTTATAATTAAGAATTACTCGTTATTATAATAGTAATAAAATAATAATAATATTACCTAGAAAGTAGCCGCTATTATATTAAAGTCTAAATTAATTATAATAATTTAAAGAGTTTTATAAAATAGAAGGAACTAAACTTTAAGTAGGCCCGTTAAGTATTTAAATTAATTATTTATAACTTTAAAATCTTTAATCGGGCTAGGAAATTAAATCCTATTAATATATCGTCGCGGCGTCTTAATTATAAAAGAGTATTATTATTAAATATTAAATTATTATCAATACTTTAGAATAAACTTACTCTTTAAACTAATAATTAATTATTAGAAAAAGATAAAGAAGTAAAGATAATTATAACCTCTACTTTTTAGATTATAAAGTTAAGAATAATAATTCTAAAACGGGATATTATAATAATATTTAAAACTATATATAATAATCCTAAAAAACTTATTAAAATATTAATTCGGGAATTATAAGTCTATAATAATTAAATAAACTCTTTTCGAATTAAAGCGAATATATTAAAGAACCGCCGTTATATAAAGAATAAAATATAGGTTATAAACTCCGAGGGACTATTAAAATATAACGGTCGCTTTTATATATTTAGAGATAAAGCTCTAAAGGAAGAGTTTATAAAGAGATATTATAATAATTCTTTAGTAAATTATTTTAGCGCTATAAAATTATATAAATTATTTACCCGAAAATTCTTCTAGGAGGGTAGTTTAAAGTAAGTTACGGACTATATTAAAATTTATAATATATATTAACGGACGAAGGCGCCGCGATATTATTTATATAATAAATTAAATTCGTTTTTTATTATTATTTAGCCTTAAAAAGAGATTTCTATAAACTTTATAATTAGTTTACTACCTAATAAATATAAAGGTACTATTTATAATACTATTTTTATTATTATAAATCGATTTATTAAAATAATTAGGTATATATTTATAATTATTAAAATCGATATTATTTAGTTAACGGAAGTATTTTATTTTAAAATTATTTACCGCTATAATATACTTAATAGTATTATTAGCGATAGAGGCTCTATTTTTACGAGCGCCTTCTAATCGGCTATATATTTTTATTCGAAAATTAAATAATATTTAAATACTATTTTTTACCCTTAAATAAATAGGTAGATAAAGTATTAAAATTAAATATTAGAGTATTATTTACGTATATTTATTAATAATAAATAAATTAATTAAACTAGATTATTATTTATAATAGAATTCTTAATAAATAATAATTAGAGTACCGTCGTCGGAACGATATCGTTTTTTTATATATATAATTATTATCCTAAAATCCGTTAAAAAGTCGAGGACGACTTTAGGAAAAGAAGGGTACTAACTATAAATAATAAAATACGATAATTATAAACTCTAAAGAATAAAGTTACGGAGTACCTTTAAAGCGCTATTAAATACTAAATTAAATAGTATAATAAAATATATAAACTATAAAGTTATAAGGTTAGTAATTTAATTATATTAATAATAAAAAACTTAAAATAAAAGCGCCTAAATAAGAAATTATCCTATAAGTTTATAGGGCCCTTTAAGATTATTAATAAAATAAGAGTATAAATTTACTATTTATTACTACTTTTTATATATAGAATTTATAATACCTTTTATATATCGTTATTTAAATTATATTATCTTCGCGATTATATTAATACGACGGAATCTTTTATATAAGCCCTCGAATTTATTAATAATAATAAATTATAGGAGGTAGAAGAGGTAATTAATAAAGTTAAGAATAAAGAAAATATTTAATATAAAGTTAAATAAACTAGTTAAGGCGAAGAATATAATTAATAATTACTAAATAAAGAGTTTATTAATATTAATAAATTAATTAAAACTTTTGAATAGGCGGGTAGTAAATATAAATATATAAATATAATTAAAGAGGTTACCTAGTCGTATAAGATAATAAAACGGAGTAAACGGAGCCGATATTAAAAGTAAATATTATTACTTTTATATTAATATTTATATAACGGACGTTCTCCTTTATATTTATAATTTTATTATATAATTTTAAGGTATAACTAAATTTAATTTACTATTAAACTATTCATATACGATAACGATTAAATATTATATTTATAAAAATATTTTTACTTTAAATATAGTTTATATAAATACCTAGAATATATTATTAAATAATATATTTAAATAAGTTTAACTAGCGCCGATTTAAGAAAAAAAGAATTCGTTATTACTACGTTTCGGATTAGCGTGGGGTAGGGTAGAGATCGAGGTATAATCCCTACCCTAACCTAGTATAAAAATCTATTAGCGTAGAGCTTAAAATAAAGTAAAGTAAAGTAAAGATCCCTTAGGGATCCCTACTACACTAAGGCGGATTTCTAATAATTATTCTAATAACGCTACTACCCCTATAGATACGCGTATTTATAACTACTACTACTACTGCCTCTATAAATATACGTATTTATAGCTACTACTACCCCTATAGATATACGTATTTATAGCTACTACTACCCTTATAAATATACGTATTTATAGCTACTACTACCCCTATGGATATACGTACTTATAGCTACTCCTGCCTCTATGAATATACACATTTATAACTACTACTACCTCTATAGATATACGTATTTATAGCTACTACTGCCCCTATAGATATATATATTTATAGCTACTACTACCCCTATAAATACGCGTACTTATAGAATAAGCGATCGGATCTATAATTATTTAGGTTAATATTAAAATTAAGACTATTATTAACTTAAAGTTAAATATAACCGAAGATTATATTAAAGACGTAGTTTAATTCGTTTATTTTAAAATTAAGGGGATATTTAAATAATAGTTTAGTTTTAAATTTAAAACTAACCCTTTTTAAATATTTATTAATACGTTTTAATATTAACGTTTTCCCTTAAACTTATTATTTTATTCTTAAGAATATTTCGATTCAAAATCGGTTAAAAAGTAAAGAGTAAAGAATAATAGTAGATATTAATTATAATAATCATTATAATAATCGTCTCTCTATAGTATAATCTATAATATATCTTATTATTAATCTATAATGGGGGTAGTAGTAGCTATAAGTACGCGTATATCTATGGGGGTAGTAGTAGCCATAAGTGCGCATATCTATGGGGGCAGTAGTAGTAGTAGTCATGAGTGCGCGTATCTATGGGGGCAGTTGTAGCCATGAGTGCGCATATCCATGGGGGCAGTAGTAGCCATAAATGCGCATATCCATGGGGGCAGTAGCAGCTATGAGTGCGTATATCCATAGGGGCAGCAGCAGCCATGAGTGCGTATATCCATGAGGGCAGTAGTAGCCATGAGTGCGCATATCCATGGGGGCAGCAGTAGCCATAAGTGCGCATATCTATGGGGGCAGTAGTAGCCATGAGTACGCATATCTATAGGGGCAGTAGTAGCCATAAGTGCGCATATCTATAGGGGCAGTAGTAGCCATGAGTGCGTATATCCATGGGGGCAGCAGTAGCCATGAGTGCGCATATCTATGGGGGCAGTAGTAGCCATGAGTACGTATATCTATAGGGGCAGTAGTAGCCATAAGTGCGCATATCTATGGGGGCAGTAGTAGCCATGAGTACGTATATCCATAGGGGTAGTAGTAGCCATAAGTGCGTATATCTATAGGGGTAGCAGTAGCTATAATACGTCCCTAAGGTTATTATCTTAGCGTAGTAGAGATTCTTTAGTAAATCCCTACCCTACCCTACCCTAATTTAGGGTAGAGATCGAACCGCGATCTCTACCCTAAGTCTTACCTTACTTTATCTTACACTAGTATTCCCTTTAAGGATCCCTACGCTAATTCGAAGTATAATATTAACTCGATATAAGATTATTAAAAGTTAGAATTCTACGATATTAAGGCTAGAACCCTATATCGATAAATAATAATATTATAAAAGTAGCAAAGTATAGGTATATATAACGTACTAGCGCCTTTAACGGGGCGTAGGCGTATATAATATACTATTACTTTATAGAAGTAATAGAGGTAAATTTAAATAAATTAATATAAAAGGATAATTAACGAATAGGATAAAGAGAGAATAATAAAAACGAGACGAGAGTTCATGAGTTTTATAATCTACGCTAGTTCTATAATCTATACTAGTAATTAACTAAGCTTGTTAGCGCTTTAAATACTTTCTATTTATAATATATAATTAGATTAAGTTTTTTCAGCGCTTTAAGCGCTTTCTATTTATAGTTTATAATTAAATTAAGTTTTTTTAGCGCTTTAAGCGCTGACTTTTTATAATATATAATTAAATTAATCTTTTTTAACACTTTTAAAAAACGCGCGATCTATAAAGAATAAATATTAACCGGGTATTATCTTCCGAAAATATTAACTAATTATATTATATATTAACTACGGCTTAATTAGACTTAAATAGATAAGAGTAATGTAGGGTAATTTATTATATTAAAATACCTAAAATAATTAACCTATTAATAATTATTAATATTTCAATTATTTATAATTTAGTAGTAATAATATAATTTAGAGCGAGAATTAAAGTTTAAATTATACCTAATTTATATTTAAAAGTCAAAATCCTTTAATTAAAAATATATCCTAAATTACTAAACTTTTTTAGTTAATTTTCTATATTTATAATAACTCGTCTTAATTAATTATACTATTTATTTTATCTTGGAAATTATAATAACTAGATTTTAAAGTAGTTATTTTATTAAATCTTTTAATTATTATTAATATAAACTAGGCGGCGGCTTCAGCCTTAAATTTAGAGTAAATAATATTTAAATTTATATTAAATCTATACTCGCCCTCCTCGACTAGTGTAATTAAATTATACTAGGTATAATTAACCCGATTTATCTATATATAGTATATAGCCTTAATAGATAATAAAATAGAAAAAGTAGATATTAAATTATAGAAAGTAAAGCGCTAAAGAACTATTCAAAGACTAAAGAGATAATAGGGAATTTTATCGAAATAACTAAAGGCGTAAAGAATAACCGCGAGATAAATGAATATATATAGAGGATTTTAGAGATAATAGAGTACTAGGTATAATTTAAGAAATAAGTATAATAATAAATACCTAGGAAAACGCGTTATTAATATAATTTTATAAAGTATTAAAATCCGTAATAGTAATATTTATTATCGCGTTCCTCGGCTAGATTGAGAGAAGTTATTAAACTCGCTCTTTATCTAGGTTAATAATTAATCTACTTAATTTATACTCTTATACCCGATTCTTATTACTAGTTTATATTATTATATTTCTAGATAATCCTCTATATATATTAACTAAAGTTATAAAATATATAAAATATATTAAGCGGTAGAGTTTAAACTCTATATCTCGTAGATAGATATTAAATAATAGTTAAATCTATAGTATTATCTTTTTTATAATAAATATACGGAGTTTAAAGAACTTTCCTTCGACCTTCTTTTAAAATATAATTAATCCGTTAATTCGGGATATCTTTAATAGAGGGATAAATTAATTATAGTCGGTCGCGTTAAAGAAAGAACTTATTATCTCTAGAGTACTCGTTATAAACTAGGCTATATACTCGGATAATTATATATATTTATTAATATATATTAAATAATATTAAAGGTTAAAATTTTAGTATTTATATTTTACTAGTTACTTATTATAGTATTTCTCGTTTTCGTAAATATATTTTCGAAATTTTAAATTAATACTAAGAATTCTAGATAACTTTAATATTAAGCGAGGCGCTAGCGTTTCTCGCTCTTTCGAGTATAATTTTTAATTATAAAATTAATTTAGAAACTAGTCTCCGATCTATTTTATATAATTTATTTATAGTATAGAATTAATAAGGTTCTTAATAATATTTTAAATATAATTTGAATTTTACTTCTATAAAAGTTACTATTAATATTAACCGCGTAATAAGTCTTTATTTTAATTATTATTAAAGTCTACTATCTCCCTAATTTTAAAAGAAAGAAAATATAATTATAATTTCTTTATATAAATTAGATATTATAATTCTAATAAAGTAATAAAATATATCCGCCTCGTCGAAAACTATTTAAAGTACTATTTAATTTTTTAATTTAATAGATATATATAATATAAAGTTTCTTATTTCTAATTCCGGGTAGCCCGATAATAATCTTAAAGTCCGAGAATTTTATATAAAAAGTATTCAAAATAAAATCTAATTTAAGAGTATTAAACTACTCTATTAGATATATATAAACGAAGAGTCTTAGTCGACCCCTAGATAATTTATATAAAAATACTTTATCGAGACGTATAATCTAGTTATCTTTAATTAAGATAAAGTCTTTTATTTTAAATATAATACGGTACTCTAAATATCTATATTTCTATATATTAATAATAAATTCATAAGTAATTTAATTCGCCGGGAAAATCCGAAGTTATAATTTATAATCTCTAAAGATATATAATAGAGCGTATTAACTTATCGGTGAATATAAGTTTTTAGTACTACTATAATTTATATATCTTTAGAAATATTATATTAGTTTTATTATAATCGACTTTATATACCTCTTATAGTATTATCGAGAATATTTCGTAAGGAGAGAGATAATTAAATTATAATAATTATTTTTACCTAGATACCCAAGCTCTCTATAAATAATTAATAATTATTAAATTATTATAATCGTGATCCGATAGTATTATAAACCTTAAAGTATTATCCTCGCCCTAGTTTTATTTAGAGAAAGGTAGTAAAGTATCGAGTAAAGATAAATAACGGGCGTAGATATTCTATAGGTTTAATATTAATCGTTTTTTATTAACTTTAAACAAACCTATTAATATAAAGCGAATAATTTAATAAATTAATTCTTTAGTAAATAAAGTCTTAATAATATTTTTAAAGTTTATATATATTATATCTACTTTAAAACCCCTAATATTTAAAATTAATAAATAAGAAAATTATATATTATAATTTAAATAAAGTAAAAAATTAACTTATATTTATCTTCGCCGTTAAAAGTCGTAATATTATTAAATATTACGTACTCCTTTACTATCTCTACGTAATATAAATTTATATATATATTCGGCCTAGCCTATATATTTCGGTAGGAGATAACGATTTTAATTAAATTTCTCTTTATTATAAATTACTCGCCTAAAGTACCGAGCTTTCGATTATTTAAACCGTAGTTAATTAGGTCTTCGAAATTACTAGCGCTTTCCTACCTAATATCGGATCTATATATAGATTTTTTTTTTAAAAATATTAATATACTACCTTTCTTAAACTTGGAGGTCGACGAGATATATATATATTCGTAGAGTCTTTAAAATGATTTTCGTAAAGTTATTATAATAATAATTAAATTATTATAGTTTATTTATAATATTACCTAGGTTAAAATAACTATATTATTAATTATTATTATCGCGAAAGTTTAGACGATTAAGTTTATTATATTTAATTTTATTCGTAGAGATTAAGTTATTTTTACCGTTCTTAAATAATAAGGTTTAATTTATTATAGTTTTAACTAGGTTTTAAATAATAAAGAGTAGATAATCGATAACCGAGTATATTCTTATATATATAGGTAAATAAAATAAATAACGGGTAATTAAATATACCCCTAGTTAAATAGGAATAAAAAGTTACGAAGTTTTATAAAATAAACCTTAAGACCTTATTTAATTAAAACTATATTAATAAGAATTCCCTAGGTTTATTTAACGATATTTATTAATTTAGAATATACTATTTTTAATAGCCGAGATCGAATAATATTTAATATAGAGGTAATATTAATAAATAGTATTTATTCTTATAATATTTTTAATATTTAGAAAGTTTTATTACTTTTTTCCGTTATTTTATATCTATTTCTTTCTTCTAATACTCGGTAATAATATCGATTATTAATTTTAATATCGAATATTAAATTAGCTCTTTAATTTATTAGTATTAAATATTTACTATATCTACGATCGGTCTTAACGGTTATTATACTAGTATTTTTTAATTATTATACTATATCCCCCGTAAATACTAAAGTATATATATAGACTAAGGTCTCTACGTTATTAATATTTATTATAATTCTATCGTCTAATTAATATAGGCTCGGCTTTAGTATTTATATAATATCCGAGAATATTATTCCGTAGGGACCTAGCGCTAGAAGGAAGATATTTACCTATTTTTTATACTTTTATTATATTATTCCCGCTAATATTTAATAGAAGTCGAGGATAGCGCGGTATATATTCCTATATAAATTAAATTTATCGATAAATATAAGGAGAGATAAGGAGATATAAATCGATTTAACGAAATTAAATAAACGGGACCGATTATAATAACGTAGTTCGAGTTTACTATAGTTAAAATATAATAATTATAGAGGGTAGGTTATCTTTATATCGATATTAATAATATTACGAATTATAAAATTTAAAGTATATACGGCGGGGTATTTATTAAGGGAGATCGATATATTTTTATATTAATAATCGTAGTATATATCCGGTTTTAGTATAATAATATTATTCTCCGTAACCTAATTAAATTCTTAAAGCGAGAGGAATATTTCTTTAGATATTAATTAACGTAATATTAGAAAATATAATTATTCTATATTAATCCTAACTAGGAAACGGAGTGAAAAAAGACTTATTACTCTTTACGAAAGATAAGACGAAAGCTGGGCCAATAGGATTTCACTACCTTAAAGGGTTACGAAATTAATTAAGATAAAAGAGAATAGGGGTAGTAGAAATAAGATTTAAAATACTAAGATAAAGAGTAAACTACTAACGCGTTTTAACGCGACGAGGATATCGTAATAATAAAATAAGACTAGTAATTAAACGAGAGGGTATAAAGGGGGTATAAAATTTTTAAAAGAATTAATAATAATTATAATAAAGATTATAAAAGATATAGAATATAAGGAGATATAGTAAATAATATACTATAGGTTATAACTAACGTAGATCGTATTAGGGATAATTTTTAATTATATACGAGAATTAATAAAAGAGCGTAGGCTTTAGGAGGCCTAAATAAACTCGTTAAAATAAAAAGTTTAGAAACTTAAGGCGAGGAGTATACCTACGTTATTAATATAGAGCTAGGCTAATATTACTTATGGATATATATTTATTTTATCGAGATATATAGCCGAAACGAACCCCTCTCCCCCGGTAATAGCGACTAGTACGAAAGCGAAATAATTAATAATTAAAATAAATAATATTAAAGCTAGAGGATAATTTAGGAAAATAATTAATTTTTAATTAATTAAAATATTCCGGAACGGAGCCTATTTAGTAATAGAGTTAATCGTCGGAGTAAAATAAATAATAAAAGGAGACTTCGTTTTATATTATATAATAGTAGAGGTAAAATAAAAATTAAAGAAAATAATTAAATAAATAAAAAATATTAACTCCTCGGCGAGAGTATTAAGATAAATCTATATAATAATAATATATAGTATAAAGAAGGAGGCCGTTAATACGAGTAATTAAAAAACGGTAATAAAGATATTAAGGAAAGATAATTATAAGTTATACCCAGGATTAAATATTATAAATATAAGATAACTAGGGTTCGCCCGTAAATTAGACGAATACGATTATAAAAAGAAGTATTTAATATTTTTTCTTAAGATCCCGGACCTAGATATAATAAATAAACTAGTAACGGACGGGTTCTTAAAAAGTAAATAATTATTATTATACGAGAGGTAGGAGAGAATAAATAACCCGAGGTAATACTTTAATTATTAGGGGTACGGTTATATAACCCTAATTTATAAGAACTAACCTAAATACGGGATATATATAAAACTTTATTAATTATACGAATATAATATTAAAAGCCCGAAGGAAAAGCGTTATACGGTTTACTCTAGATATTATAAATCTTAAAGTAGGGCGTACCTAGTTAGGTAAAAAGAGATATACCGAATCTAATAAAGATTAGAGAATAAACTTAAATAATTCGCGGTATTATTAAAGATAATAGCCTTAAGCTCCTAGGTATATTTAATTAATAATAAATTTATATTAATACCGGCTATGGGTATAAGGAAGAGGAAAGTAATAACGGATATAATTAATAAAGTCTAAAACGCGGTTATTACGCCTAGGAAAGTAGGGAGGCCGAGATAAAATAATAAATTAATAATAATACTTAGATAAATAGTTCTTTAAGTTTTAAATAACCTCCTAATAACGATATTCGACTAACTAGATAAAAACCGGCTAGAATTAATACTATTAAATAATTAAGAAATAGACGAGGAATTTACGGATATAATATTAATATATAATAAATTATAGTACCCAATTTAAAGTTATATAATATAATATTAAAAAGGAATCGAAGTTAATAATAAAATTACTTTAAAATAAATAAATTAAAAATATCGATATTATAATTATTTAAGAGCCTAGTTAAAATCTTATTACCTAAGTATTATATAATAATAATATTAATTATTTCTACTTAATATATAAGGGAGGCCTAAAGGCCCGTATATACTTTTATATAAATAAAAAAATCGATATAAATAATTAAAAACTAGTTTATTATAAAGGCGACTTATACTTTATAAAGATTATATTAAATAAATAAAGAAATAAAAAGGAATCTCGGTCGGATAAAATCGGGTAGGAGGAGGTTATTAATTAAAAAATCCCTTATTATAAAAAGATATAAATCTATAATATATATAACTTATTACCGATATAATATACCTCGATTAATAATCCGTTAATACTATTACTACTAAAAGAAGTATTAACGGAGAAAGACGAATATATCTTTTTAAAGAATTTTAACCTTTATTACCCTAGCTAAAATAATACTAGGCGATATATATATTATATTATAACTAATTATCTCCTAGGAATAATAAAGTCGAGGGAAATAAAATTAGGGCTACTAAAAACGTCTATTATATAAAAAGCCCGAGGATACGAAAATATAATCGATTTATTATTCTTTATAAAAGGGGTATATTAGGTTATAAATAACTCTATAATCCGCGAAGATTTATACTATAACTTTAATTATAGGCTAGTAGTAATAAAATTCGAGTAAATATAAAAAGGGGTAATATTATATATTTAATATACCTAAAAGAAAATTAAGGATAACGCTATTTAAGAGGAAATATAATAAAGTATAAAGTCTTTTTACTAGGCGCTAAGGAAGCTAAAACTCGAAAGTAAAGAAAATATTAATTAATACCTAAATAAGATAATAAAAGACTTTTAAAAAATTATCGAGTTTATAATCTTATAGGCCCGTTTATATTAAGTAGTTAAATCCTATTAAAACTCCCGTTATATTAATATTATATTAAAAATAAAGGAATATATAAAGGAGTATAAACGAAGTCGAAATACCTAGACGAAGGAGGCCCTAAATATAGTAAATAATAAAAGAATATATATAATTTAAAAAACGAAAGTATTTTTTTAATAAAAAAGTATATATAAAGCCTCGCTAAAGTCGACGGGAGTATAAAAATTTATAAAAGAAAAAAAGAAAAAAAATTTTTTTTTAAGAAACTTCTTTAATTCCTAATTATTAAAAACGATAGAGGAGGAAAAACTAGAGATTTCGAGGGTAAAATAAAATTTTTATAAAAAATATTATTTCCCCCTCTATAGATAATAAATCTAAATAATATCGATAGAATAAAATACCCGGAGCCCGTTAAAATAAACTAGGAGATAACTAGGATAAAAATATATAAAATAATATAATACCTAGCTACCGATAAGGTACTAGGAATAACTAGAATCTTAAACCGATTCTTAAAAATTATAATAAAAACGGAAGTAATAAACGTTATTATTTATTTATTCTAGGCCTACCTTAAATAGAGATATTACCCGAGGTACTTTAGAAAGATTAATATAATAATTTTTAAAAAATCGAAAAAAGACGACTATTTAGAGCTAAAGTTATATAAGTTTATTATACTCTTTAATATACTTAATAAAGCGCTAGAAATAATTATTTCTAAAAAGTTAAATAATATAATAAAGGAGTATAAACTACTATTATTATAATAAATAAAAATTAGACGAAAATATTTAATAGAAACCGCGCTAGAGACTACGTTTCGGATTGGCGTAGAGTGGGGTGGGGATCGAGATATAATCTCTACCCTAACCTAGCGTAGGGATCTATTAGCGTGGGGTTTAAAATAAAGTAAAATAAAGTAGAGATCCCTTAGGGATCCCTACTACGCTAAGGCGGATTTCTAATAATTATTCTAATAACGCTACTACCCCTATAAATACGCGTATTTATAACTACTACTACTACTGCCCCTATAAATATACGCATTTATAACTACTACTACCTCTATAGATATACATACTTATAACTACTACTACCTCTATAGATATACGTACTTATAGCTACTACTGCCTCTATGGATATACGTACTTATAACTACTCCTACCTTTATAGATATACACACTTATAACTACTACTACCTCTATGAATATATATATTTATAGCTACTACTGCCCCTATAGATATATACACTCATAGTTACTACTACCTCTATAAATACGCGCATTTATAGAATAAGCGCTCGGACCTATAATTATTTAGGTTAATATTAAAATTAAGACTATTATTAACCTAAAGTTAAATATAACCGAAGGTTATATTAAAGACGTAGTTTAATTCGTTTATTTTAAAATTAAGGAGATATTTAAATAATAGTTTAGTTTTAAATTTAAAACTAACCCTTTTTAAATATTTATTAATACGTTTTAATATTAACGTTTTCCCTTAAACTTATTATTTTATTCTTAAGAATATTTCGATTCAAAATCGGTTAAAAAGTAAAGAGTAAAGAATAATAGTAAATATTAATTATAATAATCATTATAATAATCGTCTCTCTATAGTATAATCTATAATATATTTTATTATTAATCTATAATGGGGGTAGTAGTAGCTATAAGTACACGTATATCTATAGGGGTAGTAGTAGCTATAAGTATATATATCTATAGGGGCAGTAGTAGTAGTAGTTATAAATACGCGTATCTATAAGGGTAGTAGTAACTATGAGTACGTATATCTATAGAGGCAGGAGTAACTATAAGTGCGTATATCTATAGAGGCAGTAGTAGTTATAAATATATATATCTATAGAGGCAGTAGTAGCTATAAGTATATATATCCATAGAGGCAGTAGCAGTCATAAGTATATATATCTATAAAAGTAGTAGTAGCTATGAGTACGTATATTCATAGGGGCAGTAGTAGTTATAAATATATATATCCATAGGGGTAGTAGTAGCCATAAGTACGTATATCCATAGGGGTAGTAGTAGCCATGAGTACGTATATCTATAAGGGTAGTAGTAGCTATAAGTACGTATATCTATAGGGGCAGTAGTAACTATAAGTATATATATTTATAAAGGTAGTAGTAGCTATAAATATATATATCCATAGAGGCAGTAGTAGCTATAAGTACGTATATTTATAAGAGTAGTAGTAGCTATAATACGTCCCTAAGGTTATTATCTTAGCGTAGTAAAGATCCCTTAGTAAATCCCTACCCTACCTTACCCTAATTTAGGGTAGGGATCGAACCGCGATCTCTACCCTAAACTTTATCTTACTTTACCCTACGCTAGTATTCTCTTTAAGGATCTCTACGCTAATCCGAAGCGTACTAGAGACCTTTATAAATATAATATATACTATATAAAATTATAATAGGAACGGGAGGGGAAAGGTAATAAACCTATTATTATTAAATATAACGAGAGCGTTCGATAATATTTTATATAAAAGACTATTATACGATTTATAGATAAAAGGTATACTAAGCCTAATTATCGACTAGATAATAAACTTTCTATTAAATAAAACTGTATCCGTAATATTTAGAAGAAGAACGAGTATAATAAAGGAAATAATAACGGGTATTCTATAAAGATCGCCTATTTTACTAGTACTTTTTCTATTTTTTAATATACTATTAATTAAGGAGTACGTTAAGATAAACTTATATCGGTAAAGCGGGAGCCTATATAAAAAGAGTCGTGGTATCAAATCCGCTTAGGGCGTTTAGGGTATATATTTCACGATTTTAGAACTAAAAATTAGAAATAATATTAAAAAAAAATGAAAAAAAATAGAATATACTAAAAACCCTAAAAATAGTAACTTCGGATTTAAGATTTTAAATCTATGATTTTCTACTAGCGCCGGGCAGCTCGCTAAGATTATATAAAGCGCTATAACTACGCTAATCTAATTTCGATTTTAAATTACGTTAATTTATAAAAATTATATACGCGCGTAATACTCCCTAAGCTAGCGCGGTATTATAGACTATATAATTTACTTATTACTATATATATTTAACTATTTACTAATATTATTTAGACTAGTTTATTCCGATTTATTTAAAATTATTTAAAATAAATCGAGGTATTAAATACGTATTTAGTAACTTTAAACGAAAGTAGGTATTAAATCGATCTCTAGGGCTAGTATATAAGCTAAATAAATCTAAACGCTTTTTCTATCTTTTTCGGTAGAATACGGGCTCACCGCTTTACCGATATATTAATATAAATTAGAGAATTTATAAATAATATCTACTTACTCGCTTATAGCGAGAGTATAAAAAAGAATTATACGAACTTAAAACGGGCCTACGATATTTATCTAGGGTAAATAATTATTTATAAAATATTATTTACCTCCTAAAAGTATAAACTAGTCTATATATCTCGAATACTGAAAAAGTTTAATATAAAAATAGCGATAAACTTTAGGAACGTAGTTATCGAATTTAAAATAAATACTAAAGTTTTAAGATTATATATCGATTTAAAATTAAAATAAGGATTATATTTAACCTAAATTAAAACTAAAGCGGTTAATTAAAGCCGCGCTATAAAATACTTAATTAATTCGATATAGGGCGCTACCTTCGCGAAGTATAAAACTATATATAATATAATAATTAAAGCGATATTAACGTTTACGGCTCCGATATAATATTAATTAAAAAAAATAATAAAGATTATAAAAGAATATACGAGGAAATTAATAATTATTTAGAATAATTATTTTAGGACGGTCCTAGGAGTATTTAAAACTACCCTAGTTTTAATATTTAAAGCCGAGTCGGTAATCGCGTTAATCGACCTCTAATTAAACCGCCTAATAATATAATATTAAATAAATCGAGGGACTTATTTAATTATAACTATAAAAAATATATAAATTTAGAATAAACTTTAATATAAAAGAGGAAAGTAACGGTAGGTACCTCTAATATTAATAATAATAATAAAAACCTAGGTAATTCGCGCCTTAAGATTTAAAGAATAATATAAAATAACTATAATTATAAAGAGGAGAAAAGACTAAATAAACTTAATCGAAAATATCGAAGAATATTAAAATATCAAGGTTATCGACTAAAGAATAAAAAACTAGGCCCGTTAATAATAACTAGATAAATAAGAGAGTTATAAAATAACGATCTTTATATAAACTACTAGCCTAGTTTAAAAGAGAAATTTATTCGGGGACTAGTTCGATTATTATAATTAATTAAAAAAGACTAAAAACTTTATAATAATATAATTAAAATATAGTAAGATCGGATTAAATAAATTCTTATACCGAATAAAGGTATTTATAATCCGTAGCGCTAACTACCGGTATAAATAAAGAAAATAAAGTATAAAATATATATTATTATTTTACCTAGAATTAACTAGGGATAAAACGGAGTTTATAAAATAAATAAATATATACGACTTTAAGAAGATATTAACCTAGGCCTAAGATATATATATAACCGCGCGGTAGATAATAAAGACGGGTTAACTCGACTAATTCTTTTTTATTAAAAAATAATTAATATAATTTAAATTATTATTAGGACCTAGCGATATATTTAAATTTATAAAGAAGAGGAAGAAAAGGAAGAAACCGCCGGCCGGAGGGCCGTAGGTATCGATTATTTAATAAATATATAATAAAGCGGCCTATAGGCCTACGAGATAAATAAATAAAATTAAAAAAACTAAAATAAAAGAGAAACGGAGGGAAGGGATAAATAATATTTTAAAATAATTATAATTATCGGCTACTAACTAGTAAAAAGAGGAGATAAATTATCGATAAATTAAAGTTTTTAACCGACGAGGTTTCTTTAACGATTAGTAGAAACTATTAATAACTTTACTAAAAAAATATTCGCGGAACTCCCTTATTAATAAAGTAGTTTTATTAAAATAGGTATATAAGTTAATTAATTAATTTAAAATCTTTTTAAATAAATCGATAATTAACGCGCGATATAATAACGGGGGTATCGTAGTATTTAGCGGAGTCTTATTATAAAGAAACTCTACTTTATTAAAGTTATTAATAAATTCTTATTTAGGTAACGCTATATTTATTAAAAAATCTATAGTAACGCCTTATAACTACGAAAATATATATTAAAGTTCTGAAAATCTATTATTATTATTATCCGATTTTATATAAACTTCTTTATTAAATATTAAATTAATAGGGTTATTAAATACTATATTTTAAATTATAATAAATAAATTATTAATTATATTAATTATACTTTAATATAATAAAATTAGTAATGAATATTATATCCTAATATATATATTTATCGTTATCTCGTTATTAATAACCGTATCTAGGATATTTAGATATTTAAATATATTATTATTCTTTAGAAATAATAATAGTTCCGATTTATTAACTAGTACCTACTCAGGCTTAAAACCAACCTCTATATTTATAAATCTCGGCCGTTTTAATATAGGCGGCCCTTTTATTACGGGTATTCGGCCTCGATACTATATTAAATCTATATTATTTTTCTATATATAGCGAGCGAGGGCTATAAGGCGTATATTACCTAATATTATAAATCTATAACTAGTATAAAATTAATAGGACTATATAATAGTATAATAGAGGAATAAGGTATTTTTTTAGGAAGACTTCGAGGCTATAAAAAAACTAAAGAGAATTTTAAAATAACGATAATATATTAAGAGATTAGAGAAAGACGTAGAAAATACTAAAGATAGGCGCCTTAATATAGATATTTTTAGAAATAATAGAATAATAAATAATATATTTAGGTAATTATATAAGGTAGCTAGTTAAATTAATAATTTATTATAATCTAGAAAAAAAGTTTTAGCTAATATTTATTATCGCGATATTTAATTAACTCGGAGAAGTTATTAACCTAAACTCTCTCTTCTATATTATTTATTCCTTATATAAATTATATATAGTTTTTATTTCTACTTATAGTACCGTAGTTCCCGATAGTCTTTTATACTAAGGTACTTTATCTATATAATAAGTTTAAGTATTTATTATTATAAATTTAATATTTATAACTCTTTAGTTAACCTCCTAATATAGTTTATTACTTTAATTATAATAAGTTTACGGGATTTAAAATATAACCCTCCTCTTTATTTCGATTATATAATTAACTCGCTACCGCTAGTAATTTAGGATAATAGTAAGGGTCGGGAAAGAGAACGGTTGATAAGGGGTCAATATAATAGTATATAGTATAAAAGATATTGATTATTCTATGGAGGATTTGGCCCTAATATACTAGAATCCTAGAGTTACCCTAGTCCCGATAGGGCTAGCGGTAGGGCTTAGCCCACCGTTTTAGTAGATATCTATAATAATACTCCTATTAAAGTCTACCCCGTAATAGATCGCCTAATTTAAAAGAAAGAAGTTAACGCCCTCGTTAATACACTTATATAGGTAATAACGTAAATAGCGTCTATATATAGAAGTAAATAAATAAATAGTATATATTCTAAATTATCGACCGATTACGGGTAGGCCCGTAGAGCCTTAAAGCTTAGCGTAGAGCCGTAAAGCTTAGTATTAAAATCGCGATAACGAGGTAAGGCGATAAGGCGGTATAGGGATAACGTAGGTAACTAACGGTAGGAGCCATAATATTAATAAAATAAAGACGTATACGTATAACGTTATAAGAGTATTAATATTAAAGGACTAGGGCCCTAAATATATATTAATAAAATAAAGTCTTGGCGTAAATCTAGGCTAGATCTAGGCTAGATCTAGGTAAAAGTCGTTTAGTAGTACTTTTAAAGTTAAAATTATTTTAATACGGAGCTAGTCCCGATTCGGCTAAATAATTATATAATTCTTATATTATCCGAAGCTCTTTCCTATATAAGTATACTACCTAGTTAAGAAGTAGCGATAACGAGGGGTATATACCTAAGTTTATATAGAGGAGTATATAAGTAATACTATATTAGGATATTCGGGTTATATAGCTCTACGTACGACTAGGCGAATGATTTAAGATTATTAAGGAGTAGTTTTACCGGTTCTCGGTATAATACCTCTTTAATATTATTATAGTGCCCGTACTCTAAATAGAGCTCGATAGGTAGATTTAATATAGCGGTTATTTCCTAGTAAGGGTAAGTAAAGGGCGATAATATAAAAGAGAAGTATAATTATACTTCTAGAGTTATCGACCCTAAAAGAAGAATTTAATTTAGTATTTAACCTATTATTTATATTCCTTAATAAATTCGCCCGCGAAAATATTTTTAATGTTTATTTAATAGTTTTATATAGATCCCTAGTCTTTCTAGGATAGGAGGTATTCGGTAATATAACCCTTCCCCTTTTTAATAACGCGTTTATCGAGGATATACTCTAGTTCTTATTCTAGCTTTAAATTATCTCGCTCGGTTTCTACTACTCTAAGGTTAATAGGTTGTAGATATTTAAAAGGGTCTTTATCCGGTAGTAGGTACTACTTTAACTATACTATTAAAAATACGTTATAAATCTTCTAATTTTCCGGGATATTAAGGCGGTATACGAGCCTACCGATACGGTTAAGAACCTTAAATAGCCTAGTTATTTATTAATTATATTTACGACTAGTAAGTTTATTTACCGGAATATTATAATCTTTATATAAGCGTAGTAAGGCCTAGTCCTTTTAACGGAAGTAATAAAAATAATAAGTACGATTATAATACTCCTTATTATATATTTAAGTATAAATAATTATATCCGAAGTTTAAATACGTACTAGCTCCTTTAGTAAAATATTATTCTCCTAGTTTCTTAGGTCTAACGCGTTATTAATAATAAAACTAAAAGCTACTTTATTTAGGGTATAATTAATAGGCTAGGAGAATATATTATTATATTATATAGTTATAAAAGGTAATATCTCTTCCTAGATTTTAGAGTTTTATAAGGTAGCGATCTAGAATCATAATATAATTTTAATAGTTTAATTTATACGCTCGCTTAATCTATCCGTTTATAAATAATAGGCGGTAGAAAATATTAAATTTACCCTAAATTTATTAAATAGAGCCTTCTATAGAGTATTTATAAATTTCCGGTCGCGGTTAGAAAGAATAGTCTTCGGAATACCCTAGTCCACTAAGTATAGGCGACGTAAAAGTATATATATTTATTATTCTACCTTTTATATTAATTTTCCTAGAATCGCGGTTACCTTTTAAGAAAATTTATATATAATAATTATAATATTATCGAATCCTTCCTACGAAAGGGGTAAGGCTAGGATAAAATCGATAAAAATTATATAAAAAGGAGAGGGCGGTATAAGAATAAGTTATAATACTTTATAAGGTTTATACCTAGGAGTATTAAATAACTAGTATTATAAGTAATATCGTAAATACTCCCTTAACTTCTTATTTAGTTTATATATATACTAGTACCTAGTTATTATCTTATAGTATTTATATCTTCCTATATATAAGCTAGAATATACGACGTTAAATATAGTTTTAATATATAAGGAAGGTATATATAGGCGCTCCGGTATATATACGCGATTAATAACCAAATTATCGGTATACTATATTAAGCCGTTATCCCCCTTCGAAAAAGGAAGATCTACGGCGTCCTCGCCGGTTCCTACGTTATAGTTAAGTATATAACTTATTTTGGCCTAATAGTCGTTATTCTAGTACCCTTAAAGTAATTCTTATTTAAACTACGCGTTTATTTCTATTAGTATATAAATTTTATATATATATACCTAGAGTATATCTAACTCGCCTTCTAAAAAGTCCTTAACTACGTTCTTCTATTATAGTCGGGATAGGGCGTCTAGTACTATATACTTAATACTAGGTTTATAACGGATCTTTATATTTTAAAAACGCTGAATATAATCTAAGGCCTATACGATACGTAAATTAATCTTTACCGTAGATAAGGTAGTTATACTTATTTATTTAGTTATATTAAACGTAGCTCTATAATTAATATAGACGACCGTCTTAAGGGTTAATTCGACTATATACTTAACCTTAGTAAATACCTATATTATTCCTACTAGTTTTATTTTAGTAGGTTAATAACGTATTTCTATATCCTTAAAGAGTCGGTTAAAGAAAAGAATAAACTAAATTTATTTCCGGTCGGGATAAAGGCCTTTTAGCTCTTTTATAATATAATAGACTATAACCCCGTAACCGAATTCCTTACTAGTATTAAGGTCGATAAATAGTTTCTTTTTATCATCGAAATAGTATAGAAAGGAAGGTTTAGAAAGGGTATTCTAAATAACTTTAAATAAATAGATCTCCTATAAGGAAGGTGATTTAAAATTAATCTTCTTAGTATATTCCTATCGCTAAGCGCCTATAGGGGGTACTTTATTTAATAACGCGGTTTTCTTATTTTATAAAGGCCTAGCTAGAGTAGTATAATCTTTAATATAATCTTTTAACTAATTAATTATTCCTAGGTACGTCTTAAGTACTACTAGCGTTTAAGAGAAAGTTAGTTATTTAATAATTATAAACTTTTCTTTAGAAGTTAATAGCCCGAACGAGTTAACTTTCTAACTAAATAATATAATTAACGGATAACCGATAAACGCCTTCTTAGGGTTAACTAAAATATTAAATTTAACGAATAAGGAAAATACTATATATAGGTATTAAATATAATCCTCAAGGGTCTAAGAGAATACTATAATGTTATCGATATATACTCGGGCGAATATTTTATAGATACGTAGGATCCGGTCTATTTACCGCTATACGTATATAGGCGAGTTCTTAAATCCTATTACCGTAATATTAAAAGTCTTTTAGCCGCGGTATAATATAACGGTAAGTTTATATCTATCCTTAGGGTATATACGCTATTAATAGAAGAAACTAGCCGTGTCGATAATGGTAATCTAACGATAACCCTTAACGGCGCTGATTATATTATTCTATAGAGGTAAATAATAGACGTCTACTATAACTATAGTATTTAAACCTCGAATATTAATAATAGTACGGCCCTTTTTAATACCGTCTAATTTTATAGTCTAAATAACGAAGACTAAGAAACTAAATAGAGTAGTTTATATCGTCTATTTAAGCCGTCCCTAAATATATAGTTTATTAAAGGTTTCGTTAATAATCTTCCGGCTCTCGTTACTTATAAGATAAATACGTACTATTTTAGGTACTTTATCTTCCTAGTCGGCGCGTAGTAGTATATATATTTATTCGTTTTTTAGAATATTAATAAAGCCTCCTTCTACCTAAAGTATAAAGAATTAATTAATAACCTTTACTAGCTCCGGTTATTTATTATAAATAATAATATTATTTAAAAGGATATTATTCTTTACCGAAATAGTTACCTTTATTAATAGAATAGAAGGCCGGGAATTAATTAGGTTCTCTATATCTTTACCCCCTAAAGATTATTTAAGAAGTAATAAACTAGAGCTAGCGGTAATTATACTATTAAAAGCGTTCTTAATGAAAGTTTCTTTATACTCCTAAGGAGGCCTTCGTATAACGAGCTCGCGAACGTCGTTATCGCCTATAGTAATACTATAATAACTATTAAATTAAACCTTAACTACTTGGCCTAGCTTTATATTCCTAGGGATTTTAATATACTTATCCGTCTTATTCTTTATAAGTATTAATTTTATTCTATTATTAACGATTCCGGTAAAGAGGTATAGGTTAGTATCTACCGGTTTAAAGAAGTAGTCTCGTACTAGTAGATTAAGCTTATAGACTTCGATAATTACCGTAGTTTATAAGGGGATAACCTTTATTTTCGTAGTATATACCGGCCGGTTTATATTTATACCTCTTAAATAAATATCGATAGGGTACTTTATATCATAGCTACCGATACGGGCGATTTACCGAGATACTAGTATATTAATCCCTTTAGGGGCCATAACGTCTATATTAATAAATATATTTACTTTAAAATTATCCATAATATGGACTTCCTTAAGGGCGGTTTCGGCTATTATTTTATTACCGCTTTTATCTTTCCCGGGGAAGTATAAAGAGGTAACGATATATTTAGAAATAATATAGCGGTTAATATTAATACCGGTAACTTAAAGTAGGGTTATTATAATACGGATTTTAGTTTTTAGAAGGAAGCGTGCCATAAATTTATAGTCGGCGATAATTACTTTATAATTAATATCCTTATAGCCCTTTTCTACTTTAATTCTAGGGTCTAAACCGACCCGAATACCGGCGTACCGGTATTTCCTAAATATTTATCCTATTCCCGTATTTTTAGAAGAGTCGTAGTTTGATTTAATAATAGGCTTCTATTTTAGTAATTCGTTATTCATTTTAACCTAATAATAGGTTTCTGTATTCTCGTCTATTACTAAAGGCTATTTACTTTTCTAAATAATATTTATAATTAAACGTCTAGGGTAGGAGACTTTAATAGGGTTCCTACCTAAGCTTTAGTTTCTAAGGTATATATATAGTACGTTTTTAGAAAAAAATAACTCTTTATAAATATAGTACTCGATTTATTTAGGCGAATCGATAATAGTTATTTAATAACCGGCTATTTCGTCTTATTTATTATAGTAATTCTTTTACTACTAATCCTAGCTCTATTTATTAACGTAATTAATATTAAGCGTGAATTATTCTTTTATTTATAACTCTATAATACCGTTTTCTTAAGAGTAGTCCTCTTATACCTCGGTTTTATAATAAATAATTATACGCCTAGGGGGTATTTACTATTACCCGAAACGGTTAAGATTATAACTACCGGTTATAGGCCCGCGGTTTTCTTAGCGCGGTTAATAGTTAGGACGATTTCTATTTCTAGGAGAGAAAAATACGTTTCTAGTACTACTATTAATAATCTATAATTAAATAAGTAGTAGTTAAATTTAACGAGGCTACTACTACGTTTAAGGGATACTTAATATATTCTAATAAACCGGATTAATAAATTAATAAAAAGTAGCCTAAGGTAACTAGTTCTACTATAGGCGGAACCGGTTAAGTTATTAATAATTCTATTAATTTTACCGTAAGCCCTCTAGCTTAGGAGGCGATAAAGGCCTAGTTATTCTATTACTTCGTACTATTCCTAGTTAGGTTTCTTCCTTAATATTAAATAAATTAAAGAATTTATCTAATAGGACGTTAGGTTTAAGCGGATTAATAAAAGGCTTAAAATTAGAGCTGATATAGTCGTAGATTATAGATATTTATTAATATACGCTAGGAATGTCGGCGGCCCTAGTTAGGTTAAATATCTTATTTATATACTATTTAGGCGTTTTACTAGTACGTACCTAAATAAATTTATATTTATTAAAATAAAGTTTACGTATAGCTTTTAGCGTCTTTATTTTAAATCGCTTAATAAAACGACCTATTTATTTAGGGCTAGCGAAGGTACGTATTAGCGCCTTAATATTAATATTTAATTTATTCGAGAATTACTTAAGGGTTACTCCCTTAAGATATAAAAGTAGAAACTTTCGTACCTCTTCTTCGCCGTATTATTTAATTATATCGTTAACGCGATCCTTAAAGTCGAAAACGTTCTTATATATAATATACCTTCTTAAAATAAATAGGTTATCCTTTTTATCGCCTTTAGGGTCGAAGAATTTAATCTCTTCGAGTTTTAATTTATTTTAGGCGCTTACCCTAGTACTAGTACCGTTTTAACTAGTTAAGTTATTTACTCTTAATAAGCCTTAAGGTCCTACCGGGCCTTCCTTTATCCTAGCTACTAACCTAATAATAAAAGTCTGAATTTCTAGCGATTTTATAAATTATATTACTTATTCGGAATCTATAATAGGCTACTCGGGCTCGGGAGGAGTTATAGTTTCTTTTTTTTTAGGTTCGTCCTTTAAAGGCTACTCCTCTTATAAATATTAATATAACTCTTTAGTATCCCTTCGGAAGGTACCGATAAACGGTATTACGGATATCTTATTTATAACCTAGGGTAGTTATATAGTAGGTTATTTAAACTTAGTGTACTCCGAAAGGTCGTTATTAAATTACTTCGCTTTCCGGCCCCTCCTTAATAGATATTAAAGGGGTACTTTAGTAGGAGGATAAGAAAACTATATAACTATTTAAGTAATTACTCGTCTAACGTTAAAAGTAATTTTTACCTATTTTAGGATATATTTATTTAATAGTAGGAATTCTTATAAATAGAAAATAAAATTAACCGTAATAAGGCTTAGCTAAACTTCTTCTAGGGTAATAACTAAAGTAATAATTAATAATAAATATTAAAAATAGTAATATTAGGCGAATAATAAGAGTAGTATTAAAAGACTAATATTCTAGTATTCTTTTTTCTATAGCGGAAGCGTAAGAGATATAGCTAGTAATATATTTACTAGGCTAAATATTTACTTAATAAGTAACTTATTAAAATAGGTAACTATATTAATAAAAGGGAAATAAATAAAGGGACGTTTTAAATACTTAATTTAATATTTACTATAAATACCCTAAATAAAAAGGGTACTAAATAGATTACTTTAATAACTTAATAAAGAGCTTAGAAATACTTATTTAAGGTAGTAGGGTATAGTATAGAAGCGCTAAATAGATATAACGTAGGTAAGGCTCGCTATCGATACGGAGTAAGTTATTTTAAATATAGTAGTTAATAGGGAGTATATTAGCCGTTTTAGGGGTTATTTTACTATTTATAACTAATATAATCGTTCTTATTAATATAGAAGAGGTATAGTTCTACGTTAGTATAGCCGTTACTACTATTTAATAAGGGGTTAATATAATAGTATATAGTATAAAAGATATTGATTATTCTATAGAGGATTTGGCCCTAATATACTAGAATCCTAGAGTCACCCTAGTCCCGATAGGGCTAGCGGTAGGGCTCAGCCCGCCGTCTTAGTAGATATCTATAGTAATACTCCTACCAAAGTCTACCCCGTGACAACGGTCGCTAGTATATAAACTAAGGCCTTCTCTATTAACGATATCTTTAGTTTAGAACTTTATACCTATTTACTAGTAGGTATTAAATAATATTAAGAGTTAAAGTACTAGTATTTTTTACTACTATATATCTTATATTATAATTTCGAGATATTTAAAATATATTTATCTCTACTCTCTTTTATATATTTAAGGTATTTTATATTAATATAGGAGAATTTCGGCGCGTTAAATAACTCTTATAAATAAAATTCCCCGTTTCTCTAAATTATTATTATTTATTCTAAACCTATTACTACCCGTTCTACTCTTTCTTTTTATTTTTAATTTTATATATATATTTAAAATAAACTAGAAAATATAGCCTAAAATATAATAAATTAATTATTATTATAATTTAGGTATTAAGATACCTAGCCCCTAACTACTCCTATTTAAGGTAATAAATATAAAATATTATTATTATAATTATAGTAGAAAGTTAAAAAAGTTAAAGTCTCGAAATTAAAAGAGAAAACTAAAAAAAAGAAGAGAAAAGAACTAGAATTAAATAACTAGCGAATAATAGACTCGTCTATTCTATTTCTAAATTTAATATTAATTAATTTAGAGCGACGGAACTTTATTAAATAAATCGTAGTAACCGGATAAAGATTTTTAAACTATCGTTAACCGAGATAGCCGAAGATTAAGAGAAAAATTAACGAGATAGAAAGAACTAAAGAGATATAATAATAATAACGAGTTTATATTATTATCGTCCTTATCTTTAATAGGATCTAACGAGGAATAAATAAACCTTAATATTATATCGAAATTTAAGGATCTACTCTATACCTTATATATATATTACCTCCGATAGTTTAATTTTAAAGAGTATAGACCTTTAATTAAGAAAATCTTTCCCTACGAAAATAAATTATTATTAATTTTTAGAAAAGTACGGCGGCGTATAAGATATTATAGGATAAATTAAAAAATAAAAATTATTATTAATATAAAAATATAACTACTTTTATTTTTATCGAATATTTCTATTTATATTCTATTTAATTTAAAATCGAAGAGTTTTTTAAAAAAGATACTACCGGCTAGCTAAAAGCCGAGACGAATATACTATAATTTATTAAATTATTTATAAAACTCTATTTACTATCTTTATTTTAATAAATAATAAAGTTCGCGAATAAAATTATAGATATCGTTAAAACTAAATAAATTAAGAAATAATAATAGTATTTCTTTAAATATAAATAGCTTAATATATTATTATTTTATTATATTAATATTAATTATTTTTACTAGGTATCTAGTTAATCCTCGCCGATAAAGTTAAATTTTAAATAGATTAATATAACGATAATACTACCCTTAAGGTCTCCGCCTATAATCGCGATAATATTTTATAATAATTCAATCGTATAGCGATTTCTCAGAAATATAAGAAAATATAAATTAAGGATTTAATTTTAGTTGAGTTTTATATTTAAAGACTTTCGCGCCGAATTAAATTAATACTTAACCCTAATAAAGATAAGAATTATATCTACTATAATAGAATACTAGTCAATAATAACGACGAGGAATCTTTAATATTTATTAAAAATAAAAATAAAGATAAAGACGACTCTTTACCGTTACTAAAGTATTTATTAAATAAAATATAATATTTAACTTTACTCGCGCTATAAAATATCTAATTTATATATTTACTCTATATTTCTTTATTATTATTATATATCTTTAGACAATATCTTCCTTAAAGATCTAATACTCGATATACTCTTTAGCGGAGAATATTACGATAATTTATTATTTGAAATATATTTGGCTAGACTTTAAATTAACTTTTATATTTAAAATTAATATTATACTTTTAATAATACTTTATCTAGCGGACTATTTCTATATATATTATTATATAAATAAAATACTTTATTTAATAAAAATCTACTATAATCTATTTAAGAATAAAGATAGTTTTATTTACTCTACTCTCTTTAATAACACTATCGTTTATTATTAATTACTCTCTAGGCCGATATATATAGTATCTTTTAATATATCCATCGTAGGTTTCCTCGTTAAAAGTAAGAGATATTAAATAAATAATAATTAATATAAGATAAAACTATAAAGAATTAAGTTTTTTTAATTAAAATATCTACCGCCCCTCGAGTACCGACGAGATAGAGAGTTTAAGGTTTCTATTTTTCGCTTTTATTATCTACTACTATTATTATACCTCGCGAGAATCGACGGTAATATTTAATTAATATAAATAAATAAAATCTATTCGCTACTAACTAGAAATAATTACTCTCGTTAGTATTATTAAGTCTCTAAATTCCTTAAAGTATATTTATTAAAAATAATTATTAATAGTATTAGTTTAAAAGATTAATTATAATTTTACTTTTATTATATTATCGATTTTCGATCTATACACTTTAAAGAAACTCGATTTATACCGAGTTATACTACTAGTTATTTCCCGAGCTATAGACTATAAAGATACTAAAAATAATATACTCCTAATCTATATCCTAATATTATATTATAATAAAAATAAGTTTTATATTTCTATCGGTAAGTCCGGAAAAATAGTTCTGTAAAATCGCTGCTTAATCGGTGCAAAATGCGCATTTTGCAGCCTTGGTAAATCTTGGCGCCAAGATTTTTAAGTTAGAGTTAAGGTCTGCGCGAGAGCGCTAAACTTAATCCTAAAAGTAGCTTTATAGCCCTATAAGGCAACGCTAGTAAAAATCTAATTAAAAATTCGGAATCTAGGCTAAAAATAGATTTAGTAAAATATTTATATTCCTATATAGGGGCCCTAGTCTAGATACTATAAAAAGTCAAAGTTTAAAAAAAAAAAAAAAAGTTGCTAAATCGGTGTAATATCGCTACTTAATCGGTGTATAATGTACTTAGAATACGGGATATAAGTAGATACGTATTTCTAGTATTTTATATAATTTCGGTATAAAATACGTAAAAATCGGGGTTTCCGGATTTACCGATATCTTTACGATTAACTTCCTAGTAATATATTCCGTATAAGACCGAGTATAAGGATTACGCTGCGGAATAGGGAAGGGAATCGGCCTTTTTAACTCTATTCCCTTCCCTTCTTTAGGGAAGGGAATTTTTTTTGTACTAATATTTGTCCTAATTTTTTGAATTCCCTTCCTCGATTTTCGAAAAAGTCAAAATTCCCTTCCCTGTTCCGCAGCGTAATAAGGATATCGATTATTTTATACTATATATAATCGTATTATCGTATTTTTCTAGTATTTATTTAAACTTAATAAAGCTTCGTTATTTCTAATTTTTAACGAAGAGGTAGAGGAGCTTTAAACGGTATTAAAGAAACTAGGTAAATTATAATAAAGAAGAAAAAATTAAAAAGTAAAAAACGATACTTCTTTAATAACTTAAGAGCCTAGGCTATTATTTATTTGATAATTTATTAATTATAACCTATAGGACTACTATTATAATAGGTATAAAATATTCTATTAAGGATTTATAATATTCTATTTAATACTCCCGCTATATAGATATTTCTATCTTTATAAAATATATTTAGGATAATTAATTAATATCTCGAGCCTTAAAAATTAATAATATAATAAATAATAAAATTACTCTATATTTATTAATAGTATCTAGCTTGGAGAAGTATAGCCTTAAAATATAATATTATTATATACTTTTCTAAATAACGTAGCTTCGAAATAAATCTTTTCCGATAAACGGAAATACTAGTAATAGAACTAATATAGCGTCTCTAATTTTACTTCTCGGGCGGAAAATTATTAATTTTATAATCACCGGTAATACTACCCCTTGTATTTTATTAATAGATATATTTTCTAATATTATTTCACCCGCTAAAGTAACTTAGTAGATTCAAAATTAGAAAAATTAAAAAATACCTACCGCGATTATTTATATCGGACTTTACTAGGAGTATTTAGAAAACGGGTCTTTTTTTACTATTTATATAATTTTTATCTTAATATTAAAGATTCGAAAGTTTAGTAATACGGCGATAATATATATTCGCTCTATAGACTACGTATTTACTCTAATATTTAATAACGTAATTAAGAAGTAATAGAGGTAAATACCCTTATAAATATAATAGACCTAACGTTACTATTATTTCGCCGATTATATTAATAAATCCCTTCCCTATCCCTTTAACTAAAGGCCTCTATTAATTATATTCTCGATTTTAATATAGAAGGCTTAATAACTAGGATATTATAATTATATATATCGTTATAACTCTAGTACTATCTTATTAGATTTATTTTTTAAATTTAATTTTATTTTTTAAAGTCTTAATATTTATACTTCCTTTAACGTTTATACCTCTTTAGTATAGTTAGAAGAAAGAGTAGAAATATATTATACCTCCTCGGTATAATTAAAAGAAAGAGTAAGAGGGAATATATTATATTTATATCTTTTTTAAATTTTACTTCCTTCTTTAAAGTCTTAATATTTATATTTTCTTTAATATTTATACCTCCTTTAATACCTATACCTTCTTTAATATTTATACCTCCTTTAATATTTATACCTTCTTTAATATTTATACTTTCTTTAATATTTATATTTTCTTTAATATTTTATTTTCTTCTTTAAACTTTATTTCCTCCCTTAAACCCTTTACCTCCTCGGTATAATTAGAAAGAGTAGGAATAAATAATCGGTATATATTTTAAGGTTTAGTATATCTACCTTTTCCTATTATTAAATAATATAGTTATTATTAATTAAGTGGTTATTTTTACTAGTAATTCGTGCTTTATTTAAATTTCTAGCACGGTTTAATTAATTATTATATAATAATTATAAGTCGTAAATCGTACTATACCGTTACGTCTGCGCGTAGTATATTCTATCGTAACCTAGCCGAGTTAATATAGTTATTATTAATTATATAGTTATTCTTATTAATAATTCGCGCTCTAATTAAGTTTCTAGCACGGTTTAATTAATTATTATATAATAATCGTAAATTATAATTCGTATTTATATTGTTATTTAATTTATATTATTATTTTATTTATAAACCTTTTATCCCGGGACTATTTTATATATAATAGTTTTTATTTTATTTAATAAATATAGTATTTCCGTATCCGTAACCTAAATTTAAAGGATTATAAAGAAAGTAACTTTTATCCTATCTTTTAAATAGAAACTTATAGACGGAAACTCGTATATTACTAAACTTATATAAAGTAATTTATAGTATAGTTATTTAACCCTTTTATTCTTTTATTTATAATTTTTTAAATTTTTTCGATACGAGCCTATCCTCCCCTTTATAATCTTTAAGATCTTTTCGATATAAATTTATCTAGTCGTAAACTTTCTACTCTTACCCTCTTATACTTTTATTTATAATTTTTTAAATTTATTCGATACGAGTTTATCCTCCTCTTTATAATTTTTAAAATCTTTTCGATACGAGTCTATTTAGTCGTGAACTTTCTAATCTTCCTCTCTTATTCTTCTATATATATATATATATAGACTTTACGATAATATACCTATATTAATATATATACCTTTTTATAAACTAAGTTTATTACTTCGTCGTTAAATATACGAGATTAAATTTACTCCTAGCGTAAAACTTATTTAATTATTATATACTATACCGAGTATACTTCTTCGAAGAATACCCGATAGTCGTAATATAGGGTTTATTAATAATACCTAAATTTATATCGTAATATAGGGTTTATTAATAATATTTAAAAACTTTCTATATTTATTAAAAGACTAGGTTCTTATATAACTCTTTAATTAATATTAAAAAATAGTTAGTAAATTTACTTTAATACTTTATATTAAATTTAATAATTCTTTTTATAATTTTAATATCGATTTATTTTAAAAATTTAATATTAATAATTCTCTTTATAACTTTAGGATCGATTTACTCTAAAAGTTTAATATAAATATCCTATATAATATTATATACCTTATTAAGATTAAAATATCTAGAAGATATAATATAATTTTTTAAATAAAGAACGATTTTTAAGAATTTATTTAGCGTAGATTATATTAATCCGTATAATCTTTTCCCTTTAGATAATAGAGGGTTTAGTTTACTATAAATAAATTCTCTCTTTTTCTATCCACTCGGTCTTTATCTATTAAGTAAATATATCGGTAAAGCGGTAGACCGTATAAGAAAATCGAGGTACTAAATATACCTTTTATTACTTTAGGCGGAAAAATAATAAAAAGAGAATATTAATTTAAAAAAAAAAAAAAAAAAATTTTAAATAAAAATCCTAAAAATAGTAGCTTCGGATTTAAGATTTTAAATTCGTGATTTTCTACTAGCGCCGGGTAGCTCGCTAAGTCTATATAGAGCGCTATAACTACGTTAATTTAATTTAGATTTTAAATTACGTCGATTTATAAAAATTATATACGCGCGTTATACCCCCTAAGCTAGCGCGGTATTATAGACTATATTATTTACTTATAACTATATATATCTAACTATCTACCGCCGGTACTATTTAGACTAGTTTATTCTAATTTATTCAAAATTATTCAAAATAAGTCGAGGTATTAAATACGTATTTAGTAACTCCGGTGTCAAATCGATCTCTAGGGCTAGTATATAAACTAAATAAATCTAAGCGCCTTTTCCGTCTTTTTCGATAAAATACGGGTTTATCGCTTTACCGATATAGAGTTTTATTTAATACTTTAAATCTCTTTCTTTTAAATTATATTAAATTTAACTTTCTTCTTTTAATACCTATTTAATACTACGGCCTATTGTTTAGCGGTATATATATAAACGGATAAAGCGACTCCTTTATAAAGTTTATAAAAGATTAGAGTTTAGGCTATTTAATATAAATTTAATAAACTAGTATATAAACGTAATATCTCAAGTAGATTTTCGAATAATAATTTATTTATAACTTTATAGTTATTCTTATATAGTTTTACTAGTTTAAGAGTAATAAATATTTTAATTATATTCTTTAATACCGTTTAATTATTCTCTTAAACGAGAATCTAGTATAGTTTATTATTATTTTATTAATACTTTATTAACGACTTATCCGGTTTTATTAATAATTATTATTAATATCTTTATAACTTATTAAAGGACCTTAAATATTCTTATTATTTTTAATTTTTAAATATAAAGTTTATACTAAAAATAAACGAGTTAATTAGATTCTAAAGAAATAAATATATTATTTTTATATTAAAATAATATAAAGGGAGAATTATAAAAGAGATTATATAAATTATAAGATATTATTATATTTAATATAATATCGCGTATACTTCTAGTTACTATTATATTATATATTATATATTAAAAAATAAACTATTCCTTATAAAGTTATAATTATAACGATATTATATTAATATACTTTAGAGTTACTATTCTATTATATAATATATATTATAGAGCGGATTATTTTTTATAAAATTATAATAGAGATAAAGTTACTTTAAAGTATCGTAAATATCTTAAATATATAATATTTTATTATATAAAGTATATTATTAGATAGATCTTTTCTTATAAAGTTATAACCGAAATAATACTACTTTAATATATTTTAAATATAGGATTTTTATCGATAGGATTAAGATATTCTATTTCAATTAATAGTAGTTCTAGCCGAATATATAATAGAGCGCGATACTCCTTTAAAGTTTATATAAAGCGCTATTTCTAGTAATTAATTTATTACGATATATTTATCGACCTTAACGGATCCCCGTTATTATATTAAAGTATTATATATACCTAATTTACTAGTAAAATATAGAACTATATTAAATTAATATAATTAATTATAATATTATGATATTATAATAAGAGAAATTAAAGTTTCTAAAATATTTATATATATATTAATTTAAATATAATAATTTATTTTCATTACTTTTTTTTATTACTACTTTTATATCTACTCTCGCCGCTATAATATCTAAATATATAATCGATAATAATATTAAATATAAGGTTTTTATACTTTTATTAATTTATTTGAAAACTAGTATAATCGTTATTACGGAGATAAATATCAAAAGTCTTGATTTGCGCTAAGGGTAGCTCTAACCCTAAAATCCTAGTTAACCCCTAGAGCGTGTAATACCCTTCGGGCTTGGAGTATCCGAGGATTAGAGCCGAACTATAAAGCTCTAGCGAGTAGCTTTAGGTAGTTCTAGGGAGCCACTCTATAAAAGTTAATACTAGCGCGGCCTTCCAGGGGTCCTCTTAGGGGCCTAGTCGTGATTATTATCCAAGTAGCCCTTATAGGGGCCAGGTACTTGCCAAGCCACTATAGTCCTTAGCGTAAATCAAGACTTTTGGTATATATCTCTATAAAATCTATTATATTAAGGTTACGCTGCGGAATAAAGAAGGGAATTTTGACTTTTTCGAAAATCGAGGAAGGGAATTCAAAAAATTAGGATAAATATTTGTCACGGGGTAGACTTTGGTAGGAGTATTACTATAGATATCTATTAAGATAGCGGGCTGAGCCCTACCGCTAGCCCTATCGGGACTAGGGTAACTTTAGGCCTCTAGTATATTAAAGTCAAATCCTCTATAAAATAATCAATATCTTTTATATTATATACTATTATATTAACCCCTTATTAAATGGTAGTAACGGTTATACTAACGTAGAATCATACCTCTTCTATATTAGTAAGAACGATTATACTAGTTATAAATAATAAAACAACCTCTAAAACGGTTAATATACTCCCTATTAACTACTATATTTAAAATAACTTACTCCGTATCGATAGCGAGCCTTATTTATATTATATTTATTTAGCGCTTCCGTACCGTACCCTACTACCTTAAATAAATACTTTTAAACTCTTTATTAAGTTATTAAAGTAATCTATTTAGTACCCTTTTTATTTAGGGTATTTATAGTAAATATTAAACTAAATATTTAGAACGTCCCTTTATTTATTTTTCTTTTATTAATATAATTATTTATCTTAGTAAACTACCTATTAGGTAAATATTTAACCTAGTAAATATATTACTAGTTATATCTCTTACGCTTCCGCTATAGAAAAAAGAATATTAAAATACTAGTCTTTTAATACTACTCTTATTATTCGCCTAGTATTACTACTTTTAGTATTTATTATTAATTATTACCCTAGTTATTACCCTAGAAGAAGTTTAACTAAGCCCTACTACGGTTGATTTTACTTTTTATTTATAAGAATTCCTACTATTAAGTAAATATATCCTAAAATAAGTAAAAGTTATTTTTAATATTAGACGAGTAGTTACTTAAATAATTATACGGTCTTTTTATCCTCCTATTAAAGTACCTTTTTAGTATTTATTAAAGAGGGGCCGGAAAGCGAAATAGTCTAATAACGATCTTTCGGAGTATATTAAGTTTAAGTAGCCTATTATATAATTATTTTAAATTATAAATAAAATATCCGTAATACCGCTTATCGGTACCTTCCGAAGGGATATTAAAGAGTTATATTAACGCCTATAAGAGGAGTAGTCTTTAGAGGACGAATTTAAAGATAAAGAAATTATAACTCCTCCCGAGCCTAAATAACCTACTATAGATTCCGAATAAATAATATAATTCATAGAATCGCTAGAAATTTAGGCCTTTATTATTAGGTTAGTAACTAGGATAAAGAAAGACTTAATAGGACCTTAAAGTTTATTAAAAGTAAATAATTTAACTAGTTAAAATAATATTAATATTAAAATAAACGCCTAAAATAAACTAAAATTTAAAAAGATTAAATTCTTCGACCCTAAAAGCGATAGGAAGGATAATTTATTTATTTTAAAAAGATATACTATATATAAAAATGTTTTCGATTTTAAGAATCGCGTTAATAATATAATTAAATAGTACGGCGAAGAGGAGGTATAAAAACTTCTATTTTTATATCTTAAAAGAGTAGCCCTTAAATAATTCTCGAATAAACTAAATATTAATACTAAAGTGTTAATACGTACCTTCGTTAGCCCTAAATAAATAGGTTATTTTATTAAATAATTCAAAATAAAGACGCCAGAAGCTATATATAAACTTCGTTTTAATAAATATAAATTTATTTAGGCACGTACTAATAAGACGCCTAAATAATATATAAATAAAATATTTAGCCTAACTAAGGCCGCCGATATTCCTAGTATATATTAATAAATATTTATAATCTACGATTATATTAACTCTGATTTTAAATCTTTTATTAATCCGCCTAAACTTAATATTTTATTAGATAAATTCCTTAATTTACTTAACGCTAAGGAAGAAGCCTACCTAGGAATAATACGAAGTAATAAAATGATTAGGCCTCTACCGCCTCCTAAACTAAAAGATTTACGGTAAAGTTAATAGAATTATTAATAATTTAACCAGTTCCGCCTATAGTAGAACTAGTTACCTTAGGCTACTTTTTATTAATTTATTAATCCGGCCTATTAAAATATATTAAATATCCCTTAAACGTAGTAGTAGCCTCGTTAAATTTAACTACTACTTATTTAGTTATAGATTATTAATAGTAGTACTAGAAACGTATTTTTCCCTCCTAGAAATAGAAATCGTCCTAACTATTAACCGCGCTAAGAAAACCGCGGGCCTATAACCGGTAGTTATAATCTTAATTATTTCGGGTAATAGTAAATACCCCCTAGGCGTATAATTATTTACTATAAAACCGAGGTATAAAAGGACTACTCTTAAGAAGACGGTATTATAAAGTTATAAATAAAAGAATAATTTACGCCTAATATTAATTACGCTAATAAATAGAGCTAGGATTAATAGTAAAAGAATTACTATAATAAATAAAACGAAATAGCCGGTTATTAAATAATTATTATCGATTCGCCTAAATAGGTCGAGTATCGTATTTATAAAGAGTTATTCTCTTTTAAAAATATACTATATATATACCTTAGAAGTTAAAGTTTAGGTAGGAACCCTATTAAAACCTCCTACCCTAAATATTTAGTTATAAATATTATTTAGAAAAGTAAATAACCTTTAGTAATAGACGAGAATACGGAAACCTATTACTAGGTTAAAACGAATAACGAATTACTAAAATAAAAACTTATTATTAAATTAAACTACGACTCTTCTAAAAATACGGGAATAGGATAAGTATTTAGGAAGTACTAGTACACCGGTATTTAAGTCGATTTAGACCCTAGAATTAAAATAAAAAAGAGCTATAAGGATACTAGTTATAAAGTAATTATCGCCGATTATAAATTTATAGTACGCTTCCTTCTAAAAGTTAGAATCCGTATTATAGTAACCCTACTCTAAGTTACCGGTATTAATATTAACCGCTATATTATTTCTAAATATATCGTTACCTCCTTATACTTCCCCGGGAAAGATAAGAGCGGTAATAAAATAATAACCGAAACCGCCTCTAAGGAAGTCTATATTATGGATAATTTTAAAGTAAGTATATTTATTAATATGAACGTTATAGCCCCTAAAGGGATTAATATATTAATATCTCGGTAAATCGTTTATATTAGTAGTTACGATATAGAGTACTCTATCGACGTTTATTTAAAAGGTATAAATATGAACCGGCCGGTATATATTACGAAAATAAAAGTTATCCCCTTATAAGTTACGGTAATTATCGAAGTCTATAAACTTAATCTACTAGTACGAGATTATTTCTTTAAACTAGTAGATACTAACCTATACCTCTTTACCGGAATCGTTAATAATAGAATAAGATTAGTATTTATAAAGAATAAAACGGATAAATACGTTAAAATCCTTAGGAATATAAAGCTAGGCTAAATAGTCGAGGTTTAATTTAATAACTATTATAATATTATTATAGGCGATAATAACGTTCGCGAGCTCGCTATACGAAGGCCTCTTTAGGAGTATAAAGAAACTTTTATTAAAAACGCTTTTAATAGTATAATTATTATTAACTTTAATTTATTACTTCTTAAATAGTCTTTAGGGGGTAAAGATATAAAGAACCTAACTAGTTCCCGGCCTTTTATTCTATTAATAGAGGTAATTATTTCGGTAAAGAATAATATCCTCTTAAACGGTATTATTATTCATAATAAATAACCGGAGCTAGTAAAGGTTATTAATTAATTCTCTATACTTTAAGTAAAAGGAGGCTTTATTAATATTCTAGAAAACGAATAAATACGTATATTACTACGCGCCGACTAGGAAGATAAAGTACTTAAAACGGTATATATTTATCCTATAAATAACGAGAGCCGGAAGATTATTAACGAAACCTTTAATAAACTATATATTTAGGGACGGCTTAAATAAACGATATAAACTACTCTATTTAGTTTCCTAGTCTTCGTTATTTGGACTATAAGATTAGACGGTACTAAAAAGGGTTATACTATTATTAATATTCGAGGTTTAAATACTATAGTTATAGTAGACGTCTATTATTTACCTCTATAGAATAATATAATTAGCGCCGTTAAGGGTTATCGTTAGATTACCGTTATCGACGCGGCTAGTTTTTTCTATTAATGGCGTATATACCTTAAGGATAAATATAAACTTATTATTATATTATACCGCGGCTAAGAGACTTTTAATATTATAGTAATAGGATTTAAAAACTCGCCTATATATATATAATAGTAAATAAACCGGATCCTACGTATCTATAAAATATTCGCCTGAGTATATATTAATAATATTATAGTATTCTCTTAGACCCTCGAGGATTATATTTAGTACCTATATATAGTATTTTCCTTATTCGTTAAATTTAATATTTTAGTTAACCCTAAAAAGGTATTTATTAGTTATCCGTTAATTATATTATTTGGCTAGAAAGTTAACTCGTTCGGGCTATTAATTTCTAAAGAAAAGTTTATAATTATTAAATAACTAGTTTTCTCTTAAATATTAATAATATTTAAAACGTACCTAGGAATAATTAATTAGTTAAAAGATTATATTAAAGATTATACTACTCTAGCTAAGCCTTTATAAGATAAGAAAACTATATTATTAAATAAAATACCCCCTATAGGCGTTTAGCGATAGGAATATACTAAAAAAACTAGTTTTAAATCACTTTCCTTATAGGAGATCCGTTTATTTAAAACTATTTAGAATACCCTTTCTAAGCCTTCCTTTCTATACTATTTCGACGATAAAAAGAAATTATTTATCGACCTTAATATTAGTAAAGAATTCGGTTACGAGGCTATAATTTATTATATTATAAAAAAACTAAAAGGCCTTTATCCTAACCGGAAGTAGGTTTAGTTTATCCTTTTCCTTAACCGACTTTTTAAGGATATAGAAATACGTTATTAACCTACTAAAATAGAATTAATAAGAATAATATAGGTATTTATTAAGGTTAAATATATAATCGAATTAACTCTTAAGATAGTCGTCTATATTAATTATAAAGCTACGCTTAATATAATTAAATAAATAAATATAACTACCTTATCTACGGTAAAGATTAATTTACGTATCGTACGGGCCTTAGATTATATTTAGCGTTTTTAAAATATAAAGATCCGTTATAAACCTAGCGCTAAATATATAGTACTAGACGCCTTATCTTAACTATAGTAGAAAGACGTAGTTAGGGACTTTTTAGAAGGCGAGCTAGATATACTTTAAGTATATATATATAAAGTCTATATATTAATAGAAATAAACGCGTAGTTTAAATAAGAATTATTTTAAAGGTACTAGAATAACGACTATTAAACTAAAATAAATTATATATTTAACTATAATGTAGAAATTAGTAAAGACGCCGTAGATCTTCCTTTTTCGAAGGGGGATAATAGTTTAATATAATATACCGATAATTTAATTATTAATCGCGTATATATACCGGAGTGTTTATATATACCTTCTTTATATATTAAAACTATATTTAACGTCGTATATTCTAACTTATATATAGGAAGATATAAATATTATAAAATAATAATTAGGTACTAGTATATATATAAACTAAATAAGAAACTAGGGGAGTATTTACGATACTATTTATAATACTAGTTATTTAGTACTCCTAGGTATAAGCTTTATAAAGTATTATAACTTATTCTTATACTACCCTCTCCTTTCTATATAATTTCTATCGATTTTATCCTAGCCTTACCTCTTTCGCAGGAAGGATTCGATAATATTATAATTATTATATATAAATTTTCCCGAAAGGTAACCGCGATTCTAGGAAAATTAATATAAAAAGTAGAGTAATAAATATATATACTTTTACGTCGCCTATATTTAGTAGACTAGGGTATTTCGAAGATTATTCTTTCCGACCGCGACCGGAAGTTTATAAATACTCTATAGAAGGTTTTATTTAATAAACTTAGGGTAAATTTAATATTTTCTACCGCCTATTATTTATAAACGGATAGATTAAGCGAGCGTATAAATTAAACTATTAAAATTATATTATGATTCTAGATCGCTACCTTATAAAACTCTAAAATCTAGGAAGAGATATTACCTTTTATAACTATATAATATAATAATATATTCTCCTAGCCTATTAATTATACCCTAAATAAAGTAGCTTTTAGTTTTATTATTAATAACGCGTTAGACCTAAGAAACTAGGAGAATAATATTTTACTAAAGGAGCTAGTACGTATTTAAACTTCGGATATAATTACTTATATTTAAATATATAATAAAGAGTATTATAATCGTATTTATTATTTTTATTATTTCCGTTAAAGGGACTAGGCCTTACTACGTTTATATAAAGATTATAATATTCCGGTAAATAAACTTACTAGTTATAAATATAGTTAATAAATAATTAAGTTATTTAAGGTTCTTAATTATATCGGTAGGCTCGTATACCGCCTTAATATCCCGGAAAATTAAAGGATTTATAATATATTTTTAATAATATAGCTAGAGTAATACCTATTACCGGGTAAAGACCCTTTTAAACGTCTACGACCTATTAACCCTAGAGTAATAGAAACCGAGCGAGACGATTTAAAACTAGAATAAAAACTAAAGTATATCCTCGATAGACGCGTTATTAAAAAGAGGAAGGGTTATATTACCGAATACCTCCTATCCTAAAAAGACTAGGGATCTATATAGGACCGTTAAATAAATATTAAAAATATTTTCGCGGGCGAATTTATTAAGGAATATAAATAATAAATTAAATACTAAACTAAATTCTTCTTCTAGGGTCGATAACTTTAGAAGTATAATTATATTTCCCTTTTATATTATCGCCCTTTATTTACTTTTACTAGGAAATAATAATTATATTAAATCTACCTATCGAGCTTTATTTAAAGTACGGGTACTATAATAATATTAAAGGGGTATTATACCGAGAACCGGTAAAACTATTTTTTAATAATTTTAAATTATTCGCCTAGTCGCACGTAGAGTTATATAGCCCGAATATCCTAGTATAATATTATTTATATACTCTTTTATATAGATTTAGATATATACCCCTCGTTATTATTACTTTTTAACTAGGTAGTATATTTATATAGGAAAAAACTTCGGATAATATAAGAATTATATAACTATTTAGCCGAATCGGGACTAGCTCCGCGTTAAAATAATTTTAATTTTAAAAGTACCGTTAAGCGATTTTTATCTAGATCTAGCCTAGATCTAGCCTAGATTTATATTAAGACTTTACTTTATTAATATATATTTAGGGCCCTAATTCTTTAGTATTAATACTTTTATAATATTATACGTATATACTCTTATTTTATTAATATTATAACTCCTACCGTTAGTTACCTATATTATCTTTATACCGCCCTATCGTTTTACCTCGTTATCGCGATTTTAATACTAAACTTTACGGCTCTATATTAAACTTTAAGGCTTTATAGGCCTACCCGTAATTAATCGATAATTTAGAATATATATTATTTATTTATTTACTTCTATATATAGACGCTATTTACGTTATTACCTATATAAATATATTAACGAGGGCGTTAATTTCTTTCTTTTAAATTAGGCGATCTATTACGGGGTAGACTTTAGTAGGAGTATTACTATAGATATCTACTAAGATAGCGGGCTAAGCCCTACCGCTAGCCCTATCGGGACTAGGGTAACTCTAGGCCTCTAGTATATCAGGGCCAAATCCTCCATAGAATAATCAATATCTTTCATACTACATACTATTATATTGACCCCTTGTCAATATTGGTACAAAAAAAATTCCCTTCCCTAAAGAAGGGAAGGGAATAGAGTCAAAAAGGCCGATTCCCTTCCCTGTTCCGCAGCGTAATTAAGGTACTTTATATATATATATATAAATAGTTTATAAAGGTACTTAATACAATTCTATATAATTTGCTAGTAAATCGGGTGTGTGTGGTATGGATCGACATTGCCAAGAGTTATCATTGATTTTGAATACGCTATATATACATATGTTTTCGATCTTAACCCCGGATTATCTCCTGGTGCAAAGCTGATTTGTTCACGATATACCCACGATACCTAGTCGTGTGCTTCACGCGTAGACCTTCGCATTCTCAACCTCCAAGACACTTCAACCCCAAGCTCAGGCTTGCTAGCAGCGAAGACTAGGCAATAATTTCTTGGTCAACCTAGTTTGTGCCGACAATAGCTGCAGTGACTGGCTACAACGTTGCTCTCGATCGAGCCCAAACACTTCGCCAGAAGTGGGATTGATCTTAGGCCTGGTAGGCCGTTCTCTCTCCTCACTACCTACCTCTCTGCACAGTCCACGATGCCCGATGTGAAGGTCAAGACAGTCCCGCGTAGCATTCCTTACTTAAGGAAGCAAAAGAGATTGTCTGCAGTGTTCAAGATCATCCGAACGTAACAATGGCGGAGTACCTCAAGAAGCTACAGTAAGTTAGCCGGTCTACCGATTTTACTTGTAATAAATTTGTTTGTCTTACTAAACAGCTATAGGGAGCTTACGAGCCTGTCTTCGGAACTACACTGGTTTTGCAACATTTACGAGCCCACCCCAGGGGCCCCTCGTGTAAAGAGCGAATACCCCATTGGTCGGAATTTGGATACTCGACAGGAGCAAGCTTGCGACTGCTTGAAACTCTTTGCGTATGATAGTGAAGAAGCAATACCATACCAGGAGAAGCTCAGCGCAGAGATCGATACACAGCTGTCAAGATGTGATCTTTGTGTTCTTGGGTACTACAAATCTCGGCAAAAGCTCATTGAGCAATTGAGGAAGTGAGTGCTATACGAATTCCAATCGCTCCGGATTATTTACTGCGAATGCTGACACAGGGAGCGAATACGATGAGGGTGATGTAGCAGAATTGCTCGCGAAAATCACCGCTACAGACATCGAACGTATCAAGCGTGGGCTAGACGAGGCTACTAAAAAATTGCGAAGAACGGAGCCGCCTGGTCGCCATAAGGATATCCTCGGAGCGACCTCTCAGCTTGCCCTATTTGAAGCTCTCTGCTGCGAGGCATTCCTGGCAGACGAGATACTTCTTGCGCGACACTTCCAAGAGCCTTTCAGGATGGTACAAACGAATAGGAGGCTAAAGGTTACGCATTACGTGCCCGCTGCGACAATGTTCTTATTTGACAAAAATCAAGACAGATCGACTTGGGCGACGTGGACCTGGTCAAGGTACAAGACTGTACCTACTGAGGGAGACTTCAACTTCGCCATACATAATTCACTTCTGCGGAATATGCATGCAGTCTCGGAAAATGTCACAGACTTATCATCTCTTCAACGGCTGTGGTCTGGTATAGGCTTTATCGTCAGTAAGCTCGACAATAATCTTGTTACGCATTCGCTACGTGCAATGGATGTTGATGTGTTCCGACTTGCTCTAGAGCATCTAAAGTATGATACAAAGGGTTTTCAGTCCTTGATTCAAGCAATTCGAAAATTGCTAGAGCTTGCTCCCAAAGACTTTTGGAACTCCATGGGGGCCATATCGCCCACGACATTCATCGAACAAGTATTCAACAACCCTCAGTACGACAACTTTCTCCGGGAAGCCAAAGAAAGTGAGAGTTTTGAATCTCCAGCGCTGAATGATATGCTCAATTGGATCAAACCCTTTATGGATTCATTAGAGACCGCACATCAAGCCAGAGCTTGTCGTTCCTTGGACTTTCAGCTCTTAGACAGACTACAGGCGGATTGTTTCCCATTGTGTGCGAGGCTCGAATGCAAGTATGTCGGGCTTGATACACTGGCATGGACTCTTAAAAATTGCAACAACGACAAAGCTACGGTCACCCAAAACGATCGGGGGAATGGTACACTAAGTCATACTGGTCGAATTGTGGCTGCTGAAACGCTGGAAGTTGCCAGTGCATACATCAAAGATGTAATCAATATACCCAGTCTGCCAGCAGAGGGCAAAGCTCAAGAGTACTGTATCGAAACATGTCTTATCATCATCAAGCATGCTTTGAAACTGGAGTGCAAGTCTCTAAGAACCGACCAAGAGGCCCTGAAACACGAGCAAGAACTTCCGAATGGCTTTGACTCATATTCACCTGTAATATGGGATGCTGTGGTCCAGCACTTGGACCGCGGTAAAATCAAGGTCGCTCGCGCAGCTCTGGTCGGCATCAATGATCTGACGGGCTTGGAAAAGTTTAAGGTCAATGCCGATGACACTTATACAAAGGAGAAGAGCACATTCAATGTCAAATTCGGCCGCCTTACGCACCTGGTGTGCCAGATCCTGGAACGAATCAACGACTTCGATCCGGACGACTTAGACAGGCTTTTCCGCTTCCAAGATACGGCAACTGCACTTGTCGCATCGCTCTTCTCGCCTGATACGAACTTATATGAGGCCGGCGTCAATCTCATCAAAAGTAGCAGCTTTGAGTCAGCAAGGAGAGATGCCATTGCACATCTCCTCAAAACATCTTTCGAAACAACATTGAACGCTGTCTCATGGTCTCTCAATCGGATTGCGGAGAACAAGACTTTTGCCTCGTGTCCCCGAATGCTGAAAACCTCTACTGATGTGCTCGACATCCTCTGCAATTCGCAGAGTGGGCTTCTGCGTATCAAGACGTTATCAGGAGCTGGTGATGTAAAAGCCGTCGAACAATTTTGGCAGCACCAGTGGGAAGGCCTAGGGGTAATCTATGATATGACAGAAACCTGGAGCCGTGCTAAGGCGACCGACACTCAAAGCTTCAAAGACTTCTGCAGGGATACTATGCAGCTGTCAGAGCATTTGTTCGACCAGTATAGCGTTTTCGCAAGTGCAATCGACTCTGCAGCGCCGATAAAGCTGGAAGACGGCGATGCTACCGCTCAAGATCCTGGAGTCGGCAAGCAGCTTGTGCAACATCCTGCCAAGATCTTGGAAGCAATGGCGAAGTGGTTAAGATTGCGTGACGAATACCTTATGGAAACCTCCGTGAAGCTGACCAAGAAGGTCTTGGGTCGACTCACCGAACTGGGCATGGTGGTTGCGCAAGGTCCTCGTAAGTTCCTCGAACAGGTTCTCACAAACGCGCCCTCGGCAAAAACCAATATCACCCCCCAGGGAAAAGCCGAAATCGCTAGAGCTTTAGAAGACAATGTGGGTCATCCAATTTTGGCAGCCTTGGACGAGGACCACGACCAGTCTGAGACGCTTTCAGACCGGAGCAGCAGGCCGTCTGTTGCTGTCAAGAAGAACAAGAAGAATGGGACCATTGATCTGGATACCTGGCGGTCGAGTGCTAAAGCCTCTCCCCGGCTCGTGGAGATTTCTGATGATGAATTTGGAGCTTCGGATTTTGAGCGTCAGCTCCTTTCTGTCAGTCGGTCTACCGAGCTGGTGAAGGGCATGGAGCCATCGGTTGCTGCAAGGGAGGTACCTGCCCAGGCGCGAGATCGGAAAGCTTCTGCCATGCCAACGCGCGAACAGAAACCTGGCAAGCCAATCAAGCCTAGTGGCCCTTCTGATGCTGATCGTGCGCTTTTCCGCGAAAAGCGTGAGAAGGAGAGGGAGGCAAAGAAGAGACGAGATGCTGAGAGCATTGCTTTGCTCAAAAAGAAGGCTTCTGTTGGAATTGCCGGTCAAACCCATGGGGAAGGCTCTAGTTTGGGAAATATAGGAGTGAGAGGCAAGGACCACGCCCCAAAGGCCTCCGGTATGATGGTCTCTTCAGGATCTGAGTCTGATTCGGATGAAGATCTTGACCATGAGTTGTTTGGCACTGGCTCGAAGCCCGTTAAGACTTCGAGCACCTACAAGGACTTCAGTGTGAGCATAGCAATGCAGGCTAAAGTCAAGGGTCCGATCAAGAAGACACGGCAAGTAAGATCCGCCAAGGACATGCGCGCACGTCTGGCTCCCGACCTTACTGCTCTGCATAAGACAATACTCGGCTGGGATTTCTTCCATAATTGGGACTTTCCTCCAGGATCCGAGCGAAATGACTACAGCCTAGTATCCAACACTTTCCGTACCCCAACCGACTACCAGAACACCTTCGAGCCTCTGCTAGTTCTCGAAGCCTGGCAAGGCTTCTTGAAGTCAAAAGAGGAGGGAAACTTCAAAGCCTTCGAGGTTAAAGTCTCAAATCGAATGACAGTTGATGCTTTCCTTGAGCTGAGTACGACAATGCCAATGATGGAAGGTAAAGAACAGGGCATCAGCGAGGCAGATGTTGTTTTGATGTCGAAAGGTCAATCGCCTGCAGACGAGGCCCGACAGCCGCACTGCCTTGCACGGGTGCATAAGATCAGCAGAAAGAAGACCACAATGGAGATAATCTACCGGGCCAATGTTGGCAACAGCCTTGTCGCTTCGATGGTTCCCAACTCGACGCTGTACGCTGTAAAGATTTCGTCCATGACCCCATTGGAGAGAGAATATGGTGCTCTGCTAGGCTTGAAATACTTCGACCTATGCGACGAAGTGATTAGAGCCAGACCGTCGCCATTACTCGTATACTCAGAAAAGCAGCTGGGGCCGCTCGGTGCAAATTATGGTATCAATAGTGCACAGGCTAAAGCAGTCAGGTCTGCTATCGACAACGATGCGTTTACATTGATTCAAGGGTAAGCTCATCCGGACCTCGTCATTTGTTTTAGTAGCTGATACCAATAATACAGTCCACCTGGTTCTGGCAAGACCAAAACCATTGTGGCAATAGTAGGTGCACTACTGACCGGACAATTTGGTGAAAAGGGCGTGCCTATCGCTCGACCGCAGCCGATTCAGGGGACCTTACAGCGCGTTGACAATGGTTCTGCCGCAAAGAAGCTTCTTGTGTGTGCACCCAGCAATGCAGCTGTCGACGAGCTTGTCATGAGATTCAAGGAAGGCGTCAAGACAGCCGATGGGAGCGTTCAGAAGCTGTCCGTTATCCGGCTTGGTCGTAGCGACGCTATCAATGCCAACGTCCGTGATGTTACATTGGAGGAGCTTGTGAACGCAAAGCTCAACCTCGCAACTGGCAAGAAACGTGGCGAAGGAGATGAAGCTCATAACATCATGATGAAACATAAGGAAGCATGTGATCAGTTCAATGCTCTCCGGACCAAAGCAGACGAGGCCAGGGCTAATGGAAACCCGGTTACGCCAGAGCAGGACCGAGATTTCGAAATACTAAGGAGAAAGAAACAGACGCTCAGTAATCAGATCGATGCAGCTAAAGACAGTGGGGATACTGTGGCTCGGGACGCAGATCTGAGAAGGCGACACGTGCAGCAAGAGCTCCTGAATAATGCTCATGTCATCTGCGCGACTTTAAGCGGCAGCGGCCACGAAATGTTTCAGAACCTGAAAATCGAATTCGAGACTGTCATCATTGACGAAGCGGCTCAATCGATCGAACTCAGCGCGTTGATTCCACTCAAATACGGGTGTTCCAAGTGCATCTTGGTCGGAGACCCCAAACAGTTACCACCAACAGTGCTTTCCAGGGAGGCTGCACGTTTTCAATACGAACAGAGTCTATTTGTCCGGATGCAGGCTAATCACCCCAACGACGTGCATCTCCTGGACACTCAATATCGAATGCATCCGGAAATCAGTCTGTTTCCCAGCAACGCTTTTTACGACGCTAGGCTTCTCAACGGAGTCGGCATGGCGGAATTGAGGAAGAGGCCCTGGCATCAGAGTAAGCTCCTGGGACCTTACCGCTTTTTCGACGTCCAAGGTGCTCATCAAAGCGCTCCTCAGGGTCACTCGTTGGTCAATTATGCCGAAATAGAAGTCGCGCTTTCGCTCTTCGACCGTCTGGTCACAGATTGTAAAGGCTACGACTTTAAAGGGAAAGTGGGGATCATCACTCCATACAAGAGCCAACTACGACAACTACGCTTCCAATTTGCCCAGAAGTATAGCGAGTCCGTGCTTACTTCTGTCGATTTCAACACCACCGATGCTTTTCAAGGACGAGAGGGTGAAGTCATCATCTTCTCGTGTGTCCGAGCTTCCGTCAACAAAGGTATCGGGTTCTTGTCTGACATTCGACGAATGAACGTCGGTATTACTCGAGCCAAATGTTCGTTATGGGTCCTAGGTAACTCGCAGTCACTGATGGGGGGCGACTTCTGGGGTCGGCTGATCCAAGATGCAAAGAGTCGTGACTGCTACACAGGTGGGGACCTTATCGGATTGCTCAACAAGCCGCTACTACAGCTCGACTCGAAAGTGCTGCCCATGAGCACGGCTTCAACACGGACTGCTACGCCTTCTCGTAATGATCGTGACATTGATATGCCTGATGCGCCTATCGCGGGTGGCTTCACGACTACACGTCCGCGCAGTAGTGAAACGCCTTGTCCTCTTGATACCGCGATGATTGATGATGCCGTCATAGATGCAGGTCCATTTGCAGCCACATATGTAGGCACCGTTGCACGCACGAATGCAGGCACAGTTGCAGGCTCAAATGCAGATACAAAGGCAGGCACAGATGCAGCTACAATGTCCTACAATCCATCTGGTGGAGCGAACGGCCTTAATCCAAAAGCCTGTTGTCAGAAGTGTGGCAGCTATGAGCACTACACTCATCTTTGCAAAGAGGTAAATGCGCTAGGAGATTGCCATCGCTGCGGCGCTCACGGCCATAGAAAGATTGACTGCTCTACCAAACGCTGCATTTCTTGCGGGCAATTTGGTCACATCGAGCAGACTTGCATCAGTACGACATCGATATCAAGCAAAGAGCGTAATAGAATTATGCGGCAAGAAGACGAACATAGACGCGCTCAACAAAACTCGATAGAATTTCGTCGCAAATTGCAGCTTGGTGGGCATGACGTGCGAGTTCCTGTTGTACGAGCTACACCTGATCCCCCGCCGTACGGGGTCGGTAGCAACATCGTCTCAGGACGACCGCAGGAGAAGACTGGCGAGAAGAGGAGGCGCGGATTATCCCCCCCAGCGAGCGTTCCTAAAGGACCGAAATTGATGGATGGAGGTTCCAGACCGAGCCAACACAACTCAAGACCACCTTCGAGAGGCAACAATCAACCGCTCTCCAGCCTCCCCAATGAAAGCTCTGGCCTCAGCCGTAGGCAGTCGTCAGCACATCCGTTGCCCCCAAGACCAGTAAGCAACGCTTCCGGGTCTTCCAGAGACCCCAAAATCCGTCCTCCAGCATCCTCCTCCATGCCTCCAAGACCACCCAGTACTACACCGAGCGCGGATAGGGCCAGCAATGGCGCGCCAAACGCAGGCGCAAGGCAAGCAGGCTCATACCAACCCAATCGGAACTACAACGGTGGTCCAGAAGCGAGACAAGCAGATGTTTATCGACCAAACGAGAATTACATTGCTAGCTCAGCAGCAGCGGGAGATCCGAGGATGCCAATACGACCTGATGTTGGCGCCAACAAGAATATCAGACAAGGAGACGGGCTTGGGAGAGATCCTACACCCCAACCACAACCTCCACCGCAAAATATGGTCAGACCTCCCAGGAAGAAGAAGGAAGTTGATCCATTCATCAGGCCCAGGAGGAGGCCTTGATCGTTACGAAAATTTCATGCTATTGCATAGCGCAAGGCGCGCGTAGGTGCATTTAATGGGCGTTGTTCTACAGATACCCCTACGTGCTCCTCATGAGCAGATGGTTTTACGACGCATTTTCGTGCGAGCTGAATAGTGGCTTCTTTTGTTTTTGTCCATGAGGGCCTAAGGGCTCATAGCAGATCTTGAAAACACATGAGTTACGTTCATTGTTTTTCGCCCATTCAGCTGGGCAGTGAGATCAATCTTCGAAGATGTGGTGTCTCACCCAATACAGTGGGTCAGGAGGGGCAAAATTTCTCGACCGCAATATTATTTTCACATCGTTGCTATCCCAAGCATTTGTTCCTTGCCTCGGTGTCATTACTCTGGCCCTTGCATAGGAATGTATGCACCATGTACCTTTCCCAGCCACCTCTTTACTCCCTGCATTTGATGACAGTCTCAATGAAAACGTGCAAAAGCAGGCATTCGCACGAACCGTAACTTGAGCAAAGCCTGCAACGAGCTGCGTTGCCGCGAACTTAATTGGAGCTCGTGATCAATCATGCCCCTTGACAGAGCCCTTGTTACTATGTGTCTAGCCGTGATCGACACGGCAACCAACGACCATCCGAAATATATGTTTGTAAATACAGATTACAGGACTGACATGATATATGATATATGGCCATGGAATCACAAATGAACCCCAAACATCCGGCGCAAGACAAACAAATTAGAACTTCGAGTGGCAATCCTAATTCGACAACAGTCCAGCCCAAAGTGTCTCTCAAACACATCAAACGAACACCACAGGGTGGGCCGCGTAGCGCAGGCTTCTCTAAAAACGCAACACTTACCGAATGGCTCGAATTCTCCAACGAGAGGAACTTCAGGGCGCTTTACGAAGCACTTCGCGGCGACCCTCCAGCTCCCAACGAATACTACACTAAGCCGCTGTACGAAGTTTTAGGGCATTACAGTATAGATCCGGTCGAGGAAGACGTCAAATCTGAAGGTCGAAAGCACTTCCTTGACGCACTGTTTCGCGCGCGTTTCAAGCACAAATCTGCCACGCCTACAGTATCCAAGAAAATGCTTCAGCTGAACGATGAGGCAGGTCTGGCGCTGCAGAGGACATCGTACGGTCACACTTATGGACAGATATTTCCAACGAAGGTCTATGGAGGAGCTAGTAACGCGTCCACATACCGGATCAATGCACGCAAACAGAGCAGAGAAAGCTTGGCTCAAGAAGTAGATGAAATGCCCACCGTACCTGCAAAAGACCTCAAGAATGGCGTTGCGAACAACGGCCGTGCAATCCATAAAGCTGACAGGCGAGCGGAAACTGATGATGGGCCCCCATCCCAACTAGTCAACAAGCACACGAGACCCTTACACAACTCACCGCCACATCGGAGCCCAGATATCCATGGATCTACGACAGTGAGCCTGGGAAAGAGATTTGGCGTCCACAGATCGCGAAAAGAGAAAATCAACCCAACGCAACACCTCAATGAGTTACCCAAACCAATGATCGAAGCACCGCCCGCCATACCATCACCACTACATCGGACGAATGGCTCCATATTTGGTTTGTCGCAGGAATTCACGCATATCTTGTCTAGACCCGATAGCCCAAAGAAGGCCCCAAGCAACGATCAGCATCCACTTGGAAATGCTCAGAGCCAACCCACTATCCGCGATTTCGCTACCCACGGCTCCTCTTTCGTCAAGGCTGCTCGGGCACTTCGAGTAAGGTCACGCAGTCCTATGAAGCGAGCAAGCAAGCAGCAGCAGCAGCAGCAGCAGCAACAGTCCCCTCAAAAAGTGCGGGACTTTCGCAATGTTCCAACGTTTAAGCCTCCAATTCGGAACATCGAGGCATCTTTTCCGCAGAGGGCAGGCCCAGCTCTGTTCCCTGAAGAGACAATGATATTGTCAAATTCATCCTCAGCACCTTCACCAATGACACCAGAGTCAGTCATTCGAAAGCCCGTACACGACCTGAGACCCTCACCCATCGCAGACACCTTCTCCAAGTCATCATCAGTGATGTCGACCGAGACAACCGCAGAAGACACCCTCTCAGATGCTTCATCCGCCGTCGTCTCCCGCGCCCAAAGCGCCGTGGTATTGCACCCACCGATGCCAGGCCCGGCGCCAACAACGCCGTTGCCTTTATTGCCAGAAGGCCATGACGCGCCAATACCAGTGACGCCTCGCTTAAGCCGAAACATGGCGAGCCCGGAGTGCTCTCCTACCCAAACCTCGCCCAGCTCGCCAGCGAGGGTACCGCCTAAGTCTCCTGCGAGATACAGATTCACGCCCAATACAGGAAGCCCACCTAAACCCAAGAGGCCAGCTTCACCAACACGGAGGAATGCGGCGACCGAGAATGAGAATATACAGACGCCGACCTCGTCGCCGAAGAGGCAGACCTTTCCATATACAACACCACATCAAGATCTGTTGCCCAAAAGCTTCACTGCCAGAAGCACCAGCGCGGGCGACATAGAAGATGTGCAGCAGAAGAGAGTTGAGAATGCGCAACTCCGGAAAGCCAAAGACCTGCAGTTAGCGCGTATGAAATCGCAAAAGGCAGATATCGATGATGTGACGCCAGGTGCATCGGTAACCTTGAACGAAGGAGAACTACATCAGGGTATCGTAGAGCTGCCAAGCGTACGATGCTCATACAACGGCTCCATAACAACAGCTAAACACAACGCTCAGCAACCACCTCAGATCAACGATCTAAGTCTCTCGATAGCAGCCCATCGTCAACGTGAGAGCGTCATCCTCTCCCACAGGCTCTCCCCCATCATCGTAGTCGCAGAGCAAGCGCCCACACCACCAACCCAGCGCGCCCCTTCCCAGACCTCAAGCCATAACAGAGATAGCGTCGACGAATATCTCCAAAGCCATTATCCAGAATCGCACACCAGCCGTATCAGCATCGATGACCGACCTCAGCGTCCTACCACAAATGGCTTCTTTCCCAAACCTCCAAAGCCAGCATCGCCATCTCTGCACCTTCCAGAGGAAGAGAACAGCCGACTACGTCCCTCATCCGTGCATTCGATGCCAATTTCCCGCCCCGTGTCTCTATCGGCTCAGTCCGTCCGAAGCTCAAGACCCATCGCTGCACGCGTACCTACTCCTTTCGCGGACCCTCTGCTGCGCGCCGAAGGACAGCGCTCCTCACGTCACTCATCCATCCATACAGCAGATGATCTCGAAGCAAGGTTAGCTGTGATCGAGAAGAAGAACGTGATGCTTGAGAGTGCGCTCATGGCTGTAATTAATTGTTCTTCGCGGTATGATACTAGTGCAAGGTCCAGCGGAACGTCAATCAATGGTGGAGAAGGATCTAGTGTTGCGAGTGGGATAGCACGTCTTCGTGCTGGGCTGGACATTATGCCCTTTTCGCAAGCTAGTACATCGGTTGCGAGATTCAGTTCAGCGAGTGGGCCGTGAGCGAACGGAACTGGGAGAGTGCTTGGGTTTTCAGCGTGCTGATTAGCAGTCGATGCATGATACATTAGTCAGAGTCTTGTGACGGCAATTATACTCCTCCGCCATGCGGGTAAAAGTCTAGGTCTATAATCCAGGAGTAAACAATGGTGCCATCGTAATCTCTTGCTCCGACATAGCTGTTCCCTTCTCTTCAACGTCTTCTACTTTCTCCCGCATTCAAGGCGGAATCTCCTTCCCCTCCCAATCCCAGCATTTCCCTCGTCCCCGCATCCCCACAGTATTAACGACCTCATGTAGCTTCTCCGCCGCGAACTCAGGCGTAAACAACTTCTCTTTCGGTGTGCTTCCCCAAAACTCTTCGCTCAACCCCGTTTTCACCGTCCCGGGGTGCAAGGAGACACACATAGCATTCTCCCCACATCTTTGCCTCAAGTAGATATCCACACTCTTAGCAATAGAATTCACAGCGGCTTTACTCGCGCGGTAGCTATACCATCCCCCCAGGCTGTTGTCGCTGATAGAACCGACGCGAGCGGACATCAAAGCCATCAGGGCCGAGGGAGGCAGGTTGAATATGGGCGAAACTTCTGTGGACTTCTTAGGTAGGAGAGGGGAGAAGTGTTTTGCAAGGAGGAGAGGCCCGAGAGTGTTGATTTGGAAGGTCTGAAGAGCTTTGGCGTGGTCGATTTGGGAGGGGGATTTTTCTGGGTGGAGTATTCCTGGGATGCAGAAGGCGAGCCGGAGGTAGCTGGACGAGAAGCGGGATTTGCAGTGGTCGGCTACTGAAGCTATGGTAGACTCATCTGGAGAGATACATTAGCATGTAGGGATGCTATTGGTAGGGTTTGTCAACTACCGGTCACGTCCAACTTCAAGACCTCGAGTCGCTGCTTATCGACATCGAGACCGTCTAAGATGTGCTTGTTTAAGGCATCAAGGTCTGTTCTTGCCGTTGCGATGACTGGCAGGTCTGTGGTTTTGAGCAGACGTTTGACTAGTTGGAGGCCAATGCCTCGGGAAGCTGGCGAGACGAGGAGCCATGGCTTTGACATGGCTAGAGAGGAGTGGTATGTAAGAATCTGGGATGTGGAGGACTGCGCCGCCGAGTGAAGATGCCATCTTGAAGATCCGGAGTGCCTTCCGCATTATTTACAATCCTGAGATGGGGGAGGTGAAGTCGAAGATGGCCAAGATCGATCGCCAAACTAGAACTTAGAATATCTCAGTTCTAGAGGGCGAGTCTCGCACCCAGCAATTCTATCCTTCTCAACGATCACTCATCTTTGACACCCATTCCCCGTTCGTATCGATGCATTTTGATGTAGCGCATTAGCGTGACGGGTTTTCGTATTTAGAAAAGGATTATGCGGCGTCCACGTTTCGCTCTGTTCTATGACCGCGGCCAGCAGCACACAGCGTCAACAGTTGGAGTTTCAAATCGAAGGCCAGCGGCACCGTACGAACCATTGCTCTATCTCAACGATGTAAATTAAGCTATCTGAGACCGCACAGCTGAGTTGCCAACAATCGTCCTGGTGCTGTGGAAAGATCTTTACGAAAGACATGAAGATAATCTCATCTGCTTGACTTCTGAAAGTCATGCCCTGTATTCTATCAATCTTGTCTGATCGTGTGTTGTCCATTCTCAATCTCCGACCTGTTGGCTTCTACGTGCTTTGCACTTGGACCGTGTCCTCAGCGGATATTGCTTGTGATCACTCTTTCTGTTTGTGTCAGGGGAACTCTCTAGGAGAACGCAAGACAACACTCACCAGCGGTGAAGTCTGTGACGGTCACATTGGAACGGAGCTGTTGGCACGATGCAAGGAGTCGCAAGGAACTATCCGTTCTTCAATTACTTGAAGTTCAACCTTAGTCTCGACCTGTTCATATATATGTAATCGCAAAGCGGAGACCGTTGCTTTGAGTCACAGAACAAGTCGTCCTGAGGATGGCTAACCAAGCGGAAGCATCTTGACGCTTCGTGAACTTTTTGGCTGCTTTCCGAGCTTTTCAAAAACGGCTGGCTGATCGTGTTGAGGAATACAATTTTTAGCTCCAGCGGTCTGCGCTCAAGTCACTACCTCATGTGCTCCAGTGCTTCTCCACATGTTCGTGGCCTGCCTGACCGCTGATTGTTTTTATAGCCAATAGATGCTAAGGAGTGGCTTTGTAGCTCAAGTGGCTGCTGTGGTTACCTCTCTAACCATAGAGCGGGTCCTCAACTGCTGGAACGATCCTTCTCTCAACGCTGGTCAAGTCATCGTCAGCATCTTCAAGACACTGCATCACCCTTTCAACATCAACTTCAGCGATCCCGATCAGCTTCAACACGGCATATTCCAAGCCGCCACAAAGGGGTGGTCCGACAAAACCGACGAATAGCGCGACGTTCTCCGCCCCCGTCTCATATCATATCCACCTTCGCAGCTGGCCAACACAAATACCTCTTCAGCGACTCAGACTATTGGCACAATCTCCGTACCTTCGGCAACAAGGCCGAGGAAGACAAATCACTTGTGGACACGGTCATTGGCAATATCACAGATGCGGTCAAGAAAGGGGTAGTTGAGATTGCTCAGCAGGCCCTCAAAGAAATCTTCAACGTTTTGCAGTCGTTGCCGACACCGTACATACCGAATACTGTGGATTTTGCTTTGAGCTTGATCCCGGTGGCTGTGCCAGTGCTTGACCTGTCTAGGGGGGTTTCTCTTCAGGTTTTCATGGCGACTTCGACCATGGGGTTCATCCTGAAAGAAGTCTTTAGATCCTGGTAGACTGGAATGAGAGAAAAACATGCATGATGCGTTCGAGGGGGGCTCGGAAAGAGAAACTGTGATTGACAATATTACGGTGCTCGCGAAAGCATTCTCGAATAGTCAAGCTTGGTAATAATTTATTTTGACGAGGGACTCTTGTGGTAGCTTATTGAGCTATCCATATTGACAACGTTCATCTCGTTGTTCACTGCCCGCGACGTCAAACAATTCCTCGCAGGCAGTGGCACAACGGATACAGTAAGATGCAAGACAGAGAACAGCGGCCGATTTCAATTGAGTGAGAGGGATGAAGCCCATGAGGCTCAGTATTATACCATACAAATGCTGCCCCAACGTACCATCGCTATGCTGCAAATAGTCAAACTAAATCCCGAGTACGTACTCGTGCAACCCGTCATACGCAAACGCCACCTAGTCATGTCTTCGGCTTTGGGTCCTCCCTTACCATTGGGGGCATCGCCTCAACACCCTCAAGACCAATTCCTGTGCCTTCTGCACCATTTTCTTGTCTTGTCTCCTTCAGTCTGTTCAGTCTCTCGGTTCTCGTTTCTCCCGGTAGACCTGGTAGAGCAGGAGTAGGGCTAACTTCTCGCCACGTGCCTCGACTTCTGCTTCCTTGTTCGCCCCACATGCTGACTCTCTGGACCTTCCGCAATTTCTTCAGGCCGTACCTGCAAACTACACCTGCAAAGATGAACGAGCAGGCCGTAACACCGAAGAAACCAAGGTCAGATTCCTCGAAGAAGTTCTTGAGGTTCATTCCATAAAGACTGGCAATGAAGGCGCCAGAGCCGATGCCTAGCGTTCCAATGCTGAACTTCAGATCAAGGAGCATAAGGGAGTTGCGATTGGCATCGAGGATGGCTTTCACACTGCTTTTGTCAGTAAATACTTCTGGTGTCAGGCATAACATAGACTCACACTTCCTCCGTATTCCGGATATTGCTGACCAAATTGCCAGCTGCTTGTACAATTTCATCGCAAACCTTATGGTATGACTCTAGTAGCATTTCTACCTCGGTATGATCATCCTCTTCCCTTGTCTTGCCCTGCGATCGTTCAGTCAAGTACATGGCGACTAGGTCGTCGTCTGCCTCGAGCAGATCATCTATGGAGTCCCTCACAAGCCTAGCCTTCTGCTCAAATGTTCCTAATTTCTTAGAGAAAATCAGAAGATGCCGAAGCTTGTCCCGATCGATATCCTCTTCGAGCTCCTGCAAGACTCTCATGACGGGCTGCGCAACCCCCTTGAACTCTTCTTCGAGACCAGTCGTAACACTAATCAGCACAGCTTCTAAGGCCCGGAACTCGTAGGGCAAGCCTCCCGATTGCTTAGACCCTTCTTTCTGGCTCAATTTCCCCCCCAGATCGTACATAAACTGTGATTGTGTATACGAATCGGTGGTACCGTATGCGTCGAGGACGAGAACACAATTGCTCTTTATGAGGACTCGGAGGTGGAGGAGATTGATTAAGATAGCAGATGGCCGGACGAGGATGTGAGGTAGTAGAGATGAGTCGATTTTCCTGAGGTCCCGAGGCAGAAGTCCATACTTCACACGCAGTCAGCAGCTAACATATGAAATAGTGCTCTTTTTGATTGTTCATACCTTAGCAATGAGCTCGGTCTTTTTGAACTCCCCATCCATCAAGGTGACATTTCCCTTGACGTCCAACTCAGTGCACCGTAGTTTAAGCTCATTGCCAGCCTTTCCCGTCTTATTGCGACCAAGCCCAATGCCCCCTACCTCGTCTAGAAAATTTGGTAACGGTGGTAGATCCATTGACTTGAGTTTTGGCATTCCTTTGCGGTCTTTTGGTGCCCATAATCTCCTCAGCAATGGCCGCGGATCTGTAGTAACGTGTCGGTAAGGTTCCACCTTTTTGAGGTGAAAGACCTTTCCTGGCCGCTGCGCGCTAGAAATGTATGGGAAATTGGGCGATCCATGTTTGGAGGATGGTCTTAGGAGGTCAAGATTGAGAAGTGACGACTCGATGTTTGCCTGGCGACGGGCAGTGGTTGTGAAGGTTCTTCCCAATAAGGCGACGCATTCCCCAATCCTGCGCGTGCTGTCTTTAAAGCCTGGAGACTGAGATCTTCGACATGCAGCAGGTCTCAAGGGGGGGAAAAAGCAGACCTGCTCTGACTGCGATCGCAGGAAATGTAGAAGAGAGGAAGAAGGCACAGGTACGGTGAAAGCACCAGCTGGTCTCATATCCTTAGACGTTCATGAAGTCTGTATGTCGTAGAGCTACAAAAGCATTAGGAGGCCATGAAATGCCTTGATTAGCGGAACGGAAAAGTGAAGTATCAGAGTCTTGGCAGGTCAACCCAACAGAAATCCGAAGTTCTGCCGAGGCTGGTAGCCGCAGACTACTTTATAGCATGCGTAAGGTAATATCGCGGGTGGCTCCCGTTGCCTATTTTGTAGCGGAGCTAATGTGTGAGGCTCCATTCGAGCCATTGAAATTCTTCAAATGTATTAGACAGCGACACTATTGTTATCGGAGTATTCAAGTCACTCATTCCTCATTCATTCGTCCACAACGCGATTACTGCGTCACTTTCTTGTACAGCTTTTCCCACTCAGTACAACAGTAGCGTTGACTCTCATTCCCTTCCACTCTGATGACCACCAGGTCCTAGAGGGCCGGCTCCAATTGAAATGCCTTCCGTTCTCTCCGACAACGACAAAGAGGTTGTCAAGCGAACAGTACCCAAAGGCGCCAACAAAATCCATGCCGTGGCCGTTGCTCGCCTGTACATAGCTTATCCAAATAAGCAACGATGGATTAATACAGGGCTACAAGGTGCGGCTGTCTTGGCCAACGACCTGGTGGGCAATACCTATTGGTTGAAGATGGTCGACGTCTCAGTATGCTTCTGCGCTGGTCTCTTCGTGATAGTCTTGTTAATCAATTACTAGGGTGCCAATCGCGGCGTATTATGGGACCAAGAGATCTACGACCCTTTCTACTACAATCAAGATCGGACATTCTTCCACTCATTCGAGCTCGAGGGCTGTTTAGCAGGCCTCTCATTTGTTGACGAAAAAGAAGCGAAACAATTCAAGAAGAAGATGGACGATAGGGAAAAGAACGCAAGCAAAGCGACTAAGGCAACACCATTCCAGGGATCGGGACCTCAACCAACAGCCGCGACTGCTACCAATGGGAAGCCTCATCACCGCTTCGGCCTGGGCAGTCTACTACACGGCCAAAGGTCTTCTTCGGCTCCTCATGTCCCTCCGCCGCAACCGCAGTCTATTATACCACCCAAGCAGCCTAGCATGGCTGAGCTCGGTCAGGTCAGCCCAAGTCGCGAGAGAGCATCATCGTTGGATACCGTAGATCCATCATGGAGAGGAATCCTGGGCGAGTTGCTTGCTATGGGGATCACTGAGGACCAGATCGAGGAGAATTCGGATTTCATCAAGGACTACATTGAACAAAGGAAGGCGAGCGGGGACCCTATTGGAGGTAACGGTGCTGCTACTAACGGCGCTGGTAACGACCGGCGAGTCAAGGCTCCTCCACCTCCGCCACCTGGAGCACCGCCTGGAAGATTGGAATCAATCAGTCCTCAAAACACAGGCAGCACTATGCCTTCCAGGAGAGGGCCCGCTCCTGCACCGCCGCCATCTCGTAGAAGCCGTGCAGATGTCACAAGTTCAGTCTCATCACATCAAGAGTCCCCACCAAGGTCTCCTGAGCGGACGCCTTCGCCCCAACGACCATCGTACCAGTTCAGAGCACCACCTCCGCTCGCTGATGCCGGCAAATTTGCGAATGTACCAGCTCCAAGTCTTCCCAAGCGGCCCCGAGCAACTTCAAGTGTTGCGAATCCGGGACCACCTCCACCGCCCCGGCCGCCAAAGACGCCCATGGATGAAGAGGAGAATGGAAGTAGACCCAAATTCGGCGTTCCACCTCTGTTTCAAGGAGAAAGGAAACCATCAGCAGCACCGCCTCCACCACCACCAAGCCGTGCTCCTCTCACCCCGCAACGGAATTCTCGAGAGCCCGGGCCGAATAGTGCTATACCGCCAGCCGCCGCCGCTCCACCTCCTCTTCCTCCAAAGACTCCATCTGCGCCGCCTCCATCATCCGGCCCATCAGCTCCGCCGTTGCCACTCCAGCGCAATACGCCTTCTGCGCCTGCTCCACCTCCACTTCCAAGTGCTCCAAGACAAGTCCCAGTTGCGCCAGCTTCTTCTGGACCGCCTCCGCCCCCACCATTGCCCTCGTCTGGTGCACCACCGCCTCCTCCGATGCCTACGTTTGGTGCCACACCCAAACCCCCGCCACCTATGCCATCTGGCGGGGGCCCCCCTCCTCCGCCTTTACCACCTGGCCGAGAGACTACTGCTACTCCGCTACCACAACCAACAGGAGGCAAGGAAGATCTGTTGGCTTCTATCAGAGGCAGCGGCGGAATTGGTGGCGGCCGACTCAAGAGGGTTAGTAGTCAGGAGAAGAGAGATCGTAGCGCTGCCGGAGTTCCTGGTGCAGCGCCTGCTGCTCCCTTAGCGGGCGGAGCTCCACCACCTCCATCTGGTGGTGGCTTAGGTGATGCTTTAGCTGCGGCGCTGAGTCAAAGGAACAAGAAAGTCAGCGCGAGTGGTGAGTCTTAAACCGCGATTTTATGATGGTATATTGCTAACGTCTGTTGGGAACAGATGACGAAGATGATGACGAGGATGATTGGGACGAACCCCCCAAACGTAGATGAGTGAATGCAGTGCAGCAGTGGGATTTGTGATTCTGAAGCATGGAAATTAGCCTGGGCAACCTTTTAAGATCTGGCAGAGAAAGATAAAAGGACTTGGTCTTCGGCAGACTTCTGTTTTACTTCAAGCGAAGGCGTCCGGTATTCCGTATTCCACGTATCTTCATACCTACAATGTGCAAGTTTCCGCCAATTCATAACCTGAATTGCGCTATGCAAATCAATCCGATGCCTCAGAACCTGCTTCATGTGAGAGACTAGGGGCTAGAGCCAAACGAAAGGGGGAGGCTTGGGATCACATGGTGGGCTGTTCAAAAGTAGTCAAGAAAATTCCGTGAGAAAGAAGACTCAATAGGCAATGGTCTATCGTAGGTCTATGTTTCTGGGAGGTTGATCAAGGAGTATCTCAATGTTAGGACATCATAGCAAAAAGATGCCCGCCTCAAATGGACTTTTACGCCTTGATAGGACTGCAATGAAGGTGGGTGACTGGTTGTACGGTTGTCAGTGTTGTAGTCTTGCAGATTTTGATTCCTTGAGAGGCCATTGAAGCGCAGGAATGTCAATACCAAGGGTATATCCCGAATGAAGGAGTGACTTCGGAGCAACCATCAAGCCTATATGAACAAGTAACGATGGGAATGGTCCTTAGGAGACTATCGTTCTGCCAGATAGTGAGGTGGGGTGTGCGATAGCTGAATAAGAACAACAACGGGAAGAAGACGAGACTAGATGGATGAAGTTTCCAGAACGGGGAGCGAGGAGAGGTAGGATTCAGGGTCTCAGGAGGTGAGATCGAGGGAAAGAGGGCCATCTAGGGGCAAAGCGAGAAAATGGCTGAGAGGAGTAATGGAATCTCAGGTTGGGGACGAGGTGAGGTTGATTCTAGATGTTCATTCTTAGTATTTGCTCGAGAAAGATACCTCAGATAGGGCAAGTGCGAGTCTGGCGCGGCTAGGGAAGGGTGTCAATATCCAAACCATATCATCAATATCAGATTCTTGTCGCCGGGAAAGCAAGGCTTGGGATTTAGGATGCTGGGATGGTGGGCTGACATGTGAGGCAGCGTCTCGCAAACTTTGGCGTCTTTCACTCAGTATCTTACACTCAACACCCACTCCATTGTTGTCTATCGTCGAGGTACGCTTGCGAAAAGGCTTCGATTTGGCGCCAAACGACGGCTCTTTGCCAGCGAAGAAGCTTCCATGGTCAAACATCACTCCAAACCTTATACCGCTCTAGCCGAAAGATGCCACAGGCTTAATCTTCAAATTCTGAAAACCTGTACCTGCTCATTCACCCCCGAGACTTCTTTTAGTGCACACTGTCTGAAGGTCCCTATTCATTGATGGGTTCGGCCGGTCAGGTTGACAAGAGTTCTCAGAGAAGTGATGATTCGTTTTGGCAGTGTCACGTTTGTGTACTTAGAGCATGTAAATCTCCTGGCAGATGTTCTACTGCATCATCGAATGACTGCTCAGAGTCTTGAAAATCACTGCTGGCATCATCTGACATGGCTTTTTCAAGTTCGTGGAGAGAGATTGGGCGAGAAAGATAGCCCGATTCAAGTAAATTGGGAGTGCTATGTCGAGAGTCTGGAGCTCTCTCAACAATGCCAATTAGCTCTTCAAAGGCGACCACCAACTTCTCGGTCATGTCCGAGCGTTCAAGCAACCGCGTTGCAAAGTCCCCTCTCGAGAAGCTGTGATCATACTTCAGCATGATGTGATTTGTCTTTGCGAGGATATGAAGAGTTTCGATGTTGGCGTATAGTGCTGCAATCTGGAGAAGGTGAGGGCCTTGCAGCCGGGGGCAGACACTGTACTCAAACCATCTATCCAGTAATAGTGACAGCACGCTGTGGCTGTTGTATGCAATGGCGGTAGTAAGCGGAGTTTGACCAAGTGTTGAGCTGGCGTTGATATTCGCGCCATATTCAAGTAAAATTGTGGCAAAATCCACCTTGTCAGTTCTAGCAGCATGGATCAGGGAGGTTACTCCCTCTATCCCACTGGCTTCGACGTCAGCTCCAAAGTCGAGGAGCGTCTTGAGGATGAGGGGCTTGCTGGCATTGCGTGTTGCACAATTCAAACCGCTACCAACTTTAATGCCAGCGGGTAGACCAGGGTCTGGCTCCGCACCAGCCTCTAGCAGGAGACGAACGCAGACAACGTGATCGCGTTCTGCGGCATAAGACACTGCGTTGGTCCACTGCGTATCCAAGGCGTTTGGACTAGCGCCTGCGCCCAAAAGCAGAGCGACTGCATGCTCGTTACCACGCGCTGCTGCCCAGATGAGTGGCGTCCTGCCAAGAGCATCGACTGCCTCCATGGTCTCTGGATGAAGTGCGACCTCTTCTTCCAAACTCATCATAGAAAGACCTAACACAATTTTGTGTATTTGTGTATAGTTTTGTTCTTCGATGAAATCACTCCCAGCTATGAGACAAGAGAGAGTCTCTATGACCTCGCGCGAGAGGCCGCCTTGAAGGATGAAGTCAAAAGCTTTGTTTTTTGGACTATTGTCGTATTTGGAAATTGGTCTGGCACCTATCAGATTTCTCAGCTTTTAGGATATCGAGCTTGCTTACCTATAGTCTGGATCGGCTCCTGCGTGAACCAGAAATTTGCAAGTGTCGTATTGTTTCCCATACAGCGCCCACTGTACGTCGTCAGCGGCTGTAGCTCAAGCAAACAATGGCTGCTTACCCTGAGCACTGAATAACCTCGTGTAGTACTCACATCCCTTGGCGAAGCTAGTCCACGAATGAACAAGTCTTTCAAGCCCTCAATGTTTCCGTTCAGAGCAAAATTGACAGACTGTGCAGAATCCGGTACTCTTCGAAGGGTGCTCAATGACATTTGTGGTCCAAAGACTGGGCGATATCCTATCTGCAGTCGAAAAATTTGAGACCAGAAGAGACCTAAGGGAAACCAGTACTCGAGGCTGACACGAGGGCCTTGTGGTTTCTCACATTCCTCAGCATCACATGTAGAGCTTAGGAGTGGGAAACCGGAATAGCCCACAAATAGTTGCCCCAGAATGCGATCTACAATTGCCGGCGTACTCGATTGCTTTGAAATATGACATGCACAGCGGCAGGAAGGTCGACAGGTTGAAGCATATTGATTCAGTCGAACCCGGACGCCCTCCGAGCGGGCAGGTTGAAGGTCCTGTAGTCGGGCAATTTCCTCTGCAGAAGTACGCTTACGATTCATTGGGCGGGCACCATAGCGTGGACCGATCTGGTATGGTTGATGCATTTGATTCTGATTTGATTGAGCTTTGAGCAATTCTTCCACTCTTTCAATTCGTTGATCCACCTGCTCGTAGACCTGGTGGAAAGAGCTCTCTACTTGATGAGAACTGGAAGCCAAACCGGTAAGAACTTGTTCACGCCAAATTGTTTGCTCTTGCGTTGTTGATGAGTTTACTTGGGAAGTCACTGCTGATAGATTATCAAGGTCCAGTCTAATGCGGAGCATATCCCGACTGTTTCTTAGTCAGCGCTGAAATCATTACGATTGATTGCTAGGGTACTTTATGATTGAAGGCAAAACCTACGAGTTAGAAGCGCCAAGCACAATGTTGAGGCTACATTTGACGCTCTTGATATCTTCTTGCAAGGCAAGGAGCTTTGGCTGCTTCCTTCGCCACGCATGCGCCTGGACGAGAACAAATTTGTCGCTGTCGCAAAGCTTGGCCAATTCCTCGACTGCAGCTTGCAGCTCAATTAGCTTTGCTTCAGCCTGCTTAAGAAGCTGTGGTATTGCCTGTTGCTGGGTATCTGGGATGAACTTGGCGCGCTCCTTGGACACAGTGGCCACTTGGACGAGTACAGCCTCAATGTCGGAGACTTCGTTGTTCAGCGCGTGTAAGCGTCCAGGCAGCGCTTTGCATAGAGCTCTGAGCGCTGAGAAGCTGCGACATGTTGCCTGAGCTAGAGCTGCGACTGTGATTGCGCTTGCTGTGATGGAAATAGGATCCATGCCAACCCCGGGAAGACGGGAAGAGACAGTTATGTTGTTTTAGGTCAAGGCTTTAGATGGGAGTTGATGAAGCACAAATGGTTGAGGGGATCGAGGGTTTTTTTGACCAGAGATCAGCCCCACCCACGCTTCCCAGGAGCATGCATCCTTTACACTAAAGTACTTGGCCTAGGCCCGCCTCCCATTGGTCTGCCGGCGTCGCAGGATTGCTAGCCTGCAGCAGCAAGCGCCTGATCGCGTGAGCACAATGGGCTCTAGTATTTAATCCAATTCCTCAGACATTGATGCTAATTACCCGCACTACCTGCACGACCTGCGTCCAAATCAGTCAAATCTGCGCCATTGATGTGCCAACATGCGGCTCGGTTCTAACATCCATCGCTATCAGATTGTGGAATGGAGCCAGTTCTACATTGATTACAACATTCTAAAGACAACGCACAAGAGTCTAGTAAGACGGAGCATCGAGCAAGGTGTCAACTCGGATCTGTCAGGTCGGCTGCCCAACTTTTCCTCTGAACAATGTCTCCTTTCGCATTTCTCGAGCTGGTTAACTCTGACGTACGATAGACTTGATCGCTGCTGCACAAAAGCAGATTGTCGCAGCACATCATTTCTTTGCAACCACGTATCACGGCATCCTTTCAAGCCTCAATGCGATTGAGAATGACTATGGCATCAAGGATCTTGAGTCCCTCAAATACGCCAATACATTTGATTGTGAAAACCTTACAGCTGCTTTTCGTGAGCTAAAGGTGTCGTTGAAACGGCTGCAATGGTTTGGATTAATCAACTTCAACAAAATTCATGCCGGATTGCGCCGTTTCTTGCCAGCTGTTGAGTATCCCAGCGGTCAAGCTGGACTCGATGAGCAATGTCTGGGAACTCTCGTGCGTGTTGCTGAGGTGATTGAAAGGCTCTACATAGACAATTCGGCAGACTGTAACGACAGAGACGGGTGTTCGCTCCTTCAGCGAACATATGAGGCGAACAGAGTCCCTAGTATTCCAATCATGCGGGCACTGAATGCTATCATTGATGATAAACCGTCAGCTCTACAGAACTGTATCAACAGCATTTCTGATGATTCAGAGATATCTTCAGCCCAGCTATCGCATATACTAATTGACCTGCTGCAATACTCTTGTCATACTACTTCTATGAGCTGTGTTCAGAGGGTCCTCCTCCCGCGGATGAGCAGTCTGTCAGACTTTGGCGATGTATTACATCGTCTTCTTGTCAAGATAGGTCAAAGACATGCACTGCAGACTCCAAGTACAAAGGAACCTTCAGCCATTCCTCATCGCAACGCCACCTCAACTCTCATCAACGTTGTCGTTCGCTTCATCGGCGAGTCTAATGATCAGATATATAGAACACTATTCTGTCAAGATAAGCTGGGACAACTTCCAATTCATTGTGCTTCATGGTATGGACTCATGGAGTTATGTGACGCAATTCTACAGCGCATGACACAAGCGGCAAAATCGATACATCCGTCATCTAGTCCCGTACTGATTGAAGGCCCCAACGGGTATTCGGCGCTAGATATTGCAATTCTCACAGGGAATTTGCCCCTTGTACGACTGTTTCTCAAAGATCAAAGCTTGCGTGTCTCGCTACTTCCGGGTAGACTCTTGACTTTGGCCATGAAAATTGGATATCCAGAAGTAGTTCGGGCTCTTTGTGCATCCGGCGTTGATCTCAGCTACGAAGATCGCAACGATGAGACTGCTCTATTTCTTGCTATTCGATCTGGAACTAGCCGTCTTGTAGAAATTTTGTTCGAAACACCACCCGGACATGAATGGCTCGATGTCAACGCTTGTGAGAGTGTCCGTGGGTGGACGCCTTTGATCTTGGCGTCCATTCAAGGCAACAAGCAATTTGTGGACATGCTGCTCCAGGCAGGGGCGGATACCTATGTACAAGACATCTTCGGCTGGACTGCGAAAGACCATGCTGCTTTCCAAGGTTGGCTGCCTCTAGCTAGGATGCTCGCAGCACTTGAGACTAAAGCATCCCCCGACCGCCTGCAGCTTAGAGCTCGTGTTCTGAAGGACGAAACACTTAGAAGAGCGAATCTCCCTTGTGATCGGTCCACCTATCCTTCGGACAAGACTGCTTTTGATTCTGGTAGGGTTCCCCTCTATCGTTCAGTACTTTGGTGGTGCCGTTCTTCAATAAACAGAGCAACACCGTCTTCTTAGAGTCCGTTAGGATTTGTAACATCTGTATTGTCTATAGGCATATGCAAGCTGACGTAGATTTGTATGCAGGTCATAGCGAGGTCTTTGTAAACCTTGGGCCCCTGGACACATATAAGCCTGTTGTCGCTGTCGACCTTGGCGCTCTGATAACTCCTGAACCCTACACGCCGCAGCGTGAAGCAGACTTTGAAGTCCAAATTAGTGCCATGGAAGAAGGTTCGCCTACATATTCTACACAATTACCAATCTTGGAGGATGATGCCAATTGTCCATTCAGATTCACCACAAAAGATGCGACCAACTTCAAACTAGCTTTCCGAATATTGTACTCGGACCTTGCTGCCAATAAAGGTGATCGTCACGTGGGAACTGCAATCGCCATGCTTGAAAGCCTGAAGCAAGGTCTGGGATCTCGGCGGGAAAGTCTGATTAGAGACTTTACTATTCCAATTTTGCAGAAGGACACGCTGGACTTCATTGGAACAGTAACATTCTGCTTCGTAGTTGTGAAACCATATCCACCTCCACACCCTCCGCCAGCCTCAAGGACAGACTTGAAACTCGTATGTCTACTCTCAAAACGCTTAATCACCACGCAAAGTCGAGCATTGACGCTATAACTCACCTTGCCTAACTTTCGCCTTTCGATGAGTCTCAAATACTTCGAGGCTACCTCATACTGTAGATTACAGTGACTGACATTGAAATGGTCTAGGCAAGAGGAGAAAAGCCAACACTCATAGGACATAGAGGTAAGTTTAATCAAGCAATGTTCGCTTAAATCTTGTTAATAGCATATAGGCATCGGTCAAAATGATCCGGGCCGGAGACAGCTGCAGATTGGGGAGAACACAATAGAAGTAATCCATAACGCAAACGTACGCAGTTGAAAGTCTAATTGCATCAGTCATTTCAATCGGCCATAAACTTAGGAGCGGCCTACATAGAGGTGAGATATCTTCATATGAACTAGGATAACGCACTGACCGTCGTCTAGTTTGGTACTAAAGCTCCTGGTGTCTGTTTCGAATATCTTTGCTGACACCGTAAGATGTCCAACTTACGAAAGACCATGTACCAGTCATTTACCACGACTTTCTGATGAGCGAAACGGGAATAGATGCGCCACTTCACAATCTCACCTTCGAACAGGTAATTGTCTTCGTAAGGCTCTACTTCGCTCTCTTGCTCATACGCAAGTCATAGTTCATGTACATAAGCGAATCTCAGACCACCCTTGAAGACTTGTCGTCGATGGCAGAAAAACGATACTTAGAGCGCAACGGTCAGCAACCAAATGGGAACGGCCGCAAGGCGCGGTCACATTCTTTGAACCATTATGAGCAGTCCAGCGCCAACGATCTAGTTGAGAAGATGAAGCGGACTTTTGAGTTCAAGCTTAATGCGTACAAAGGCTTTAATTCGTATAAAGGCAACATTCGGTCCGAGTACATTCAATCTAGCTTCGTCACACTAGAGCATCTTTTGAAAAAACTGCCAGAAGATGTTGGCTTCGATGTTGAGATTAGTGAGCACAATCAAAATCCCAAGTATTATACTAATCAATCTACTTGCAATTCTGACTTGACAGAATATCCCATGCTGTTTGAAGCGCACGACTGGGGCATGGACACCTACGCTGTGGAGCTGAACCACCTCACCGACACCATACTCGAAAAAGTCTACCGTCTTGCTGGCAACCGCACACTATTCTTCTCTTCATTCAGTCCAGAGATCTGCATCTTGCTCTCGCGCAAACAACAGGTCTACCCGGTCTACTTCTTGACAGAAGCAGGCCACATTCCCTCTGCCGACGCGCGCGCGGATAGTCTTCAGGAAGCTATTCATTTCGCCAAAGCCTGGCGATTACCAGGCGTCATCATTCGGTCCCAGCCTCTTGTGATAAGCCCGGGTCTTACGCGAAATGTGAAAGAAGCAGGATTGACCTGCATTTCATGGGGGGAACTCAATGATGAGCCTGAACATGCCAAGGTATGACAGCCTGAATTTTACCCTCAGAATGTCAGATTAATAGTTCCGCTGACTATATTCTCTTCTCATCAGACTCAAATCAACGCTGGCCTCGATGCAATCATTGTAAATAGCGTCAACCTCATCTCGAAGACCTTACGTGAGCTTTGATGATACATGAAGGAAGCCTAGCGCAATGAAGTACATTAGAAAAGGTTAGAGTCTTATAGTTGGCTTTCCATCCGCTTCCACCATTCTTCTCTTTAGTCCTTTCTCCTGGCTGGACGGTGAAGTAGATTTCCTTCCCTGACGCATTGTACCATGATGTCCCAAGACAGAGCCAACCAATTACACCTTTTTATAAAGGATCTCTGCTTGCTTTCTTAGATAGATTGAAAGCTCCCCATAGCAATTCAATCAGCGATGTCTACAAGTATGTAACATCTACGCGCTTATCACGCGTTATGCAAATCTTCTGAGTACAGTATCATAGCAATAATATGTGTCAAAGACTTCGGCAGTGTTCTCTGACGTATGCCATTGTATGACACCAGCGGCATCTCGGCATATGGTTCGAATTAATCATTCTTCTATGCTGACGTTTGTAGCCTTGACATTGACCACAATACTAATTCCAGCTACGAAGATGGCCGCTCAGGGCCAGCAGAAGACGATACCTAGGCAACAAATAGTAGAACTCCCTACACTGAAGATGCCAACGCTCGCCGGTCATTCGATGTTCCCTTTCCTCAAATTTCCAGTCGCGATCAGAGACAGCGTCTACACTGAGCTACTTGTCGATCAATGTCATGAGATTGTCCCAGTACTTCCAAGGCCAGACTCTCCACACCAAGGCCTAAAGCTGCATAAAAGAGTGTACAAACTCATCGTCAGGTCTCCTCAGCCTCAAGTAAAGTACTAACAATGCTCCAGACAATTCCATAGAAAGTGCAAGCTTTATCCCGCCATTCTTCGCACCAACAAGCTCGTCCACGACGGAGTGTTCTCTGTGCGCTGCTCGAGGAGCATTTTTGTGTATTAACGCTCTGCATACTTTCATGTGCTCCTACCACAAGGACATGTCGTTCCTGAAACAATCAATATCCAACTTCCTACCCCCAAGCGCGTAGCCGAAGACTTAACCCCTATTATCGTCTTCTTGAGCGTATTCGCGATACGGACAGAATTCTTGCTCTATCAATCCAACGACTTCACATTCTTCCGCGAATCAAGTTTCAATTCGGTAGTAGACTCGCGACTGAGATGGCGATTTCCGGCTATCAAAGAGACATCAGAAAAAGCATCCACAGAGTCTTTCATGAGCTAGTGAGTCGCAGGAGCGGCGTAAGATGTCTGAAATCCTGTTTGAAAGCACGATGAAACAGTGATAAGCAATAACTGTACAGTGGATGATATTCTAGAGATCTCTTTTGGGGTGAAAGAAAGCTATACATTCTCGAACATGCCTGGCAGACTCGAACAGGCGTAAGGTTTCTATATTGGTCTCAAACAAGTGCCAAATTGGGGTATCTCAGCATGAGAAGTTGCCCGTCCAGTGCATGGTCAGAATCTATGACGTTGCAGAGTTTCGCAGGAGATTGCTTTGACTCAACGAGAATTGAGGGTATGCTAGCCTAAAAGTGGCAGCACCATGGCTCAATTGAGTGGTGGATAGCCGCTCCGTCACTCTAGTCGCATGAAAGATCGAAGCTTCTTCACTCCAAGAGACTGAAGAATGCCAATTCCATTGCCTTGATGGACTAGGCAGAGACGTAAAAGCATAGTGACCTGATGGGTGATCTCGCCTTCTTGAGTGGACTGCAGATTTTGTACGTGCAACATGTGAGAAATTTGGGCGCAATTCCAGGGTATTTCACGTAGCTGAGCCCCTCACTTGAGCATCTCGCAGCCTCGTGCACATGTACTTTGGCTGTGTAGGATTGGGAATGTTCTGAAAGTCCTCAATACCCTCAGAAGATTTCAAAATATCGACCTATTTGTGCATCACCCGTTGCATCCGTAATACTACGCAACATCATAATCAAAATCCAGGAGGCAAATAATCCGTGTTGAATGATCACTCTTAGGGCTTCAGCCCTATCAGAGACTCCGTGACAATTTTCAGGCCCGCCTTTCCAAGTACTCAAGTGCGCTGAAGGCATATACACCTTTGCAAGAGCTTCTCGATGCCCACCGAAAATGCAAAGTCTCCAGTAAAACTGTCGTTACCTCTTGTAGAATCCTCCATTCCCGCAGTGCCTCTCTGCTTGTCATAACCAAACTTAGCATGCTAAGGCCTACGTAGGAATATCAGCAAGATCTCTTCTCGGAATTACGTTCGGAGGATGAGCTTGTCGTACTTGCGCGCGGACTTGGCCTCATACGGGTAGTCACCAACCTCCTCCACTCTTACGATGCCGTGGGAAACAATCTAGTTGTAGTCGTTGGGGCGGATGAGAGAGAAAATGGCTGGATCGGAGAGGCGCTGGCCGAGCATGCAGCTGTTAGCAGGACCCCTGCGGCCAGGGGCCTCAGCCAAGTCAATACAGACATGATGAGTGTTGGGACTAGGTGACTGCGCTGTGCTTGGAAGAGGAGGCGAGCGGCTGATTGGGACCAGGGAGAAGATGTACGCGCAAGGAGGCATATTCAGCATCACGTCGAGGATACTGGTAGTGGATCTGTTGTCGAGTATGGATTATGATGCGAGACATGGGACAACTGGCTGACTATCTAGGGTTGCTTAACCCCGAGACGATTACGGGTCTTCTTGTGCTGCATTCTGAGAGGTATGGGCATCGGGAAAACTCCACCTATCTACCTGACGAGCAGCAGGATTGTAGCAACATCTATCGAAGCCTTTATCATACGCATATACCGACAAATGAACAAAGCTGGGTTTCTCAAAGCCTTCTCTGATGATCCACTGCCTTTCACTACTGGCTTTGCACCTCTCGCATCCATGATGCGGAATCTCTTCCTGCGAAAGCCTTCCCTCTGGCCTCGGTTCCATGTTACCGTGGCCAAGTCACTCGAAGGCCGGAAGAAAGCAGAAGTCATTGAGCTGGAGGTACCGATGACAGACGGCATGCGCGACATCCAGAACGCTATTGTGGAGTGCGTGCAAGTCAGCATTAACGAGCTGAGAAGAGCAGACACGGGACTCGAGCTGGATGACTGGGAGCTGGATAGTGCCTTGCATAGGAGCTTCGACATCATCGTTAGGAGACAATTGGATCCTATCTGGCATCGCGTGAGCTACAAAACCAGGCAGATGGTCAACGATCTAAGCATCCTACGAAGTATACTCCATGCACTCCTCACATATGACGCAGTCTCATTCAATAAGTATCTAGACACGATATTGGCGGCCCATCAGCCTCCACCAGGGTCCAATCGCCAGAACCAGTCGCCGTGGCTTTTCTTAGATGCAGCAAATACGATCTTCGAGACCGCGAAACGGAGAGTCTATACGGGTAAGCCCGTGGATGGAGAAGCTCCTGGAGCATCGGGTGCATTACCTGACTCGCTACGACCTGTTCTCGAAGAGCAGCCAAAGTGGGCTGTTTTGGCTGACGTACTCGAGGAGATCGAGCGTGATGTCTACTTCAACCCTGGCTTACGGGATGATTCAAATGGCACAATACTCATCATGTGCTCTGATCAAGGCACGTGCCGGCAATTAAAAGAGTACCTCCAGAATATGCACGTTTTCCCGTCAAAGACCGAAGAAGATGATGATGATGAAATGAACGAGGATGCTGAAGTAAAGCCTTCTGCCACGTTCATAATGCGTAGGAAACTACGCAATTACCTTAATTGGAAGAGAGACTTTGCTCGAGTTAGCGCATCTCTGTTCACTGAGAATCAGAAAGCCCTCGAAGGCTTCACGGACCAAAAAGGAGCCAACGGACATCGTGGCAAAGGCCCACCAAACAAGAGACGACGAGTCAGAGGCGGCTCAGCCGCTGCCGCTGGTGGAGGAAGATCTGTCAACAGTAGCATGCAAATAGCAGAGGACAAGGAGTCTCAGGTGGCATCGTTGCTAGCAGAAATTCAACCCAATGAAGGAGACGGCGCCCAGAAAGATGAAATTGCTGTGGACTCTTTAGATGACATGGAAGACTACTTTGAGCTCTACGACATGAATGATCTAGTAGTTGTTCATCCCTACGATGGTGACATGGATGAGCATGTACTCGAAGAGGTTCGACCACGGTATGTGGTAATGTACGAGCCTGATGCTGCGTTTATACGGCGAGTCGAAGTCTATAGGAGTAGCCACGACGACCGCAACGTGAGGGTATACTTCATGTATTATGGGGGCTCAGTTGAGGAACAGCGGTACCTCAGCGCTGTGAGAAGAGAGAAGGAAGCTTTCACCAGACTCATTAAAGAGAAAGGAAATATGGCCCTCACCTTTACCCTTGATGGTGCGGCACCATCTGATCCTCAGGAACAATTCCTCCGCACCGTCAATACTCGGATAGCAGGCGGCGGACGCTTAGCAGCTACAGCCGAACCGCCTCGAATCGTAGTAGACGTTCGAGAATTCCGCTCATCCCTACCCTCGCTCCTGCATGGCCGCTCGAACATCGTTGTGCCATGTTTACTCACTGTCGGTGATTACGTGTTGACCCCTGACATCTGTGTTGAACGCAAAAGCGTCAGGGATCTGATATCTTCATTCAAGAACGGCCGTCTTTTCAACCAAGCAGAGACAATGTTGCAACATTATAAGTATCCAATGTTGTTAATTGAGTTCGACCAGAACAAATCGTTCACACTCGATAGCTTTGGTACCGACCATACCACTAGTCTGATCAAGGCAGATAATCCACAAGACTTGCAGTCCAAGCTTGCTCTCCTCACACTCGCATTTCCACGCCTTAAGATCATCTGGTCATCGTCTCCCTACCAAACCGCTGAGATCTTCGACGAACTCAAGAAGCAGCAGGAAGAGCCGGATCCCATCAAAGCCGTACAGATCGGTCTCGTTGCTGGAGAGGACCCAAGCGATCAGAGTTTCAATCAGACGCCGCAGGATATGCTCAGGGCTGTACCTGGTATAACAGCGAAGAATCTTCCGCGCATAACGCTGGAGGTGAATAATATAGCCGAAGTCAGTAGTCTGACCGAAGCGGAGCTTGAACCTATGATAGGGAAGGAAGCTGGCAGACAGGTACATAGGTTCTTTAACAGGAGCGTGCTTGAGGATTGATGGTGATAATTGATGTCTATATGATAGCACGCGAGCTTTGCACAAGCTGCTATACAGATGCCATTGCAATCATGACCAGGTTGCACTTGCAAGGGGTGCTTGTCACAAACAATGTCCTTGAGATATCGCAGGTGTAAGAATTCTGACTCCGGATTGCAGCACAGTATGTAAGGTTCTTCTATGCATGACTGACTAGCCATGCATCCCTATGAATTTCCTCCCCCGCCCTCCGTAAAGCTCCTGCCATCATCCACACCAGGTTTATTTACCCTATTCAGCCAACCCAAATGAAATAACGCCCAGCATGCATAGGCCGCAAGTATTCCCTCCATCTCCAACCCTCCATACACCTAAATCTCATCCACATCAATCTCCTTATCATCACTCGAATTGTCCCTATCTTCATCGAACTCCACATTATCATCCACGCCCTCATGCCCATACGTATCCGTCTCATTAATCTTCGCCGTCTCCGGCAACTCTCCATACGCCTTCAGACTCCTAGCCTCATCGGCACTATACTTAAGTATGACATCCCCCTTCTCGTCTTGGTAGTCGCGGAGGGAGAGGAGGATTATGTCGCCTTGGTTGATCCAGACTTTCTTTCGGAGCTTGCCACGGATGTGAGCGAGACGCTTTTCGCCGTCGAAGCAGAGGGCTTCGAGGCGGCCGTTGCCGAGCATTTTGATTACTTGAGCGTATTCTGGGGAGGGAGAGCGGTGTTAGTGGAAAGTTGTGGAGGTGGAGAGATGGTGGGTGTACCTTGGCCTTCTTCTTTGAAGGTGAGTTCGCGTTTTTCATTGTCGTTCTCGTTCTTTCCTCGACGCCTATTTTTACCACCCTAGGCTGACTGTCAGCTGTGCTCACAGTCCTCGTAGGAAACCCAATCTCGGTAGAGTGGTAGATATCGAAGTGGTGTACTGCAAGTGGTGTAACAGATGTGGAGAGGAGTTGCTTACTTTCCCCTTGTTCTTGGGCATATTGAGTGCTGGTTGTAGTTTTCAGGGTAGTTGGTATGGCAGGAGAGCGGGTTGTTGAAGAAGGAAGATTTCTAGGTGTTTGCTGGGCGTACTGGGGTGTTGCTGCAGTGGCGGCGGATCGCTGACTCAAGCGAAAAACTCTAGCGCCCAGAAGCATTCCCTCTTCGGCCTTGCTTTGTGTTGCAATTACTAGTTTCGTCTGTGTCACACAAGACCTCACGATGAAGCTATCGGGATCGAGCCATGCTTCTACACAAGCAGACTCGTCTAATGAACGCCTCCATCCTTAGCTATTGGTCCAAAGGAAACAGCAAACCCAGCTCCCCTATTCAGCATCGGCCTCCCAAATTCAACGCCATTCGCACCCTTAATGTTTGCCGTGTCGCTATATCTCCACTGCATAAGATTTCCTATACCGCCAGCAGTATCTTGAAAGATACGTCCCATGTCCTCCACGCGCCCACGCGTCAGCGGTATGAGGTTCTTCTCAATGGCGAATATGACAAGCGCAAGGAGGGTCTATGGATCGTGTTCACGAGCAATCCTATGCACTCGAAGAAAGTTGTGAGAAGTTGGGTGAAGAGGAGGGTTGCTTTGGCCATAGTGGAGGAATTGAAGAGAAGGGGGTTTGATAAGAAGGGCAGGAGACTGGCTGATGTCGAGGGGAAGCAGGTTCCTGAAGTGCTTGTTGGAACAGTCGACATTGAGGTGATGAAGAAGTGCGTCGAAGCAGAGCATGCAGAGGTGCAGAGGCAGGCTGGGCTGGTTGTCCAGGCAATACTGAAGATTTGTGGCGGCCATCAACGCAACGATCATGCACGAGTGAGGTAGCGAGCGCCCAGACAGCGTCGGTACCATAGGGTAATATTTCCTGGAAAGAGGCGGCGTATGTACGGCACACACGGGTAACGATGCAAACGACACGCAAGCTCTTGAGAAATGCAATGGCCATGGATTTGAAGAATCTCTCCATGCTATTATTTGTTGCAGGTGGATGTATCCTCCGTCAGCCATGAGCCCGACCTCTTCTTTCAACGCCTTTCAGATCTTCTCCCTGGGGTTTTGCCGTCTATACAAACATCAATATCATCGTCTCCTGCCTGATCATTTGTACAACATACCGAAGGGAAGGGCCATCTCACTGGTTGAGCTCCTCTGAACGTGCTTTAAGTTCCTCCTTCGAGGCTTTGGGTGGCATGTCTGAGAATGAGAGAATTCATCAGCATATTGATTCGAAGATGCGACGCAACAAGCGATCGGACGTACCGCTCATGTTCATTGGGATCTGAGGACCCTTCGACTGCATGTACTGAGCAGATGGCTTTCCTGGCGTGTGCTCATTGTGATGTTCCTCGTGCTCGCTGGCAGTAGACTCTGTGGTCGAAGAGGGACCTTTTGCGATCTTCTCGTAGATGCCGCTTGGCGCTTCTTCTTCGGATGGGTGGACAGGCATGTTGGATGATTCTTGATGGACCTTCGTTTGATTCGGATGTCAAATATATATGAATCGTTCTTGAGGGATGTTGACGCAGTTAAACATAATTATCTATCTGCGTTGGCCCAGGCCAAATCCTACGTCAGTATGGAGGGGTCGGTCATGTAGGCGGCCGTAACGGCCGCCAATCATGCACGACATCTGAACATCAACCATTTCACTCATGCCAGAGCCTCGCCGACACCTTGTCATGGTAATCCTATCATGTACACATGCTACAGGCTCCTTCCCACTACTTTGCCGCCAAATTGTCCACAAATTTGCCGATGCCCGAAAACTCCGCGCTGCACTACCAGTCTAATCCGTTGATCCAAACATATGGTCGAGATTTGTCCTAGGCATCATCACAGACGAAGCCTACGATATCATTGTGTGAAAGATGAAACATCGAGTCCACTATGCCTTTCCCATAGTCGACGGGATATGCTCTTCTGGTCGCCAGATTCTCGAGCTCTTATGACTACGACACGTTTCTGTGCCCCACTACTGGGAAGGCCGACGTCTTTCGCCAGAATGTACGAGTTTTTCAGTATGCTCGAGATAGTTTGACTGAAGGCATGAGACATGTCCAAAGACTGTCCATCGGATATTCTGCCGGGTTTGTAACGGAGGTTGGCTACCATGCGTCCGTTGCAGTTAGGCCAGCGGTTGCGCAGTGGGAACGAATGTGTAGAGGTCCGCTTTTCGACAACGTCTTCATATGAAGGGCTATGGTAACCGAATCCTTTCCGAGGTGGCGCTTGAGGACTAATGCCCATGCTGTTTGCAAGATGTTTGCTGCAACGACTCCATGCTCTTCGCTCAATCGTTTTAGTCGTTTATCACTGCCAACTTGCAATTCTATGCTCCCTACTTTTCTTTGGTCGTCCTTGCCCGGACCTAGGTTTGGTACATGGCATGGCTCGAGACCTTCGAGGTATCTCCTCCAGTGCCGTATCGTTGCATGGTCGATGACAGGATGTGCACTTGTCTCATACCAATTTGCATCTACTATGCCGCTCCGTCTGTTCCAGCGCACCACAAGCGAGTTCTTTCTCTTCGCGGTAGACATTCATTCATATTTATAGTCAAATGCAATGATAGGTTGGAGGCACTACACCTTGGGGTTGAAAAGGCTTCGGCATGAAAACATGAGAACGTTATGGGACACAGACCAGGGATCGCATGATGCGAATCGAGACAGCCGTTCGAGGGCGTGATATCAAGGCAGACTCGTAGTGGTTATTTGGGTTGCAACCCAGATAGATTATCGGTTCTCAGCTCGTGGCATAGTCCCCAGCGAGAGCCCGCAGCTTACTTTAGTCTACTAGGGCACTCGAGGCGCGACAGCCGTTGAGCCCCAGGCTGAATCCTGAGGCTAGACTCCTTAAATCCACGTTTTACCTCTCGCAAGGTTCGACATTTGTTAGTTGTTACGGCCATATTTGCGATCGGGCTTTCTATTCCCTTCTCTGTGATCGCATCCAGCCAACAACCCTCACGAATGTTGTATTCAACGACAAGGCTGCATTTAACGACTTCATTCTCTTTTGTCTACTATCCTACATCTCAACAATGCCCCTTATCTACCGCCTTTCCTAACCTTTTATCCCCACGACCTTCGCACTAGCATTATCCTGTCTACTCAGCACCCACATAAAAACAAATTGCACTACATACGAATACAGAAACAAAAACTGCGTCCTCCTGTTCCTCTGACTCCTCGCAACCGTCTGCATCCCTCCAGCGGGCGTACTCGACGAAGAATCAGGCAGTAATACATACTTCAGACTCCGTAACAAGAAGAATGCATTCGCGAGGAACGTGTATGTGAAGACTGTCCAGCCTGCCCAGCCCCCTGTTCCTGTGCCGCGGTTGAGAATTTCGGCGACGACGAGAGTGACGATTACGCCAACGAACTTGTAGCCCGAGTAGGCGACTAGGTCGAGGAGTTGGCTGTCGTTTGAAATTGAGAGGATGTAAGTTCCAAACTTCAACCCCAGAATCTCGAGTGCAACGACAGCGAAGGCGGCGGTTGCTGTGAGACCCATGACTTCTGGGTGGAATGCTCCTCGTAGTCCGGCTAGGAGTGTGGAAAGGAGGATGTATGTCACAAAAGCCATGACGGGGATGTACATGTCTGGCGAATTAAGGTCGTCTCGGGGAGGGAGAAAGTAGTAGGAGTAGGCATTTTGGGGATTGCTTGGGTCGGCGGAGGATGTGCTGGAGGGTCGTTGTTCGCGGGACCAAGGCTTGTGTCGCCAGGGGAAGAGGACGAGGGCGATTTTGCGGAGGACGTAGGGAGTGGATACGTTGAAGTAGTGTTTTAGTGCTGGGATGGAAACGTAGCGATTGATCTATTTATCCAGATCAGCGCGCTGCTTTTCTGAACGCAGATGCCAAGTCTAATTGAGAGGCGTACACTCTGCTCCATATACTCCTGCCCAGCCATCACAGCCTTTTGCCCGACCTGGTATCCCATCTGCGCTGTTTGATCGTTCATGAATCCCCCAAAATTTGGTGCGAACGGACCCCCTCCCTGCTGTGGTTGTTGTGGCCCACCCATCTGCCCAGCGTAAGGACTACCGCCATAGTTTGAACCGCCTTGAGGCGGCGGCGGAGAGCGCATCATCGGGACTGTGGAGACATGCTGAGGTACCGGGTGATGGAGTGGAGGTGAGTGCGCTGGCGGTGGGTTGTAGGTGCCGCGTTGCATTTCCTACGAAAGGAATAGTATGGAATATAGACTAGGCGAATTTGAACGGAACGTAGCCTTTGTAGAAGCGTTGTTATCTGTGTATGAGGATGTTTTTTTCTTAAGCATAGATTGCTCTGGACACTTTCTGCGGCCTTGTCGAGACCGAAGTTTAACCGGGACGTCTATCAATCTGCGATTCTTTCTGGCATGCATTGCTAGCTTACTTTTCACTATGTTGGACAGCTTCGAAATACTGACTACGTCGGGAGTAGTCTTGTGGTCCAAGTCATACGCACCCGTCAGCAGTAGCATTATCAACGGCTTCATAAAAGATGTGTTCATCGAAGAGAAAGTCCTCCCAGGCGCAAGCGTTGCAGACGATGCTTCCGCTGCCCAGAACCCTACATACAAGAAGGAGCAATACACTTTGAAATGGGCGAGTGTGAAAGATCTGGGTCTGATCTTTGTGGTGGGTGTACTCGAAGAAACGGATGAAGAAGCGGCTTTTGCTGATTCGCTTCCTAGGCAGTCTACCAATCGCTCCTACATCTGACTTGGATTGAGAAGCTCTTGGACAATATACGCATCATATTTGTTGATCTGTACAAAGACCAGCTAATGAAACCTCATACAAGTGTGGTAGAATGCGACTTTGATAGGTATTTCGACCAGCAAGTTGAGGAATTGGAGGGTGCTGCAGAGAAGAACTCTCAGCGAACGCCGCAAATTGCAGTCGATGAGTTGACACCACCTCCAAGTTCTGGAAATGAACTTGACGAACCTCCCCCACCTCTACCAGGCCTAGCAGCTGCCTCTCAGCCTGGACAATTGAGGAAGCCACAAGGCAATGGAGATTCAACGGATGTAACACCTATACCCACGCCAGAGACATCACGACCATCCACACCGGCCAGCCATATACTTGCTGGGAAGGCCGGGCCCAAGTCAAGAAGAGCGAGGAAAGCTGCGGCGGCACCGACAAATGCGTCGTCAGGGGACGAGAGGAAAACCAAGCCAAAGAAGGATTCGGGAAAGAAGATGCGACGATGGAATGCTGACGGTTTGGCAGACGAAGACGATGGGACTGTCCTGGATTACTCTGCTCAAACACCTGGCGAAGAGGCTCCCACGAACGGTGAAAGCGCTAGTATCGAAGCAATAGACTCCAGCTCGTTCGGAATGCGGACTGGGAAAGGACAATTTGTACTCAAGGATCTGGATAGTGAAGTGCACTCGATGTTGCAAGACGCGAATGCGAAGAAAACAGAGTCGGCATCATCGATGGGTGGCCTCGTTGGGTCAGGTCTCGGTGCCATCAGTGGACTCTTCCGGAATGTCATTGGGGGCAAGGTCCTAACAAAGGAAGACCTCGCAAAGCCAATGAGAGGGATGGAAGAGCATCTGCTGAACAAAAACGTTGCAAGAGAAGCAGCCGTAAGGTTGTGCGAAGGCGTTGAGAGAGAGCTAATTGGCGTCAAGACTGGTAGCTTCGAAAGTGAGTGGCTCTTTGTCCGTAATCGAATTGCGATCGCTAAACTCTTCTTCCCTTGTAGGCGTCGAGACAACCATCCGCTCCGCAATGGAGTCCTCGCTCCGTAAGATTCTTACCCCCACAACCTCCCTCGACATTCTTCGCTCGGTCACATCCGTCACAGCCCCTCCCCAACTCAACCCCTTATCATCCAAACCACGGCCCTACGTATTCTCCGTCGTCGGCGTGAACGGCGTCGGCAAATCCACCAATCTCTCCAAACTAGCTTACTTCCTCCTCCAGAACGAATTCAACCTCCTCATTGCCGCCTGCGATACATTCCGCTCCGGCGCCGTCGAACAATTGCGCGTACACGCCAGGAATCTGAAAGAGCTGTCTGAGCGAGAAAATTTGGGTAAAGTAGAGCTTTACGAGAAAGGCTACGGCAAAGACGCTGCCAATATCGCTAAAGACGCTGTGGCTTACGCAGCAGCCCAATCGTTCGACGTCGTGCTCATCGATACTGCCGGCCGTCGGCATAACGACACACGCCTTATGTCGAATCTGGAAAAATTCGGCAATCTTGCCAACCCCGATAAGATCCTCATGGTGGGCGAAGCTTTGGTTGGCAGTGACTCTGTCGCGCAAGCAAGAAATTTCAATTCCGCGTTCGGGCATAATCGGAGGCTGGATGGGTTTATAATATCAAAGTGCGATACGGTCGGCGATATGGTGGGGACTTTGGTCAGTATGGTGCACGCGACCGGTGTTCCCGTGGTGTTCTTGGGCGTTGGGCAACATTATGGGGATTTAAGAACGCTGAATGTGAGTGTTTTTCCTTTCCTTGGACCCTTTCAGGTTCTTGAAGAAATGGCATGCTGATACTTATTCTAGGTTGTGTGGGCTGTCAATATGCTTATGAAGTAATGAATATACTCGGACCTGTCGTATAAACGTGATCAATAGCCTATCTGTACAGTAGATTGAACATTCTTGCTGTCTACAGTCTCTTGGTCACAACCGTCCAGTTGACCCTTTGCGTGATAATTGTGCCGTCGTATTCGGTATGTTGCTCTTAAGTTGCTACACGGAATCCCTGCCTATATTTTATGAAACGAATCAAATTATTCAACCCCAAAAAATATTGAGGGAGACCACGAACAGGGCAAACCTCATCTCGTTTCTCAATCAGATTATTGAACAATATCATTAAACACTATCAACTGAATAAATAACCCAACCCAACCAGACCAATCCCATACAACAGATGTGCTCTTCACCTCTCTTTCCTTGACAGGTCATACAGAGAACATCGACGAGGTCTAGCCCAAGTTCATTTCCACTTCAATGCTGTAACCAGTAGAAGCCTTCATGGCGCCTCGGCATTTCCACAGAGCTGAGACGGCTGTACCATGGTTCTGGAGGGTATAGCGCAACCCATACGTCAAGCAGGAGCGAAAGAATAGTGTGATGCTCCCCGTGACGTCATGCATGGTTGATTGACCAGAGACTGTGCGCTTGTTCTTGACTCACACGAGAGATATCTTATGTCAGGGGCCTGAAAATATCGAACTTCTCACGAAGCACAGGGGAAGCATCAAAGCAAGCTTTGATATCTATTGACACCGTGGCCGAATTGGGTGGCGAAAAGGGGCAAAAAACATGTAAGCCTCGGGTCGGACCACGCGGCTAACGAACTTTGTGCACGGCATTTGAGTGGCCGAAGTGGTTATTGAAGGCCACAATTTCCACTCCTCAATGGCCTAAGGTCACGAGTAAGGAAAGTGAGGACTGGAAAAGGGAAATGTTCCGAGGTTTGGCGTCAAAAGCGTCCGCCGTTGTTGACCAGCTGCTCAGGAAATTGACAGTCATCTGGTTGGGTGATCTGATCACATGAGAATCACGAAGTCGTCTAGCTCTTCAAGTTTGAACGAGAAAACTCCCGATCAACACAGTGAACTTCTCAGTTCCTCTTGCCCTTGACTCCAGCATGCACAATGGAATGTTTGTGCACCTAATAAATAGAAACGAGATTCTCGGAAACAGCACCAATGGAAAGAACGTGTTACGAGACAGGATCAAGACCTACCTTAGTAGTCAGCCGGCGGAGTCAATTGCCTCTACATCCTGACTTATTCAGTCACATGGCGCATCCAAGTATGAGGGTGGATGGCGCCAACTTTGAAGAGTAAACTATGCGTGCTCAATGCAGTGCCCTGGTGTTACGTAGATGACAGGAGGGTGTATTTGTTCGTCAAGGTGCTCGCTAAGGATGTCCTCGAAACCTATGCGGCCAAAGGGGGGGAAGTATCGAAGGGTATACAAGTCGACGTCAACATAGACGCCTCCAATTTCTACAAGAGCGCTTGCACGCACAGACTCGGATTGGTGTGAAAGGTTGTCGATAGGTACGCTGGCCACAGTATAACTCAGGGCTGCCTGATGATTGAGATTCATACAAGGTAGCTTGCTGGGCGGTCTTGGTTTGTGAAGAAGTGGTTTCCGCGAGAGTTTCTTCCGTTGGATGTTCTTAGGGGTAGGTGAGAACGCGGATAGTTTCTGGCCTGATATACTACCATAGAGAGTACACAGCAAAAAATTGGCGGAGGGCCAAATTGAAGCTGGATTTTGAGACGGATCCGTGTGGTGCACGAAGTGTGTATTCTTTGCCTTCAGCTACTTTAGTATTTTGTTTTCAGGTAGTCGCGTAATTTGTGAAAGCTGTCTATTGTACCCCGTGTTGTGCCACGTTAGCAGGGTATCTTTTTGGCTGTGTAGGGCGTACAGGAGCGTGCAACGTCGATAAGCATGCTGGGTGAATTGTTGACGAGACCTTTCCCGTTATGCTTTGCCTACTCCCTTTTCTCCTGCGCGAGAAATCCGCCAAATGTATTCCGAATCGCTTGGCAATCATTAGTTTGGCCGTAGGTGCGTATGCAAAGATGGAGGTATATTTTCTAGTGCTTCGGAACATCTAGATTTGTGAAGTTATCGAGTCAGCATCGCCAGACTTCTGCCAAAGCAGCAAATCACTACTCACCGGACTCGAAGCCCCATATCACCCACAATAGCTAGAATATTAGCTGTCTCACGGCCGGTACCTGTGACAATCAGCAGGGATGGAGTGTTGACGGTGACCCTCAGTAAACAGCAAAAACATATCCGGTGGTTATAAATCTCGTTGACCGCCTTGTGATCACTTGAAGCCTGGACTTCCGCCACAAGCATGGCTATTCTAGGTGCAACGCTAGGATGCTTGACCCCGGCTGACGATCTCGTGCCCCCCACGTCATCTTAGAAATAAGATTCAATGAAGGCCCCAGTTGCCCCGGAGCCGAGCCGGGAGATCCTCCTACGAGCGCCTAAAACCACTCTCGGGGAGCTCGCTTTGGGGGCTCGCTTATGGGGCCTCTCATTGAACTTTATTTTTAAGATGACGTGCCCCGTAATCCTATGACAGTGATTACTCGTAGAGAGCGATGGTATTGTGCGGGGAGGATAAAGGAAATGAAATTCTGTCTTTTGGTGTCTGGCAGTTGAATACCGTTCGGCTTTCCGCAGGCGTCCATACTTTTTGCGCTGCGCTCTGTTGTACTTGTCAAGGCTACTCGGTAAGTATCCAAAGCCTAAATGTCTCCTACAATGTCTGGACTTGCGCCACAGGAACAGCGGCACATATCGAGCAATCACCTCATATGCTAGCGCAAATTAAAGGCTTGATAAGTTGACAGAACGCTGGAAAATTGCCCTGGTCTCTGATAGCAAATCAGCAGAGAAGGTGGCCATGCAGAGTTTCGATGTGTCATATTCTATTTTAATCCTTCCATATGGGGAGAGTTCATTGGAGAAATCTCCGTCTCCCCACTCCCCAATGGTCAGATTACTTTCGGAAGATAAAGTAGTGTGCTTTTTGCCGTCGAAGGATGATTAGCAAAGCCGATCATTGGATCATCGGCCCGAGCTTACGAGCCCCCCCTGTGGAAAACCCCTGCCCAGACGCGGGAAAGCAAAACAAAAAGGTGTGACGTGCTTGTGCATAACCTCAAAGTCTGATTGTATTTCTGTTTCATAGAACATCTGCTGGCTTCTTCTGCCGTCCTTATAGCAAGTAACGCTCCTTTACAGTAATGGACGTGGTGCGTGAATAGAGAAGAGGAACAGCTCTTAGAGATTAGCTTCCCACGCACAACAACTTACTTTAGGGTCAAGCATTCAAGATCTTAGCTCCGGGTAGAAATGAGTAACTAGCTTCTACTTTGTATTTTACAGTTTAGCTCCCATCCGGGAGGACACGTGGCTCTAAATTGACACTACTTTAGGGTCTGTGCGACGGATCATTAGAATGACTAGGAGGTATTGGTAATCAACCTTTATTGGTGCAGCAATTGGAGAAATGCGACGGTGCAGGCTAAGCATGGACCTTGTAATCGAGAGATCCCTGCAAAATGGCGAGCATTGCATGCTTGGGAACATTAGTAGTATGAAACTAAGGAAAGCACGGTCCGAATGCATGGTGATCGCAAGGGGGAAGCTCCGAAGCTTGAATGATGGTACCTGGCTTACGAGGACCGCTAGCTTGCTAGTACTTCCTCTAAAAGCTGTCTATCCCCAGCTTTAAAGCATGCGATTGACGAACGAACATGATGCCCTCGAAGCTCTGCCAACCGCTTCAATCGCGAGACATGTAAAAAGCGTAGAGCAAGTGACCTCCACGCTTAATGTTTGTCAATCATCTACTTTACTTTATTGCCTCACGGCACCAGACGGTACCATAGAGACGCTGCCGAGACCAGTGATGTGCTAGCGCTTGATTTGGCGAGACTTGTTGCGGATTCCCCACTGAAAGTTATCAACCATCAAATATTTTCACTATCCTTGAACCAACAACCCCCGACACCTCCACCACGACCGACAACGTTATACGGCTGTCTCAAGCTCTGATATAAATCCTTCCTTGCATGCTAGACTCCTCCTGTACTGAATTGGACGGCAGCCTGTGCTGTCCACGTGTTTGGTCAGTAGAGCTCGTCAAACACGGGCTTCAAAGCTGACCTTAACCTTCAGACAACCCCGCACATACTCGACAACACTGCCAACATGCCCTACCTCAATCCTGGAGGGCACAACTGGGGCCCAAAGAACGACGATGGCTATGGTATCTCCACCTTCGCCTTCGGCATCGTCTACACCCTCGTCTTCTATGTCACCTGCCTCTACCTCTGGCTCAACCGTAATCACGCCGCAGTGAAGATGCGAAACATCGCTCTTTCTCTGACAGCTGTCCTCATCCTTCATGTCTATCTCTTCATGGTATTCGCGGTGTACTATCTCAATGGCCTCTTCCCATGCAATGTGGAGTTCTGGTCCATGTCGATTTATCTTCCTCTTGGCATTGCCTTATTCCAAGCTTCTAACCAGGACCTCCTCATCGTGAGCCGCGGGCAGATCCAACTGCTTCGTACTGACGAGCCTTACAACCCACTGCCTCCTGGCCATGGGCAAGGCCTCGGCGGACCTCGCTATTGGTTCTGGCGTTTCAAGCTTTGGTGGCAGCGAGCTGCAAAGCAGAACAAGTATGAGGTATTTATCTTCGTTGGCATGGCGGTCCAGGTAAGTAATTCCAACCGACAGTTTACCACCAATGACTCCGTGCCTTGGCTGACGCCTCACAAAGTTCACGGTCTCTCTGCTTCTGTACTGCATGTCTCGTAAGTTCAATTCGTATGGGATATACGGACATCATACATCACCTGGTTTGTGTCGTCGCGGCTTGGAGTGGTAAGCATGGTCTCACAATTCGCCATACATTTCTCCCTATGTGCTGACTGGCAGCCAGGTTCCCTTCAATCGTTTGGCAGTTCGTCTGGAACTACGTCCTTGGACCGTATCAAATCTGGAAGGTCCGAATGGTTCGCGACATATACAAGTGGAGATTGCAGACAATTATTGCAATCGTTGCTGGGTGAGTGTCTCCACAAAACAAAGAAAAGTCTCGCTAGTGTCCACATTGCTGACTAGACTGTTTAAAGCCTTCCAGGAACACCACTCTGGCTTGTTGGCGTCTACTCTGACAGCTTTGGCGACATCAACAAATACTGGGTCCCTGCTATGTGGTAAGTCTTTCCTGAAACAGAGGAATGCACACGAAGCTGCTGCTGATGAATCGCTCAAGGTTTGCGCCTGGCCTGATAACTATGGAAATCGTTACTCTCTTCTTTCCGATCTATCAAATTCGCAAGCAAAACAAAGCCAAGAAGGAGAGAGATCAAATCTTGAAAGACTTCGACCTGAAGAAGATCGGCTCCGAGGAAAATTCAGTAGCAACACCCTCCACTGGCTCCAAATCAGGCAAGATGTACTCCATGGAGTCTCTCCAAACATGTCTCGACGGCAACTCCGACAGCCTCCAAGTCTATGCCTCTGGCTGCGAGCTCAACGGCGAAAACATCATTTTCCTGCTTAAAGTCATCAACTTCACGCAACAGTATCCAATCGTCTTTGCCAAAGCTCGCGGTGACATCCAGCGTGCGCGTATGGCGACTTTCCGCGCGGCTCTAAGCATCTACGTCAGCCTCGTGCATGCAGACACCGCAAAGTATCCGATCAATATCGAGTCGCCTATCTACGCCAAGCTGCATGCGATCTTTGGCGCGGCTGCTAAGCTCGTCGCTACTTCGCGTCCAAGTTCACCTGCCACGCCGATCTCAGCTGTCACACCATGGGACGAGCCTGCCGACCCGATTGCGACACTGCACGCCACTGACTCGAAGAGCGATGAATACCCGATGCAATCAATGCCTCCACGCTCATTATCCATCAAGAACGATAGCAGCGAGCACATTATCTGCTTGGACGACACAGCCGACCCAACTGATTCTCTCGCTGGCTTCGCGATCCCGCATGAATTCAACGTGCATGTCTTTGACGAAGCCTACAACTCGATCAAATTCATGGTCTGGTCCTGGACCTGGCAGCGCTTCATGATGTGGAAGAACCGTGCTTCTACCACATCCTCCGCGTCTGGCGCTTGAGCCTCGCTCAGCAGGCTTCTCGCAGCTACACTCGGGCGGAAAGCTGAGCCTTGTTATTCACCCAACAGTCTCTCGCGACTACACCGAGTCACCAGCCTGAGCTTCATACAGCAGACCTCTCGCAGCCAGCAACATTATTCACGATACGATTTTCATTGCTTTACTTCATTTTCAATACGATACGGTAGAAACGCGCCCCACTAGTGGCATGTACAATTTTTTTTTAATAAGGTGTTTTGAGAGGAAGGATAGTCCGGAGCATGTTGATGGAGATACCCTTGTTCAATCAATGCAATGGATAAAAGCTGATCGAAATGGAATCACGATACACACTCTAGCATAGCAGCAAACAGCAACTGCATTCGAGGGGCGCGGTGGAGTATCATGGATCGTCGCTTGCATTACTCATGTACTCTACGGAGAGAGCTCAATCCTGTGAAATAGAATGAATAGAATAAATAGAGACAATTGCTTGTCACACTCATGCACGCTCGAGGTGAAGATAGTTCGAACAGCCCTTCTAGCCATTGAATGTAGTCCTAATAAACCTGACAGCCAACCTGCGGCTCCCGACGGCCGAACGAAACGCCAAGATATCATCCCAATCCAGTAACGCTCCTTTAATCCCTGCAACAGCTTTCTCTGCCAGCTTGCGCCAACTCCCACAGCTACCCATGCGCTCCCACCACCATGCTGATCTCTCTCACAGTCGGTAAAGTCGACGCCGGCGTTGCCGTGCTCCTGACCGAAGACAAGCGCCTCGTAAGCTCCTCTCCTCGCTCAATGGCGCATCATCGTGCCCAAAAAGGCACTGCTGACACTATCTCGCGAACCAGATCGAATTCCCCTCCATCCTCCTCCCCCCTTCTATAACCTCCGGCTCCATTGTCGACATTACTGTCTCCCGGAATACCACCTCCGAAACGACCTCCCAAAAAGCCTTCAGTGGGCTTCAATCCTCAATCCTAACGACCTACGGCCTCTCCTCTCCCTCCCCACCAGTCTTGAAACTCCGAAATGCCACACAGACAAGTGTGGTATTGGAATGGGATAAAATAGAACTGGCTACAGCGGACTTGAGGAGTTTGTCACTGTATAGGAATGGGAGCAAGGCCGGGGTGATACCCCAGGATAAGGGGATTTTGGCTACGAAAGTGAGCGGGTTGGCGGTGGATACGGAATACACTTTTCACTTGATCCTGAGGACGTCTGCTGGGCAATACAGTTCCGAGAAATTGGTGGTGAAGACGCATAAAATGACAGACCTCTCCGGTATCACAGTTACGCCAGGCGTGCTGGCCCCTCCGCTTCGCGAATCGCTCTCAGGCGCGGTGGAAAGAATTGGCGCCAAACTCGCGGAAACGGTCAGGATAGATACGACGCATTTCGTCTGCACAGAAGGCCGAGGCCGCGAATGGGAGAAGGCGGCCGAGATGAACATCCCCGTCGTCCGCCCCGAGTGGATCGAAGGCTGCGAGCGCGAAGGTCGCATCGTAGGCGTGCGAGGCTACTACCTCGACGCTGACCCCAGGTTACGACAAGTCGGCCAGGGAGTGGGGATGCAGCAGCAGCAAGGTCAAAGGCCACAGCCACAGAGGAATGAGAGTCAGAGGACTGTGCCGGTGAGGGAGAGGGAACAGCGGCCGCCTACGCCTTCTACTCCGTCTTTATCCCAGCAGACACCAGGCTCTACGCTGGATGCGCCGAGTCCGGAGAGGGAGCCGAGAGAGAGTGTGGGTGGGCCACCGCCGCCATTGCCGGAGAAGGATGGGCCGCAGAGGGGAGAGGCTGGGGAGGCGGATGGGGAGGAGGAGGAGAAGGGGAGTGAGGATGTCAGTGCTGTGACGAGTCCGGGTGAGGGGCCTAATGAGAAAGAGGGGGAAGGGGTTGGGCTGGGATTGGGGTTGAAGGATGAGAACCAGGAGGATGAGGACGAGGGGAGGGAGCCGAAGACGCCGGCTGAGAGTATTGGGAATCTTATTGAGGTGCCGCTGTGACAGTAAGGTCAAAATTGACGGTTGTATGATAAGAATTTTCTGTCTGTGGCACGTGCTTGGTTGGCTGGTGAGAAGGAGACCGTTTTGCCATTTCGCTTATACCATCTAGAGCAAGCAATACGTTGAACCACTCGACTTTGCAATTCACCATATCTCGCATCCAGCCTTTCGACAACTTTCCCAACCCTATCCTCCCTCCGCCAACAACCAGGCAGGAGGCTAGTGCACGATATGCAGCCGTTATCTGCAGAAAAGACCATCCTAACCAGGGAAAACTGCCCGCTCTTTAGGTACTGATCAGTATGGCACGGTAACGAATCCGGAAGAGTTTGGAGATCAATTTTTGTTCAACAAGATTCGGGGAGTTTTCATTTTCATTTTCGCTGCAGCTGTCTATGACAGAGAAGCGATGGAAGCATACCTAGGCGTGCGTGCAAGAGGCAAGGGAGCACGAAGGCAGGAGTATCGAATTGAGGCGTCCTCGTTGGGGAAGAAAGTGGCCTAGCTAATAGGTGGAATGTTTTGGGAAAGGCTTCATCATCGCCAATGATGCAAATTATGTCGCTGGAAATATTCTGGAAATGTGACCCAGAGCCATACAAGGTTCTCAAGAGACCAGAGCAGTGGGATTTTGATCTTCTCGTTGCCGAAGTTCAAGGAGATTACGATGATCGAGCTGACGAATCTGGCAGAAGGAAAAGCGACTAATTCGTAGAAAGGGGGCATAGAGAAGTTGCTAGAGCAGGTCTCATAACCCAGTGGGAGGCAATAACCTGGGGGTAGCCCCGAAGTATGCCAAAAAATCGGCTATATCCCCAGAATGTAGATCAAGAATCCAGCAATCCATCAGCTTTCAAAAGACTCCTCTTCACATCCTCCAACAACACCGTCCCTACAACAGGGGGCACCATATTCCCAATTTGCCTCTTTACCCCCTTTCCTGCAAACTTATGCCCCAACGGCAGACTCTGCAAACACGCAAATTCCCTGTGCGTATAATCTCTCTTCCCGCTCGGATGTATATTGCCGATACCACCACTCGTGGTAATGCAGGTGGCGGTTTTGTTGCCGTCTTGTGGAGAGGCGTCGCGGGGAACGGTGAGGGAGGGGTTGTGGTTAGGCCAGTTTTCTGGGATGGCGGCGATGACGGAGGTGATTGTGGTCCATGATTTGAGGCCGGTTTTGTGGGGGTGGGCGGAGTGGGTGGGCTTGGGGAAGGGGGGAAGGGCTTCGCCGGGACTGGAGGAGCGGTTAGTAGCCATTGATGTGGTGCAAGCGATCGGGCGGTTGAGTAGGACTTAACGGCATCGCGAGGGCACGATCCCAAGGATTGCCAAATAAGATCGGGAATCATTGATTAAGCACAAGACCTGACCAGAAAGAGGGTAACTTACCATGATGCAATGACGAAAAGTCGCATTCGACGTTGCGGCAGCCCAAAGTCCGCACAGTTCATCACCCTCCATCGAACACTGAAGCCTCTCGAAGTAAACATATTGATCACCGTATTGAAATAAATCGGATGTCGACGAATAAGCCCAGATGTCTGCTCCAACGTAACAATCCTCGGCTTCGCTTTCTCAAGCAAGTTGAAAATAGCGAACAAAGAAGCGGTGTTCATCTCATCATCTTTTCCCATGATAGTGTGCGCATCAGAGAAGAATTGGCAAGGCGGTGACAGATGGCAGATGTCGATTTTGTGGTCTCCTGGACCCTCGGCGAACTCGTTTGCCCATACATTATAGATCGGGGTACCAAAGAAGTTCAGTGCGTAATTTTGGCATGCTGGTAGACTGAAATCGAAGCCCCATTCTATGCGCAACCCTGCATTGATCGCACTACGGGACATTCCTCCTGCTCCGCAGAAGGCGTCGCCGAAAGTGTATCGGCGCTGTTTGGCGACTGAGTTACTGGCATCTTCGGATGTGACCTGGACCTGGCTTCCGATCCTAGACGAAGGGAATGATAGTTGGCTAGATAGCCAAGCTGAGCCGGGGCGAGGAAGACGTGCGGAAGCGTTGGGAGTGCTCACGCGGTGAGTTGGGCGGAAGCCAGGTCGAGAGCGCAAACCCTCTGAAGTGGGGTTCAACTGCAAAAAGGAATAGCCGTTCGCCTTGGTGGACGTAGAGCAAGGCGCTACATGTGGAGATGGAGATGTCTTATAGTGATTCGAGACTTGCGTTTGCTGACGCTCAAGCGATGCAGACGGATCGTATTGAGGGGCTATCGAACGGTGCGGATTACGGTCATCCACATTGGCCGAGTACGTTCTTGGTCGGGGCTTCGTGAGGTCAACAACAGTGTCTTCATCCTTGTTTCTTTGATCGTGGGTAGGAAAGGGTGTACAGCAGCGTGCGGTGTTGACCGGTGTCCATGAGGGTGCAACCGGGCGACAACGAATTGGCTTAGGCTTCACTAGCGACACCGGGGTAAGCAGACCGGCTGGTTTAGTCTTGAAGCCCCTGACCCTCTCAGGCATGCTCAAATCCACAACATCATCTGCATCTTCTGCTTGAGAATGTCCAAGGTTGATGTCACTGTCGTAGGGACTGCTTTCCCGGGAAGTGTACAACCTTCCACCAAGTCGGCTCGAAGTTCCACCTCCCTGATACAGACCTCGATGCCCCGGGTCTGCTCTTCGGCCCAAATCCATTCGCTTCACTGGCCTTTCTGGCGACTCCCCTGATCGTTCAGCTGGTCTCTTGGTCTGGGACAGGGGCGAAGGGGTGTATGTAGATGTTATCCTTCCTTCGTATCGCTTTTGAACGATGCCTGAGCTGGATGATGTCTTTACTTGTGCGTCTATCTCAACGACTCGTGGGGAATTCTGCCTCGGTCGATGTGAAGTGCTTGAGCTAGGTCTGACTCCTCGACTGAGCCCGAACAAGACCCCAGCATCGTCTGAATCGTCGTCGCTAGAATCCAGCCAATTGGCAAGACCTGCAGAGGGAGTGAGGTGCTTGTGGTGCACACGCCGTCGCTGTTGCGAGCGTGGGGCTGATGGAGGCGAATCGACCTCTTCCTCTCCATCGTCGATTGCAATAGCATCAGGCACTGTGTGGACGTTATGGTCGTCACAGCTGGCGATGATCCCCGCTCCAAGGTCACGAAGATGAAGGACGCGTCCGACACTTCCTCTATCCATGGGTTCTCCTTCGGGAAAGTCGGGACCGAACGATGACCTCAAAGACTGATTGCCCTTCAATCCCTCATGTGATCTGCCTTCTTGCCGTAAAAACTCTTTCTCTCCTCGCAGCCAGCCTTCTCTGGCACCGCCGGGAATGGTAGTCCCTCGCCAAAGGCTTCGCAGTTCTTCGTCTTGCATGTAGTTATCCGTGTATTTGTCGCATTCGTCTCGCCTGAGCCTGTGAAAGCCTTTCTCACACCAGGCATTTGCGATACGTGCTTTGGCATTGGGGTAGAAGCAAAGATATTTGTATCGGCAGACTAGAACACGACCGTTTTCGACCTCCTCCTGCGGGTCATCAAGTCCGTCCTCACGGAAGCTCAGTGCAGGGAAAGACTGATTAGTTAGCCGAATGCGCCTTCGCTTGATGACTTCTGTAACTGGAATTGTCTCAACGCCTTGAGCTTTGGAATCTCTTGCGTCGTCGTCATCGACGTGAATGATCCAGCAGACCTCGTTAAGCTTCTTTTCTAGGACTCCGTTCATTTCCCGGGTTCTTCGGAAAATGTATCCTCTGAGAGTGACCTCTGAGGTGCGCCTGTCCTTAACGATGTGAACAATCTTCATGAAATCTCGGTCGAAATTTCCCTCTCCGAGTTCCACAAAGACATTTGGAGCCAATCGGATGCCATTGTAAGTGTAACTGTCTAAGCTGGCGAATGGTGCCGTGATTGGGAGGTTCCTGGGAAGGATCGTGGAGGATCTCCTCCGTAGGGCCCTTTGAGATCCAGTAGATACCTTGGAAAGCCTCCTTATTTCGTCTCCCTCTTGTTGGACAATCCATGCGGAGAAGTCATCCTCGTCAGCGAAGTCTTCATCGTCGGTAAGGTCAGTGACCACAGGCTGCTGGCTTTCACTCTGACGCTGCGCCTGGATTGAGTTTGTTGGTGCGACGGTAGCATGACTGGAATTCTCATGGCTGACATCGGCAGTGCTGGAAGGTGTAGAGGATGCATTCGGCGGCGAAATCACTTCCAACGATGAGTCTCGTGGAGGAAAATGCCAGGTCGGCGCTATAGGGAATGCAGGGGCTTGAGCCCAAGTCAATTCTTCTTCAAGACTTGCGTTGCTTTTCGTAGGACAAGGGCGCGGTGATGGTGTGAGGCCCGGAGAAAGAGGGTGTAGTTGAAGCTGTTGGCGTTCGATGGTTTGTTTGACCTCTTGAGCGATTTCAGAGATTTCTAATAGGACAAGTGAGCAGAGCGACAGCGAATTTGAGTGGTATATTACCAGCGGCAACATCTCCCATCACTTCATCTTCGTCATTGATGACAATAGCGTTTCGACTACCCTCGCCAGTATTTCGAGCCATAGCTAAGTTTGCTGAGGGTGAGATGTAAAGAAGACTGAGGTTGAGGGGTGGAGAAGTTGGGACTAATGCCTTGGCGTCTTGAAGGAGATGGGTATACGGGCAATCGTTCACTCACAGAAGGCCTCGTTTTCGTGCAGTTCTAATAATTAAGAAACACTCAGTGACGCTTAGTCGTAAAACCACGTACTAAACATGATGTGCACGCTTCCGTGTCGTACTTCTGCTGAATTCTTTGAAGAAGTGATGCCTAGAGAAGCAGGCTAAAAGATAAACCCTGAAGTAGAATCCGAACACACCGTTGGTAGAAAAGCGTCCGAAACAAGACCAGCCTGACGAGATGGGTGGACACCAAGATCGAATGGTGAATGATCATAAGAGTTTCTTGAGCCTTTTCTGAGAATAACTTTATGTACCGTGAACGATGGAAACCCCTTTCATGGTTATACGATGCTCCTAGCGATAAAATGGCCTTGGTAATTGATGGAGCAAGATTGTCGAGAACCAGAGACCAAAAGCAAGAGAGACGATCAGAGTTTGGTGAATGAGTGTGGAAACAGGATACTTAACCTGTCATTCTCCAACAGAGATGTCTCACTTCGCTCTCCTGGACTCTCCTATGACAAAGCATCGATGGAGGGCATTCTACAAAGACTTTAAGCAAACTGTCCCTTTCAGATCCAGAACGGGGCTCTCCGGTGCAATCATTACTGCTGCTAAGGTGTGTTTAAATTTTAGGTCAGCCGCCCAGGCACTTTCACTTTGACATTTGACACAAGTCTGATCAGTGCTCTCTTGCGACGGTCAAGGTCCCAAATGTGTCAATTTTGCAAACTTGAAACACCTTTGAATACAAAGGAAAGTGATGAAGCGAAATCGTTGTCGTCGAAAAGAAGCCTTCTGCAAAATGATTGAAAGCAAAGATGAACCACTTTATTGTTGTTGATATTGGGCTTAGCTGTAAGATTGAGGATAAGAAGCGGATGTACACCGATTAGGAGACAGGAATATACGAGTCAGTAAGGAGCATGTCGAATGAGCTACTCAAAAGATCTGCAGGCTTTGCACAAGGTAGGGAAACCTAGGGTGTTCACTGTTCGGCAACGTCATGAAGCCGGTCATAGCACTGGCTTTGTGTCTCCTTCTTCACATGTAGCCACTGCAGGCATCCTCTTGCCTTTGAGCACAAATCCCAGCAAGACCTGTCTAGGCCATGACGTCTGAGAGGTTGGGGATAGGTTGGGGTCTCGTTCGCTGATAATGTACATTATCAGGGGTATTTAAGCCTAAGATGGGGTGCGCGTTCATTTCTCGATGCACTCTGGGTGAAGACAAGGGTACTTCGCCATTTCTAGTACCTCTGAAATACCTTAATTATCGTAACGTATTCGCCGTCAATAATGAAGAGTAGAAGACAACCGTTTTCAGCAGCAGGAGGGGCAATCGCGGAGAAAAGCCGGCTTGGCGCGCTTGAAGCCACTAGCAAACCAAAATTGGACCCAGAAATCTTCAATTTGGTCCCCGCGGGATATGAGCGGATTTCAATGATGGCTTCCTCTATTATCTGTCAGGCCAAGGCCATACCATCTGTCACCGGCCGAAAACCCTTCTATCCCTCCATTGGACCAATCGACAGCACCACTATACGTTGGCCAGACGCGGTCCAATCTGTTCCAATGAGGGGCGTGAGGGGCATGCGCCATAGATAATTCTGGTAAGGCCCGCCATTTATGCCTCAAGGACCGGTCAATTCCTCTTTCGATTGTGAAGATGAACGTTCAATTACAAGATGTTAGACTACTGATTTGCATTGCTGAGAAAACGAATTTCTGAACAAAATATGGGGAATGGACCTGTATAGAGCGCGGATAACGGGTATTGAAGATCGCTGACACACCGTTCTTGCAGATTGAATACCGGTACCTCAATAGATTTCGGAATATGTGTGGAACTATTGCAGTAATTCATGCCAAACCGGAAGATAAATCCGTGGCTGCGGATATACACGAGGCACTCTACTTGTTGCAGCGTGAGATGCGACGCGACCCAACTCAGGAATGCAATGTCCTAATATTTGCTGCTATAGATCGTGGCCAAGATGCATGCGGACTAGCTGTCTGCGCGCCTGGGGGAAATATCCATCAGTGCAAAGGCAATGGCTTGGCAGCAAAGGTATTCAGGGACGCCTCAAGAGTTGGAGATCTCCCTGCATATATGGGTATTGGGCATTTGAGATACCCAACAGCCGGCACCAGTGCCAATGCAGAAGCCCAGCCATTTTTCGCCAATTACCCCTACGGCATTTGCTTCGCACACTGGGAACCTCATCAATGCTCCCGAGCTCAAAGCTTTCTTGGACGAAGAAGGCCACCGCCATATCAACACTGAGAGTGATAGTGAGCTGATGATGAATATATTCGCCAACGAGCTGGGAATCACGGGCAAGGCACGTATAAATTGTGATGATATCTTCGCACCTCTGTCAAGGATGTATGACCGACTGGAAGGAGGCTGGGCATGTACAGCTATGCTTGCAGGCTTTGGCGTCATCGGCTTCCGTGACGCTTACGGTATACGTCCTCTTGTGCTATGGTCGCGACCATCTCCTAGTGGCGAGGATATGGATTACATGATGGCGTCAGAATCAGTGGCGCTACGTCAGCTAGGATAAAAGAGGGACTCTATCCGAGACATACTGCCTGGGCAGGCCGTAATCATCCCCAAGGGCTCACCGCCAGTCTTCGCTCAGGTTCAAGCGCAAAAGAGCTACAGCCCCGATATCTTCGAGTACTGCTACTTTGCACGACCAGATGCCATTATCGACGGCATATCGGTTCATAAGTCTCGAGAGAATATGGGTCACATGCTTGGAGATCGTATCAGCAAGGTCCTTACGCCTCAGCAGCTCAAAGAGATCGATGTTGTCATGCCCATACCCGAGACTAGCAATACCAGTGCTCCTTGTGTTGCTGCGCGGCTCAAGAAACCCTATTGCCAAGGATTCGTGAAAAATCGCTACGTTTTCCGTACCTTCATGATGCCGGGGCAAATGGCACGCGAGAAGGGAGTCAGGAGGAAGCTCAATGCTATGGAGGAACAACTTACTGGCAAAACCGTCCTCCTTGTGGACGACAGTATTGTGCGCGGGACTACCAGCAGGGAAATCGTCAACATGGCAGTGGAGGCCGGCGCTCGCAAGGTGTACTTTGCAAGTGCTGCACCTCGAATACGCCATCCACACATCTACGGCATCGATCTCGCTTCTCCATCGGAGCTCATTGCTCACAAACGCAGCGATGATGAAATCGCGAAACATATCGGCGCTGCGAAAGTCATTTTCCAAGAGCTGGACAATCTCAAAGAAGCCTGCATAAATGCAGTGATCACGCCATCAATACCTCGAGTGAACCAAAACATTTGAAGTCGGTGTATTCAACGGGGAATACGTTACCCTTGTTCCTGTAGGCTACTTTCAACATCTTGAGCAAATCAGAGGCGAGACCAAGAAGATGAAGGTTATGGAAAGCGCCAGGGAAGCCGTCGCGAATGGATCTGCTGGCGCAGAAGAGATCCAGATGGCTACCAATGGCGTTGAGGTCACTAAAGATGGCAAGGTCGTTCCGGCGCCGACGCACACCAACGACCTAATCCCTGTGGTCAATGGGAATGGCGTCATGCAGAAGAAGGACCAAAAGCGGAAGTTCTCTGGTCACGAAGAAGACTGTTCGCCTAGGAACCGCATGGATATTGGGTTGCATAACCAAGCTGACTTTGACTGTACTGAATCATAGGTAACTTGTGTATGGATCGGTGATATGCTTGGCAGGCGTTCCGGAAAGGCCTGCTTCTCATGGGAGGTTTTGGTGCTCCAAAAGCGGATGTACTTTTGATGGGAGTACAGGATTGGAACACTCTTTAGGCAAGCTATCTCAACAAGTGACAGTTGAAAGGGCTAAAGAGTCGCGAGATCGCAACACACAAGTACAGAAGTGCAGAGAATGTATCCATCGGCACTGAAGATGAGTTGCATTGATGTTATTACTGGCTCTAAAATGAGCTCAAATGTCCAACTTGTCTCTCAAGCATGAGAATCCTTGTGTCAAAGTCGCACAGGCCTCAAAGATTGCCACTTATTCCGACACCAAACCTGTAAGGCTACCTTACCAAGATAATGCTCTCCGAGGCTAGTAGTCTGTACCTGCATGTTAGCGTCGAGTGGACGGGACCTTTTTGACACCAACGAGCTCTAGCAACCTAACCTTCTCCAAACATATAGAGCCCAATACTACGAGTCTCGTCCTACATTATGCAATGAAAGAGAGCCAAGCGCGTATTCACACAGCCATCCGACTTCGATTTGACGTCATTTTCCCGTCACTTCACCAAGGTCGCGGCTAAAGTAGGGTATTTTCTTCTCTCACCAGTCGCTGAGTTTCGACTTCCCTTTCACGAACTTCTCTCCAAAATTCTTTCCTTAGACACGTCTCTCGTCCTAAAGACACTAGGATTGAGGGTCACTGCCCGCGATCCTCATTGTCTCCGACCCCTACAACAATTCTTCCCACATTTCAAGCGATATCTTGCAATTCCCGTGTCACTCAGCCATCACTCCAAGCCTATCATGTCGCCGCGCATAACTCGCAACTCCGTCATCAAAGAGGCCGCTGTGGTTCCCTCTGGCAATGTCAATGGCGCACAGCAGCTTTCGAGTCCACCTGCCACACCTGCCCCTGTCAACGGAAAAGCTGCTGCTCGAACGAAAGCATCTCCCAAAGTTACGAAACCGGCCGCCAAAGCCAAGTCCAAGACAGAGGTTGTGCCAAACACGCCATTGTCCACCAATAAACTTGTCACTGCGGTAAAGAAATCAGCCGAGCAACAAACACCGAAAGGTAAATCACAGGACGAATCGCCGGAGCCTGCCAAATTGGGGATCAAGCGCAAGCGTACAGATGCTCCTCCCACGACCGAAGAAGATGGAGACATGCTTCCACACAATATGGGCAAGCGGTCCGCAGCGAAGGGTAAGGACGAACCTGGCGAAAGCATGAATTCATCCAAAAAGGCCAAGTCCGCAAAGCAAGAGGTGAAAGAGGAGCAGAACGAAGACGCGAAGGAGATAATCAAGGGTGCCGAAGCCGCGGTCGAAGATGGACCAACCCCAAGAAAGCGAGCCAAGAAGGCTCATCCATATGGTCTTATGCCCGGCAAAACACCTTTCCCGGACTGGGCGCATCCCACAGCAGATGAGGCGCAGACTGTTCATGATCTTTTGATTGCCAGCTTTCCCAAGGAGGACCATCATTGGTTCATTCAGCCCGATACCATCCCTCCTCCCTCCGAGCAGATAGCGGGCTGCGGTGAAGTCCCTACCATCCTGGACGCCCTCATTCGCACACTTCTTAGTGCTGCAACAGCCAGCCTGAACTCCAACAACGCTTTTCAGGGCTTGGTCAAGCGCTTCGGCCTTGAGACGGAAGGTATTGGCAAGGGCAGCGTAAGTTGGAACAAGATCCACGAGGCTTTTCTTGAAGATGTCTTCGAGGCCATCAAGGTCGGTGGTCTTGCGGATATGAAGAGCAAGAACATCAAGAAGATTCTTGCCCTAGTGCACGCTGATAACGAGGAACGTCGTGCTGCTCTCAACAAAGCCAAAGAGGCAGGCGAGCAGCTGACTGTCGAGAAAGAGGCTGAATACACTATGCTTCAGCACAAAAGTCTTACATTGGACTACTACCATGTTCTATCTACCGAAGAAGCCCTCGATACCTTCTCGACATATCCAGGTATTGGTGTCAAAACCGCTGCCTGCGTCGCCCTCTTTTGCATGCAACGCCCTTGCTTCGCCGTCGACACACACGTCTTCCGACTTTGCCAATACCTCGGCTGGGTACCACCCGACGAATCTCGAGCACCAAAGCAGAAGAAGGCGGACAGGAATTCCACCTTTTCACATTGCGAGGTCATGATCCCTGACCATCTGAAATACGGCTTGCATCAACTCTTTCTCAAGCATGGTAAGCATTGCCCTCGCTGTCGCGCTGTCACTGGCGAGAAGAGTGCAGGATGGGAGGATGCGAATTGTCCGATTGAGCATTTGGTCAAGCGATTGGGCAAGAAGAAGGGAGGCATTGATACTCCAAAGAAAACCCCTAAGAAAGGCAAGCAGGCGGACAATGATAACGAGGATGAACAGGACGAAGAAGAAGAAGGAATTGATGCAAGCCCCACTAAAGCAAGGAAGAGAAAAGTTACTGCTACTACTCCTAAGAAGGCTGCGAAAGCTACGCCTAAGAAAGCTGCAACGCCAGCTAAGGCTGCGAAGACACCAAAGGCAAAGCCTGCCGGGAAGGCAGTACAGAGGGAGGAAACGAAGGAAACGGAAATGACCGAGGAAGAAGATGTGGAAATGTCGGACCTCACTGATGCAGCGGAGGAAGATGCGGAGGAAGATGCTTACGAGGAAGATTGAATTTCTTGAATATTTGGCAATCTTGCAATATGATAGCATGCGATCTAGCTCTTGATCAAGAAGCATTCAATGGCTTACGTTGTTTGAGTACCATACCCATGCAGCGGGTAGCAGGATTAGATGTGGTTGCATTTAGCATAGCGGAAGATAGAATAGGTGGCTTGGAAGAATAAGAGGCTCTAGCTATTAATTACATATTCCAAGGCTTCTAATTGAAAAGCTCATTTCACATGCTATACATTATCGAACTTGGACTAGACCACTGGAACGAAGCTACGTATAGAGATAGAGCAAAAGACAGGGGCAAATCACGCTCAACTCCCATATTTTATGCATTGCTAGCATCGAGACTAGAGCACCGAAACCAGCATTGGGTTGAAGACGGGGCAAAAAAAGGCGCAAAACCCATACGACGCGAATAGTGTATAGGGCATTCTGCTGCTAGTAATCTCAAGAATCGCGTTGGTGGTACTCATTTCTCGGATATGCTACTCGATGTCTGACTGAGTTTCAACGAGGACGGTACTTCTTTTCGCTCTTGACAATATCTGTACTTGTTACTTGTTGCTTTCTGTCAAAGCAGTCTGGGTAACTGTGACCTCTACAGATAGATCCAATGGCGGTACTGATGATACTCGTCTGCTATAAATCTTGCCCAGCGCTTTTTGAATGGTCTCATGACATTGCTCTTCTCAGCTCGTAACAACAGGTCGCTCTCTGCCAGTATAATCAAGCCACATGGGTCTCATATCAGGAGCGCGACCACATGATCTCCTCCTGAAACCACAATATTCGCTCAGCTTTCTCGTCTCCCAAATCCTCTTCGTGAACGACTCGCCTGACCCATTCATGGATGGCATAATCATCGAGGTCAAAGTTCGTCTCGGCAGCTGAGAATAGCGCTCCAATTACATCTTCAGGGCCATCCTCCTCCAATAGAGCCATCCTAAGATGCTTTTGACTGGGGACGATGCCCACGCCTCTTCTGACTGGTAGGTCGGGGTATCCCGGATTGTGTATGAGCTGACGCTCATCGGAGAGTTCATAAGTGATATTCAGTGCATCGCGTCTGAGCGGCCTGCTAACGGGTGGATTTCCTCCTCTCGCAACCAATGCTCTGATCGCTCGAGGGTTGTGCTCTCGTATGGCCTCGACCAAGCCTCTTTCAGCGACTTCGCCGCTCGTAGATCCAACCCAGTCGACCGCAGCGTTTCCTCTGATAGCGACCTCCAGAAACGCGCACTTCTCGTCGGTCCAAGGGCCACGGAGAAGTTTTTCAGGGATCTGACAGCCTTCGACGCCGCATAGGATTCTCCACTTGTTGCAGGAAAGCTCTGCATCCCAGACTTCCACGTGGCGCGGAGTAGGACCAAGGGTGCGTAGAGTGACGAGTCCGTCTTGGAGGCCGATGCCTAGGTAAGTTGTTTGACCCCGGACTTTTGTGGGCCATTTCAATTCCAAAAAGCCTGGTAGGCCAGGGTCCCCTGTGTGATTGAAGCGAGGATCCTTCAGATGTTCTCGTATCGTGGGCCCACTCCTGTCGGTCACAGGCTCCTTGCCAAGCCAGAGAAGTGATCGCTGGATGAATTCTCGGATGATAGTTGTGACAATGTAATCGGGTATCAATTGCTGAAGGAATGGCAGTGTCATCCATTTCGTCCGCAAGATCGCTGACTGCAGCTCAGCCTGCTCTTTCAATGTGGGGACGAGGTTGCCGAGTGTAATCGGGTATTGATGGGTATTTCCTGAGGCGAAAACTCGAAGGACGAGTTGGCTCTTGACATGTGTAGAGGCCAGAGCCTGACCAATGATGGGTGACGCTTGTGGGAGGCTGATGTTCAGACAGAGGAAGAAGATGCTTTCCAGGAGCTCGGTAGGCAATCTTTCAAGGGGTCTCAGGGAGCTGCTTTGGTCTGGTCTTGAGAGGGTATAGCGAGCTGTCTTTGCAGGACGTGCTGCTGCTAGATCGGACGTGTTGTCGGTGGGACGAAGAGGTCTTTTGCCCTTCGGATCTAGATGTGGGTTCAGTAGGGAGGCGACAGAGTGTCTCGAATCTGCCGTCTGTGCCGACCTCTTCTTGCCGCGAATTTTGATCGGCGTAAGATCCATTTTCAAGGAGTGAAAGCCTCGTATCCTGGATGGGATCGTTCTGTGCGTCTCGCGGCGCAGTCTCGGTGACAGTAGTATGAGTAAAAGCGACAAGCCACAGGATCGACCAAGGATCGACGCCTGTCAAGAGATTTAAGCGAAGCTGATCTTACTTGAAGAGATATAGCATATGATTAGCGGTGGCTGCAATATTCGATCTTCACGCAAATTCCCCTTCGTAGAGTAGCTTCCGTCAAGCTGTGGCGGTGCATGCATTACGAAGCTGTGTGTTGTCCTCGTGGTCAGTACTCAAGTACGGTAAACCACCTGATAGACTTTGGCGCAGCAACATTTGCAATCACGAAGCGCTCCCATAGGGTAGCAGATGGCGATTTTGGATGAGATCTCCCAGGAAAGGAACTATTAAAGTTTCGTAATGTTTTGATTGGAGTCATATAAGAGATGAGGCCTTCCAAGGTTCGAGATAAAATTGCACTTACCTTCGGAAACGACGCCTGGGGACGCGCTTAAATATTTCTCGTCCCTTTCAAATCTTCTAACCATCCTAGAGATACAAATCACGTCAGACATCAATCACCAGCAAACCTATCACCAGACTTCCAGACACCTCGTCTCAAATCCAAACCAGCAGCTTCCCCTACTACATCACTCAAAATGGGTGCCGTCGTATCATGCGTACGTCTGCACCTCTCCGCTCCCCATGGTCCCAAGAAACTTCCATCTTGCTTATCTGTAAAGAGCATTGGCACAATGTGGAAGCATTAAGACTTGTTTTCATATCACCTTTACTAATATGCTCCATTCTACAGATCAAGTCCGTCTTCCAAACGATCGGCGCCTGTCTCATGGCCATCGTAAACGGCATTGGCGCAGTCCTTCAAGCTATCATCGGCGCCATTGTCTCCCTATTCGACATCATCATCTCCTGCCTGACCTGCGGCCGCGGTGGAGGGCGTAGGAGAGGAGGGGCTAGTCACGTCTAGTCCCTGGCTCCGATCAAGGCCTCAGGCGGTCGGAAGAAGGCTTGGACTCAGGGTTGAAGATTGTGGAGGATGGTACACATCTCGAAGGAGAGCATTGAGATTCGCGAATGATACCACTTGTTTATTCTTCTTGTACCAGAGCCGCGAGCGGATGTTAATGGAAGGCGGGAAAAGGGGGCGTGCTTGCAAACGGATTTGCGCCGGATAGACATGAATCGAATCCTCGTGCTTGTGTAATAAGTGTTCCATTCAATGGTTCGCAGAGTTCACTCGTACCGTTGTGGAATTGGCTGGCCATGATTGTGCATATGACGCGCTGTAGATCGCGAAAATAAATTCGCTGACTTCCACCAACTACATGGATACCCTCAATGACTTTCCTGCCGACTTTCCATGGCTGGAGATTTCCATCTTCTTCTTCTCACTATTATTTGTATTTACAATTTTCCGCTATGCCGTCCTCAACAATGGCGACGAGCGACCAGTCACCTTCAATGTCCCAATTCCAGAACAATGCTCGCCGGGATGGAAAGGGGAAGTCCTTGACGAGCCTAGCATCAAGGCAAGTCCATCAACTCATATCCCAGATCTACAGAAGGACTGACGTTGAATGTAGAAGTCTGGTTCGAGCGCCATACAATGCTACTGCCCAGCCAATGGACGATTCCTCGGTCTTGTGAACCCAGCCACGCCAGACGGTATCGACAGAGCGGTAGCCAAGGCTCAAGAAGCACAGAAAGAATGGGTGAAGACTACGTTCAGACAACGGAGGAAGGTCTTGAAGACACTACTGAAGTACCAGCATCCAATTAAGATCAATAGGGACAATCAACGGGCAGGGTTGACTCTATGTGCAGATACATTCTCGATAACCAAGAATCCATTGCTACGGCGGCATGCCTGGATTCTGGGAAGACGAAGGTTGATGCTTCGCTTGGGGAGATACTGGTTTCGGTGGAGAAATTGAAGTGGACAATACAGCATGGAGAGAAGGCATTGAGGCCTGAGAGGAGGCCGACAAACTTTTTGATGATGTATAAGTATAATGAGGTCAGATGGGAGCCATTGGGTGTTGTGGCTGCTTGCATAAGCTGGAAGTACGTCCCTTCTCCCCATACCAAGTCAGTGAAGATATTTTCAGCCAGCTAAATCTCTGCAGCTATCCTGTATGCCACCTTGATCATGTCCAATTGGAGCTCTACTGACGTATTCAGCAGTTTCACAACTTTATGGGCCCTTTGATATCCACTCTCTTCACCGGGTCCGCTATTCTCATCAAAGCGTCCGAGTCCACCGCCTGGTCCACCCAATACTTCGCCGCCATAGCCCGAGCAGCGCTCACTGCCTGCGGTCACTCGTCCAACCTAGTCCAGCCTCTCCTCTGCTGGCCTCAAGCCGCTGACCACCTCACTTCACACCCTTCCCTCTCCCACATGACTTTCATTGGATCACGGCCCATCGCATACCATGTCGCAGCCTCAGCGGCGAAACCGCTTACTCCTGTGTGCTTAGAGCTGGGAGGCAAAGATCCAGCCATCATCCTTGACGACTTAAAGAACGTGCATCAGGTAGCCAGCATACTCCTACGAGGAACATTCCAATCAGCAGGTCAGAATTGCGTCGGCATTGAGCGCATCATCTGCCTCCCCAGAATCTACGACGGCCTTGTCTCTATCCTTGAGAAACGTATCGGGGCTCTACGTGTTGGCTCGGCTCTGGATGACCCCGACGACGTAGACGTGGGTGCTATGATCTCAGGTGCTCGCTTTTCGCAGCTAGAACATCTCATCGACGATGCCGTAAGCCAGGGCGCTCGTTGCCTCGTTGGTGGGAAACGCTACCATCACTCCAAGCACCCAAAAGGTCACTACTTCCAGCCCACCCTGCTTGTAGACGTCACACCCAGCATGCGCATAGCGCGAGAGGAGCTTTTTGCACCGATATGCGTTTTGATGCGCGCCTCCAGCGTGGACGAGGCAATAGTGACCGCAAACTCCACTTCCTACGCCCTCGGCGCCAGCGTCTTCGGCTCAGATACCGCCAATCTCCAACGAGTCACCAGCGAGCTCAAAGCAGGGATGGTCTCCGTAAACGACTTCGCAGTCTACTATGCCGTCTCGCTCCCTTTTGGGGGTGTCAAAGGCAGCGGTTACGGCAGATTTGGAGGTGAGGAAGGATTGAGGAATATTTGTAATACCAAAGCCGTTTGCACGGATCGGTTTCCGAGTTTGGTGGGAACGAGTATTCCACCGGCGTTGGATTATCCGATCAAGGGGGCGAGGAGGGCGTGGGAGGTTTGTAGGGGGGTGGTGGAGCTGGGGTATGGGATTGGTGTGTGGAGGAGAGTGAGGGGTTTGGGAAGGATTGTGGTAAACGGGTAGGGGAAATGTAAGACTCGTGTGGTGGGAACATGAAGGTCAAAAGTCGTGCACGTACTGTACACTGCTTGGTGCTGTACAAGACAAAATTTCGTAAGTGTGCCCAGGAGAAATCCTATGCAAAAGTTGGCCCTGGAGACTGAAATGATGGCATGCTTTCCTTGCTGTGGGTGATTCCCAATTCTGATAACCCGATTCCGCTCAAGTGAAGCACTCACTGGCTTGATCGCACAGGTGGAACCCCCCAGAACAATTCTAGAGCCAGAGACCTAGAGAAGCGCTGGTATGCTTTCCGGGGAGTTCCCCATTCTGATAACCAGAATCTTCCAGAGCCAGAGACCCAGATCCACTACACATCTTAGCTGACAAATATATCGGACATAACATGTTTGGCCCGCCACCTTCAGTGAAATAATGCGACTGACGAATGCTTTCTTACGTTGACATCATGCTGTGAACGACTGAAGTTCGTTTGATTTTCTTGAGCCACGACATTATTGATCCACAACATCTTGCAGTAGCCTACAAAAGCAATTGAATTGTGACAAATCTCGTCTGGAGATCGAGGTCAGTGTATCTATTTGATTGAATCTCTTTTTCTTCGCCGTTCCCAAGCTTTGATCTATGATGCTGTATTCTCTTCTCTCGTGAGCGTATAAAACTCCCTCTCGAGACCCTCCCGTGCCTCGCATCCTCGCACAATAGGCATTCCACCCCATCCGAGACCAAGAAATACGCAATCACGACCCATTTCGAGCACTGATGCAGAAATCGTTTGCTTTTGAGCAGCTTTGTGCTGCGAACTTGAGGCTCTGTAGTCTACGCGATTCATGCTGACCCGCCTTTCCGATCGCAGGCTGGAGCCGCAAATATGTCGACACGTCAGCCGGAAGACCAGCTTGCCGCGGCGCTGACAAACCTTGGGAGATCGGTAGAGATATGGGCTGATCTAGCTGCCTCGGGTGCGGACTGCACCACCATGAAGAGCCTTATCAGGCAGAATGCTTGGACATTGGAGTCATCAGAGTCGATTTGTGCTTTCAAAATCAATTCACAGCTTCTTCAGCGATTAGCAGTGATGGGCGAGCGATCCCAGTATCTGGAAGGGGAGGATACTTACCAAGACTCGGCAACTACAAGTGCCATAACAACACTGTCCGTACGCCTTTTCAAAGAAAAGATGGTGTCTCACAAGTCCTATTGTGGACTTCCTGGTGAATACGAGAAGTCGGAACTCGACCAGCTCCAAGATCTCAAGGAGCGGCTCGAGATTCAAGACTTAATGAAATCCCAATCTGATAGCTTCTCCAATCCCGAGGCGTTTTTGAGGAGTCTCAATCGCATCATTACGTACGATCTGACCAAGTTGCATCTTAGCATCGAGACCGAGGAGAGATCGCCTTCCTTAGACATCTTGGAGCTAGGTGCAAGCATTAGGAAAGATCTTTCCGGTACACAGCAAACGCTTCTTGATCGGTTCTTGGAACAGAAGATTGGAGCGTTGAAAGTCTCAAGTGCTGTCACGGCTGACGTACAGAACACGCCTGTGAATGATCAGCCGGTGATGGCCAACGGCTGGACTTCCAACCAGCCTTGCGCATCCATCACAGCTCAATTTAAGCCGGATACGCTCCATGAACGGCCGTTTGACCCAATAAATGCCAGCAATGTCAACGATGAGATGCGAGAACTTCAGCAGAAGCTCGAAGACCTTGAAGCAAAAGCCCGCATACTAGAGCAGGATAAGAGGGACCTTACCCTAAGCAATTCGCAATTCATCTCCGACAACATGCAGAAATTGTCTTTGATAAAGAAGCTCAAGACCGAAAAGGGTCAGGTGAACGAGAAATTGGTGAACGAACAGACTGCCTATGCCAGCGTATGTGCTCATTTCCCATATCTGACCTGTAAATCTCTGGCTAACATTCTGACTATAGCTGCTGGAAGCCTACCAGGAAGAATCGGTAGACTACGAGGATGCAAAGGGCGAGGTGATGAAGCTGAAGGAACTACTAGAAGAAGGCGAGGAAGACCGAAAGGCATTAGCAAAGGGAATCAGAATGCTTCTCGCCAATAACGACGATCTAGAGCAGAAGATCACAGAGGGGAGCGAGACTATGCCAGTCTTACAGGAGGAAGTTGCGGCCATGAGATTTGAGGTCGGGAAGCTCAGCGCGGAGAACGCTCGACTAAAGAAGGAGCTCGAGGCTACCAAGGAAACCCTCCGGGGGACTGAGTTATCTTTCAAATATGTATCAGCGAGGCTGGATATCGTTAAAGTCGAGAGCAAGCGCTTAGAGAAAGAGCTCGCCGACACCAAACTTACCCTCAACAACACGAAGAGCTCGCTTGAAAACGCCGAGGAAGCCGAGCTGAAGACGTCAACTTATCCCATGCCCGCCTCAGACTTGATTACTCAGCCCTCCATGAAGCATTCGACACGATGCAATCCTGCGTGCTAGCTCGGAACCTCCACGACCTCACTGCTGAAAACATCCGCTTAGAGGCAAAATTGACAGTCGCGAACAATGCTCTCGACCAATTCCGCCCCCTCCTCTCCAATCGCTAGTTCCGTTCATCACATCTGGCAACATCGCGGAACGTGGGGAAGACGACAATAGCCTCGCTGACTACGATGGACTTAAGGCTGAAAAGTGCTGGCCACTAGGAGAGCTGGTAGACCCAATTCGTTCCTAACAAGAGTATGGGTATGTACGCCACGGCTGATGTGAAGACGGGCACTTCGTCGGTCACGACCGCAACGTACACGCCTGAGAAGGATGATTTGATAGATCTCTCGGAGTGAAAGATGCTGGGAGGGTACTTGATGCTGTTCTTGTGCGAGCTGGATGTAAGATCAGAGGCAGACTACGACGCGAGATGTTAATGTGGTGATGCATCTTAGCTCTACAAAAGCCGAATAATCTCTCAACTTTGGGCTGTCGCCGTACAATGGGGGTCACGCAGGCTTGAACGCCTCGAATGGTTCACTCTCCTTCCTGTTGGGCAAGGTCGAGAAAGGATATCCAATGGGTTGTAATTACCCAAGGAATCGCACAATCTTGGCGCTACGAAATCTGGTACCCCCTGTGCAAACTCTGGGATACTACCGTACCAGTATAGCTTAGCAGGCTCAACATTGAGGAGTTTCGTAGATACTCAACGCTTCAGAGAGTATATCATCAACGCAATTAGTTGGCATGTAAGCCCTAGACTATCCCGTCCGAGACGAGTATCATCCTCTACCAACACCTCGCCGACATGATAAGGTAGCCACGAAACATGCACGCATGAGCTATTGTACAGTGCAATTGGATCTCTGAGACACGCAAGGGTGTAGCTTGGATCAATGGATGAGAATTCTTGGAGCATCGTTGTTGCATAGCGAATGCATTCATTGTACTTGGCTTAGTATAAAAAGCTAATTGCAATATCTCCCAGAAGCAGAATACAGCATCTTCATGTTGATCGAGAGCAGCCTCGTTCCCACCGAATCCCATTCAAAGACAACCCGTACCGGAGCGCAATCGCTATCCGCACCAGTCTAATAGACGAAACGAGTTGAGAAGCGAACAGCTGTATTCCAGAAGCTCACGGGTCGAGCGAAACATGTAGAATCCGTTACACAACATGCTTAACAACATACGGATGCAATCTCACCTGACTTTCTGGAAGGGATAGCTTGGACAGATGTCTGCGCTACCGACAAATGGCAGAAGTTGTTTGTTTGCTCATCCCACGAAAACCACACCCCCATTCTTCTTCTGGAAGGGAAACACGATCCGACACTACCTGCCAAACGCTGTCATTGTCCCCATGGCGGATGCTTACCGCATTGTGGGTGCGACGAAGAACCTCGATGTAAACATATTGAGTAACCAATGCACCGCCACCAGTGGGCGACAAAATTCATGAGCACTCTAACCCTTTTAGGCAATAAGTTCTAGGCTCACCAGGTATGGGACGAAATTGGGCTGGATGAGGTGCGCAGCCGGATCGCTGCTATGCGCCGGCGATGTAGTATACTATGTTGTAATGGGGGCAAAGTATTTAAGTCAAGTCAATGGTAGAAAGGCGTTTAAGACCATAAGATCCATGAAATGCTAGCCTAGAAATTATTGCCTAAAAGGGTTAGAGTGCTCATGAGTTTTGTCGCCCACTGGTGCCGCGGTATATCTCTTCCAAGCCAATGTTGAGTAATCACATATTCACACTACCAAGGCTCAGCGCGCACCAAGATCGGAAATCAAATCTGATAAGCGAGACTCATGCAACCTGCTTCAGCCTCACATGAAATTAGTAATGTATCGCATGGAAAAAGACGGTTGAACGAGAACTCTCTTAAAACGTAGTGAGCCACTCCGGCATCAGTATTTATAAGCGCTTTGCCCAATTATGTGCGCTAAAGACGTCAATATGACGACGGCGTAGCTTAACGTCGGCATCCTAGCGTAGCGTAAGCGTGGATGGGGGCCTCTAAGCTGACCTCTAGAAGCACGAAAGATTTCGATGCCACTATGCCCCAACCAAATCATCGACAGCGTCGCCTTTCCCAACGGCTCCTTCGTTCTCCCAAAATAGCTTCTTTAACTTCCGCTCCTTCTCATCCTCAAGATACTTATCGAATCTCGCCTCCTCCGGATCCCAGACCTTTCCCTGGTAGACTTCATGCGGCAAGAATGCGCACTTCTCCTCCGTCCCAGCTAGATATCTGCAAACGTGCATATGAAGGAAGATAGCCACTCGCTGATTCCCCTGTTCCGTCAGTCTCCACCTTGCAGGCGTTGCGGTCTCATCTAGGAAGAAGTCTGGGGAGTCCGAGGTTTCAATGTCCGGGTCAAGCCAGCCGGAGGTGTCGAGCCAGAAGACAGCTTTGTCGCCATCGGCTCTAAGCATGGAGACTGCGTTCTGGGTTGCTTGCTCCAGCTGACCTCGCAGAGGCCGCATAACGAAGATGGGAATGGAACCTGGAGTTGCGCTCGGGACAATGCCTGGTGTGCCGGATCTTTCGCTTTGGACAATGGATGGATGTTTGGGGTAGGCTAAATTTCGTATAGCTTTGACTAATGAGACATATGTGGTTTCGAACTTCTCGGATAAGTCCCAGAGCGTCTTGTTGTAGTCTGAACCGTACGTATGGAACGACACATCGTCTGAGCTACCAATGTTCAGAACCTAGAATCATGTCAACCATTGAGTATCATCGTAAGAAATAGGCGGTCAATTACCAAGACGTCCGGGATGTAAGCGCTAAACATCCATGGGTGCTCGAAGTATGGCGAGTCCGAAGGGCCACTGGGGGTGGTCAGCATGAACCACTCACTCATGAATCGATCGTCCGACTCCAAGCAAGACTTGCCTACGAAAGAAAACATCTCCTAAGCCAGCTGGCTCGCCTGTGCCGCCGATACATTCAGGCGTCAGACACATTCCATCGACGCCAATAACAACGTGATCAGCTCCGAACATTTCCCCAAGCAGATAATCCCAGCCCATCACGCCAGCCAGCAGGCCATCGGCACCACCAAAGCGCCTTCCTCGTTGCTTCCCTGTATAAGAACCAGGCGAGTCGGTGATGACTTCAAGTATCTTCTTCCGATCTTGACCAGCCGATAGGAGCTCTTCTTGCTCCTCGGCCACATTGTGTCGGTTATGTCTATTGCTTCCATCTTTCTTGATGTCATGAAGTCCAGCCCTATGCTTCTCTCCTATATGATCATTTTCGGCTTTGAGCAGGTCCTCGTCCACGAAGTCCTCGCTCAGCAGTGATCCAGGAACTTTGACTAGCTTTCCGCCCTTGCTTAGCCACAGTCCATCTAGCTCGACGACCCCTCGACCATGATCGTCCGTCATGGGAGCGACAATTCGGACACGGTGCTCTTTGTTGCTGTCGAGATTGTTGGAGGAGACTAACACCAGCGAAGAGGCGTTTGTTAAGAGGATATACTCTTGGTCATCGACCTGAGCAAGGAGGGATATGGGAGGTGCTGGCTTTTCATTCGATGAGATCGGGTGAAAATGGAAGTGTCGGTGACCTGGCGATGAAGCAGAGGCTACGGTCTCCAGGGAAGCGCTTGCGGAAGTGCGTGACGCTGACTCGGGAGCGTTGTGTAGGGCGAGGAGCAGAGAAGAAGTGTTAGCAACGACGATGTCAAAGTAGACTCCTGCCTCCATGTTAGCTACGAGAACAGAATCTACTGCGGCATATACCTGGAAATGTCCCATCTTTACGCAAACGATTTGGTGTGGACGTCCAGCGCCCGATATACTTTTCGCTGTTAGCTGCAGCCGTCTATGCAGAGCTTGTGAGTGCGTACATGTATCTTGGGATTCGTAGCAGGGTAGAACTGATAGTCATGCATTCTCCTCTCCTGCATCAATTCCTTTCCCAAGCCACTCGCACTGAGCTTTACAATGTCCAAGTCTTCGCTGCCTCCATTGAACCACCACAAAGCCAGGGCAAGAACCAAGAGCAGGAGCACCAACGGCTTGCTTGAGAATATTCGCTTGATCCGGAACCAATTGACCTTAGAACGAAACGAACGACCCCAACGTCGCATTGGGACGGGTGCTGGACTTTCGAATCCATTCGGAGGTTTGAGGCTTGCAGAGGGGAATGGGGAGTATGCCGTCTTTGCAAATGGTGTATCGTTAGGCGTAGGATAGGGGGTGGAAAGAGGACTGCGTGTTGGCGTGCTCTGACTGGGATGGCGTGGAGACCCATTAAGCTGCGTCAGTCCGAGGTGGAAGTCAGGCCTGTTTCGAAGCGGCGGTGGCTGCGACATTATACTGAAACAATCCTTTACTAAGAGGAGAAAATTGTTGCAATGGCCAGAAGCAGTGTTGGATTTTGAAAGATTTGCGTTGACCGCGAATACGAGGCAAGAGCGGTATCCGCTTTGAAGGCAAATCGCTCTATTAATTCACCAACATGGTTTTAGCGAAAAGTCTTCTGTCGTGGCTCCAACTTCACATAGGAGGATGTTTTGAATGGTCTTGCGAACATATTCCAAGACGTATTGGAAGTATTGTTAAGCACCATTTGAGGGGCCGCTACCAGCGAGCTCATGTCAACAATTCTCAAGATGATCATGATAGTTGTAGATTAGTATCCTCGTTATTGAGCAGCGAACAGTGCAAGATACACTCCCCACCCCAGCCCAACCAGACTTCCCACCACAGTCTTCTGTTCTACGGGAATGAAGATATGCTGTATCAAGCTTACAGCAGGCCACAACTTGTATCCTGCCTTCATTACGGGCCACATTTGCTGTTCGCATATTGTTAGCACTGACCGGAGTAGGTGCCCCCATATTCGAAGCCTACCTCCTTGACCACGTCCCAGCACTCCGCAATTGGCACACCTCTCAACCATCTCGTTCCTCCGATATAAAGCCCCACATTGATTATCGCTCCAACGGTCTGATCCAGCCCAAACTTGATCAGGGTGTTCCTCACGTCCAGCTTCTTCTCCACCTCTACGCCTTTCCCACCATCATCCACTTCCACTTTCTTGAGAGAGTAGCCAGGGAACTTTGACTCTATATATTGCTGCCATAGGAAGTTGGGAGGAGTAGAGAGGAGCGTATAAATTAGAAGAGCGGGAATGTTTGGAGGTGGGCTTGACGTGAAGTACTGGGCAATGAGCAAGGAGCAAAGAGTTAGAAAGGTGGATTGGAGGGTTGCGATGATTATTGGTGGAGCCATTTTCACTGATGGAGAAGACTTTGGGGTGGACAAGCCCAGGAAGGAGCTCAAGAGTAGATGTTGAGCACGTCCAATCCTTCAGAGACGAGCCAGCTCTTTTTTCAGTGAAGGATGTGAAAGCCCTCGTAATTTAGATTGTAACGCGTCTGCAAGGCGCGCGGCTGCCACGAACCGTTGCCCAATCCCGATGGGCACGATCTTCACCATGCCGAGGCAAATAAAGTAACAACCGACGATGTGGGGGCCTGAGGCAAAGATGTGGGAAAAGCTTGGGACTTGGCTGCGAAGATAGGCTATGCCTACCTTCTTGTATCGTTCTCTTTACACAGTCAGGACCTTCACGAGGACGGGCATCGATGCCTGAAGGCCTTTTCGGCTTCGACATCTATCGATTGGACTAGATAAAACCTGGGCGTGCATGAGGTACAGTCAGCCATGGCCCTAGGTGTGAAACTCTTCCAGCGAATTTGTCTCGCGTCTCACATGCTTATACTATCCAGCTACGGCAGCAGCGTTAGGCGCAGGCACGGCTGCAGCAGCCTATCTGGACGCCAAATTCCACATCAAGAAGGATGCTACAGCTGTCTACTACCTGAAGCTTATGGAAAGGGAATACATCAAGGCTGGTACACCAATATTCTCTAGCCCTAGACAGGCTCTTTCCCCTGACCTCCTACCTTGCCGCAGTCAAAGCAAATCGTCAATCCTGCTGGTACTTTTTCGAAGACAACCTCGACAGCTGGCCTGACATCGTTGCCATATGGTCCCGCGAACGTATCTACACATTCAGAGATACTCACACCCGAGCCTGCCAATATGCCTGCTTCTTCCTCGAATTGGGAGTCAAGCCTGGCCAATTGGTTGCGTTCTATTTGCAGAACTCGCCGGAGTTCATCTTCGCATGGCTTGGACTATGGGCAATTGGATGTGCACCGGCGATGATCAACTTCAACTTGGCTGGGGATGCGCTGATACACTGTCTGAGAGTCTCGGGAGCGAAGGTGTTGCTAGTGAACGGGGATGAAAAACTACAATGCAGGATAGAAGGAGAAAGGAAAGCAATTGAGGAGCAGCTGGGAATGGAACTTATTGTTCTGTCGGAAGGCTTGAAATCCCAGATCAGTCTGAAACTGCCAGAAAGGCCGGACGACAGCTACCGAGCAGGTGTTAAGGGCAATTTCCCAGCTGCGCTGTTCTACACCAGGTGGGTCTTCGCTCGTCTTAACAGGTCAAGCTCAGTTGACTCAATGTAACTCTGTAGTGGCACGACTGGCCTACCCAAAGGAGCCCAGTTCGCTACATCTCGTATGCACATGAGCGGCGCTCGACGTGCCCGCGGTATCGCTAACCTGAAGCGTGGCCCAGGCGGCGACAGATGGTACGTCTGCATGCCAATGTATCACGGCACAGGCGGTATCACCGGCATGACCATGCTCATCTCAGGCGTTTCCCTAGCCATCGGCAAGGGCTTCTCAGTGCGGAACTTCTGGCGCGATATCCATGACTCAGAATCCACGTTCTTCATTTACGTAGGTGAGACCGCCCGATACCTGCTCGCTGCCCCGCCAAGCCCTTTGGACAAAGATCACAAGGTGCGCTGTATGTATGGCAATGGACTCCGCCCGGATGTATGGCTGCGATTTCGGGAGCGTTTCAATGTGCCAGAAGTAGCCGAGTTCTTCAACAGCTCAGAAGGCATGCTCGCCCTTTTTGTTTGGAACAGAGGCGACTACTCTGCCAATTGCGTCGGGCACCACGGCGCCCTCATGCGTTTCTACCTCCGCAATACTTTCGTTCCAGTGGAGATTGATCACGAAACTAATGAGATTGTCCGTGACTCAAAGACTGGGTGGGCGAAGCGGAAGCCCTATAACGAAGGTGGCGAAATCCTCGTTAAACTGCCCGAGGAGTCGTCCTTCGCAGGTTACTGGAACAACCCAGAAGCTACGCAGAAGAAATACGTTCACGATGTCTTTGCGAAGGGAGACCTGTACTATTGCTCTGGAGACGCATTGCGCCGTACAGATGACGGTCGCTGGTTTTTCCTGGACAGGCTCGGTGACACTTATCGCTGGAAGTCTGAAAACGTTAGCACGGCCGAAGTGGCAGAAACCATCGGACACTTTCCTGGCATCCTCGAAGCCAACGTCTACGGCGTGGAGGTCCCCAGTCACGAAGGTAGAGCAGGTTGTGCCGCCCTCACCATCGCACCAGAGCAGAAGAAGAATTTCGACTGGAAGAGCTTGGCGGCGTACGCGAAGGCGAGGATGCCAAGGTATGCGGTACCAGTCTTCATCAGAGTTCTACAAGACGAAGTAGGCGCAGCGGCGAGTCACAACAATAAGCAAGACAAGGTGAAGCTACGAGCTGAAGGGGTTGATCCTGCGAAGAGAGGGGAGAAGGTTGTGAATGGGAAGGGGGATGAGATATATTGGATCCCGCCAAAACGGAAGGGCTATGTGAAGTTTGAGGATGAGGATTGGCGGAGGTTGGTGGATGGGAAAGCGAGGTTGTAGATGGTTGATGATTGTATGTGACATGGACGGGGTGGATGGATGTAGATACAACTGACTATACGGGTTGATTTGTGACTATGCTTCCCTCAATGTTCAAAGCTCTGCCCATTGAAAACAGATTCCGCAATTGCCCCTTAGCCTCGCTGTTGTATCGGTAGACTCCCATAGTATTCGTATTTTTGGTGGCGTTGCTGTTATATTGGTATCTTCTCATAGTATTCGTCACAGCTAGCTGTATTCGTAGCCTCGATTTTGTATTGATAGCCTCTCACAGTATTCGTCACAATTGATTGTTTTTCGGAGCCTCGCTGCTGTTTTGATAGCCACACAGGTTGTCAGTACCAATTAGCCGTTGGTCCTAGAGGAACGTATACCTGTTCAACATCCCAATCAGTAGGTGCAACTCGAAAGATTCAATAGGATAAGCCGAAAATGTGGAGATGCCCTCAGTGATCTTGGTGTAACAATGTTGTGATCATTCCCGAAGGATCACTTACTATCTAGTGCTTGTGTTTTGTAATCATTGGGCAGGTGCAGGGGTTGAAATGGCATGGCAAAGATGGACCAACCTTCGAAAGCCTCCAGTACTAGAACAACAGTTCCTGATTGCAATGTCAGACCCCGTGTAGTGAGAAGCTGCTCATACCATCGATGAGGGCATCGTGTATTTGAGATAGAAGTTGATCGATTGGTAGCTCTGTTGGTTGATGGCAGATAAAGCATATCTGCAATTCGGCTAGCCTTGATCCCTTATAGTAGTCTGTGAAGGTATAGTATTAGCAGCTGACATGGACGGATAACTTGGTAGCACAAAAGATGAAAAAAGAAAGGTCAGAATATGTAAGATTGTATATCATACAGCTTAGCCCGTTTCGAGCCTCCGGCGAGAGGCTCCGAGCATAAGTGTCAGTCGCAAATTATAGCATCATAGAGTGGAACGGAGAAGGGGCTTGAGGGACGGTATGCCTTACCTCGATACAGACTCGGGCTGGGGGAGGGGGCGACCTGTACCCTAGATCTGATCGTGTAGACGTCGAATTGGCCGTAGTCCGCCAGAGAAGGGTATACGACAATCGTGTAGTATCTGTATCCAGGCTCGAACATCGATAAGTGTAGACGAAGCCCAGAAGTTTTCGATTCGGTAAGACAATTTGCAGCGTGTTTCGACGGAGGTGTTTCATCGTAGCTTGAGCATTCGAAGTGCTTGGTAGTGGTGAGGAAGGGGGTGCGGGAACTCCGGATCTGCAGGGCTTGAGATTTGAGCGAGGGCCACCTCCAGAATAATCTGTGTCTCTGCATCTGGTCTTTTGACTAGCCGCATCGAAACGTCTCTCCGATATTCAGTTAGCCAGGCGGGTAAATAAATCTTGCCCCATCGATGGCCTCGGAGACATGCTGTAGAACACTGTCAGCCACACCTTGGGAGGCTCCTTGCAAAGACCTGCAGGTTTTGGTGCCATATAACGCTCTATGGCCATGGTGTTTGAGAGAAATCCAGAATACTGCCGCCCCTTGTATGGCGAGAACCTCTATTGGACCGTGCCAACAAGGATAGGCCTTTGACACAAGGTCTTCAAAACGGCTCAGAGCTGGTTTTGCGGTAGCTTTTAATTCCAGGAGTAGCATGTCAAGTAGATTTCTATCAGCATAGCTACAAATTGGGATGGCAGCAAGAAAGTCACGGAGCAAAGAACGGGAACGGAAAGATACTGCGAATCAATTTTTTTGAGGCTTAGACCTCTTAGTAATGAGCAATTGTATGATAGGCTCGGGACACGATCGATATTAACGATTGAAGAAGTAGTCAGGCGTGGTATGCTGCAGGACTCGCATTATTGCAAAGCTCGAAAGTGCAGTTTTTGAAAGCGGATTTCGAGAACGTTGATGATCTGCGCTAACCCCTGCTCACCAGCTAATCTATATCTGGCTAGAGCAGTCGGTAGAACCGTCGTCCGTTAAGCGAATTTCAGAACACAAGCACCTCCACCAGTCTGACGGACCGACCACAACTTCTTTTCCATATCGAGTCCTGATTGTGAGTAACCATCATCTGTGAAGATACCAAAGGAACGAGCTTAGTTAACAATCACGCTGTAGAATCACCGTCAAGATGGCAGAGATCGACATCCACGCGTCGCAGTGGAGGCTCGTCGAGGTTGGGCGTGTTGTACTCTTTACCCACGGTCCATACGTCGGCCGCCTGGCAGCAGTCGTCGAGATCATAGATCACAAGCGCGTACGAGCTCCCCTTCATGATTTGATCCCTTTTCACTAAATCCAAAATGTTGTACAGGCTCTCATCGATGGCCCCTCAACCAAAGAACATGCCTCCGTCCCCCGTCAATCCGTCTCTCTCAATAACCTCATCATCACCCCCATCGTCATCTCAAAACTACCCCGACAAGCTGGCCGCGGCGCAGTCGCACGCGCGTGGGAGAAGCAGGAGGTAGAGAAAAAATGGGAAGAGAGTGCTTGGGCTAAGCGGAGGGAGCAGAGGGAGAAGAGACGCAACCTTTCGGATTTCGATCGATTCAAGGTGCTGAGGTTGAAGAAGCAGGCGAGGTTCGAGGTCCGCAAGGCACATGCGAAGGTCAAGCAGTCGGCGAAGGCTTCGTAGGGGGCGTTTTGCGAGGCGGATGAGGGAGCAAATGATACAGCTTTAGTTCAATGGAAACTTTGTTGCTGTATGCTAGAATCACGAGGCAGCTTGCAACCTTCCTGCTCTGCTAGCGGTGGTTTCAACACGAAAACTTGTCCTAATGACGACCGTGTATGTCTAGCAAGGCCTAAATACAAGTGCAAATTTGTCAAGAATCGCAAAGTAAAGTAAGCGAATAGGCCATTGATTTGCTAGGATATCAGATAAACGAAAAGCAAAATCGTATGTAAACGTACCTGAGTACTCGCCAAGAAAACATGCCGCATAGCGCTAGTGTTTTTTTGTGTCTTCAAAAATTCCGGGCCTCACAACAGCAGTCCGGCAACATCACCGCAGCGACGAGATTTTCATAACATGTAAGTACATTTCACTTTCCTTTGGTTTTCCTTGTCCAGTCTACCTCACTATCCACCCCCAAATTCCCAACCTGTCCCAACACCATGGCCTCAAGGTCTACAGGGCCCCATGGGTTCAGGATGATGACAAACCGCAACGCCCCAACTAAGCCTGACGCTGACATCGAGATTCAGCTACGTGATAAAGAGAACGATCGCCTTGCGGCCGACGAGAACGAGGGCATTGCCAAGGAGGAAAAGCGACTCGAGGAAGTGAAACAGCAGCCAGCCGACATGTCCAACCCACGTATTGAGGAGCTCCCTGACGACGTTCCTGACAAGAAGGGAGCGAAGGTCGACGATGCCGACGATGTGTCCGAGAGCTCCGACTCAGATGCGGGCGAGGCAGCGGGAACTGGAGAGGCTGAGTCTAGCATTTCAGTGCCTGGCATGACAGTCCACTCTCGCAATGAGAAGAAGGCACGCAAGTCAATTGCGAAGCTGGGCTTGGTCAAAGTTCCTGGAATCACGCGTGTTACTCTGAGGCGTCCCAAGAACGTAAGTGTTGTTCATGGTCTCTGAGGGACCAGCGAAAGGTTCTCCGAGCCCCGCTGGGCCTGGGTTAATCCAACACATTGCTACAAAGACTGACGTTGCCTCTATAGATCCTCTTCGTTATCAACCAGCCTGACGTCTACAAGTCTCCCTCAAGCAACACCTACATGTACGCTACATTCCCAGCACTCTACTTGCAGCCCACAATTAATGAGCTACTCTAGCGTTTTCGGCGAAGCCAAGATTGAAGACCTCAGCTCTCAAATCTCCGATAGCGCCCTCAAGAACATGGTTCCTTCTGACAACGCCAGTGACTCGCACGCTGGGCACAACCACGCCGCTGAGGGCAAGGGCAAGGCTATCGAGGAGCCCAAGAAGGATGAGGACGACGAAGACGATGGAGAGGAGGTTGACGAGACTGGGTTGGAAGCCAAGGACATTGAATTGGTGATGGCCCAAGCTAGTGTTTCAAAGAAGAAGGCCGTCAAGGCCCTGAAGGAAAATGACAATGGCAAGGCCCCATTTCCCTTCATGTGGACATAAAGGACAATGCTAATTCCCTTCACTCTACCAGATATCGTCAATTCTATCATGGCTCTCTCAATCTAAGGCAAGGCACACCTTCCTCAACTGTGTCTAAAAGTCTGTCCTTATTGATCCGAGACGAACGAAAGATACCATGCATGCATCGGGCGTTGAGCCAACATTGAGTGCTTGGGTACGCTGTTTACCATAAGAAGCAAGGTCACAAGCACATGAAAATCAGTTAAACTTGACCTCGCGCCCATCTAAAATCTGCTCTTGTTGTCAAGCCATGTCCAATGTAGTACTACTAAAGTTATCTCGTAGCCTTCTGGTCTGGTGAAGCCGAGTACGCCCTATAGGGCGACTATCTTGGCTCTGACCCTCTCCTTCAAACCGCTCAATCATCCTCTCCGCATCATCGCATTGCCATTGAATCCGCGAACATGGCAGCAGGAGTACGTCGATCCTCCCATTGCTTAATGTCCATCTCAGTTGAGCTCAAGAATCCACTGACATCCATCCCAGCGCTCCGCCGCCCTCAAACTCGACTGGAACAAAATCTCCACCTCTCTTGGCCTCAAAGGTCAAACAGCGACCGCCCTCCAAGCCTTCAAAAAGCGGAACGATGACGCGCGCCGAAAAGTCAACCTGCTCTCCCAAGCCCCGCAATCCGTCGACTTCGAACACTACCGCAGCACCCTCAACAATAGGCAGGTAGTTGACGAGATTGAACAGCATTTCAAAGCTTTCAAGCCGGCGACGTATGATGTGGACAGGCAGATCAAGGCTATTGAGGCATTTGAGACGCAAGCGGTAAAAAGCGCGGAGGAGACGAAGGGGAAGGTGGATGGGGAGTTGAGGGATTTGGAGAAGACGTTGGAGAATATTGAGACGGCGAGGCCATTTGATGATATCACTGTCGTAAGTATCGGAGGGTAAATAGGATACGTGCACCATGCTGATGCAACTGTGTTCTCTAGGATGAGGTTGCGGCTGCAAGACCAGATATCGATGAGCGTACTGAGCAATTAGTGTCCAAGGGCAGGTGGCAGGTTCCCGGATACAAGGTTTGTGGCATCCAGATCCATGTGGAGAAGTTCCAGATGGCAAATGCTAACGGTATGAACAGGAGAAATTTGGAGACCTTTCGGTGCTTTAGAGCAAGCTGTGCAACTGCCTCCCTTCCTTCTCGCTTTGCAGTCTAGAAAACCTGCAATGTATACATGCTAGACTGGAAAACCAAGTTCCACCCTCGTCTTGTGTAATATACACTAAGCTAACATTCATCTTCTCTTTCACTCACCTGGCAGCTACATTTACAGTTCCACATGACGGCAGACATCGCGGCGCTTATTTACGGCTAATGCGGAATTGATGCAGAGAAGCAAAGCAGCTATCTACCAAATTCAAGTTCTAAGACCATTGCTGTTTAGAGTTGTCGAACTGAGTGACGATAGAAGGATTCGATCTTCTGGAAGTATGAACCCAGAACTCTTCCATGTGCTGCTTTGCGTGGCCCTGGTCCGCTTCTACACTTGGTCAGCTTGAAGCGCGATCTTTACCTTCACTTTGTCCGCACGGACTGCAAGCTGTCCTGTTTTTATGCGTGGGCTCAATTCGCCAACCTCTGTTCGGATTGCAAGCCTACACTCACCTCCCGACCTCTCCGCGACTGCAATGTACGTGAGAGAAATGGGTATCAAACATGGATGTAACGCGGGTGCAAATTTGACCGAGACACCCGCTTCATCCCGATGCTTGGTTAAGGCATTCTCAAACATATCGGATGGAGTGGAAGGGTAATGTATCATCTACAAGTCGATCTCAAAGCCATGAGATCAGCAGCCCGAGGAGTTGAAAAATATCTACAATGCGCTCTGGAACATGCCAGGATCGACTATTATCGTGTGAATTGGAAGATGTGAAGAAAGAGACAGCTATAATTCTGAGTCTGGCAGAATCTACCGTGGGATCCCAAGGGACGCCATATGGTGTCCTTGGTCCCGGGCGTCACCGGATCAGGCAAGAACGATATGCGGGACGCACGGGGGACGCACGGGGGAATACAAGGAGCTGGCAGCATAGTTCACGAAGATGACAGGCGCCAATGGTAGAGACCACACAAGTGCTTCTACTTTTGATCTGTTGGTGAAGAATGTCGAGATGGGTACGGCGTGGCTGGATCTTGAGCCTGAGCGGGTGGAGGGGGATGTCTACCGTAGGTAAGAAGGTGCATGTCTACGAAGCGGCCTTGAAACATTCTGACTGATTAACAACAGCGGTTCTGAAGTCTCATCTTGGGCTGTTGTAGCTCATCATTGTCTCACTTCAGTCCAGAAGCGACATCACATCAACCTACATAAATGAGGTACAGAGGCATTCACTTCGATGATCCCCATCGTCTTTCAACTTCCTCGTCGCAAGCCACCACTCCCTCCGGCATTTCCCTTGAGCTCGCTTTGATGTGAATATCTGCTCTATTTCCGACTGCTAACGCTTCCGCTAATAGTAGTCCAAAGGTTTATTCCCACCTCATTCTTCCTTTCCTCATTCATACGATCAACCGCGAAGGCTGAGCAAACCACCTTTGGCACTGGACTAAAATGGCAAGTTCAAACATTGGGCTAGTAAGCAACTGATTGCGGCCCTGTGGAGTCCGGCCCTAGCATCGTCTATAGCGCGGGTGGAGGAAATGATGAGTCAAAGAGAAGTGTTCGCAGGGCATAAATTCGTCTTGGCGGGCATTGACCGTGCTATCGGCAATGTCTACGATGTTCGATACCATCCGGAGATCGATAAATGTTTCGTGAAACTGAGAAAACTAGCTACGATGGTGTTGCAAATGAAGGCACTGAGCATTAACAGTACCGATATCAAATTCCCTCTTCCCACAATCGTCGCCTTAGGAGAAAACGACACGAACACGCCCAAGGTTGCAATGTTGAAACGATGGATTAGGCTGAGGGATGGGATGGAGGCACTTGGTATATCGAAAAGCAGCATCGATAGGGCGATTGCAGTTTCCTTTGAGGTGGTCCATACGCAGAAACAATACCAAAGCTCCGGCTGACAGAAGTATGTCACAGCCAAAATGCATGCACACCCAAAATGCCGCCCTGAACGCTATAAATGCCGTGCCAGAATTGACCGACTCCTCACAAGATGCCTTTCCGGTCTCGACTACTTCTTACACGCAAACGCTCACGTCGAAATCTGAGACCGCAAATACGACGGCATCGGAGGTCGTCCAATCGGCAGCTACAAGAAAGAGAAGCGCATCTACCAGCATGGCCTCACCTTCCGGTTCGGAGAGTGACCCCATTCAATTAGATACGTCCAGTCACCGCGAGGCTAAGGAACCAGAATTGGCCTACCGTCTGCAAATAGCGACAAGGTTACAGAAGCCTGGAAAATACCTATTCAAAGCATCGTCACTACGGGAATGCACCTAAGCACAAAACTTTGGAGGAAATCTTTTTCTCGTCCTGGAGTTCGAGTCGCGAAGTGCTGTGTGTTACTGCGGCGAGAGATCCCTTGCAGCAGTCTTTCCAAGATGTCGCCCGCAACAAGTATCAATAAGAAGCGTCTAGTTGATATTGTTTTCCCTACCAAAAACGAATGTAAGGATCTACTTCAAAATTTCTGTATGACGGGCGTTTACTTCAAAACTTCAATTGAGTACGTGATCTTCCTCTACATAAGCTACGAATCTAGCTTGGATGCTAATCGAACGACTGCAGTGACTCACTTCACTCAAATTGGAAGACCAGATTTCGGAGAGAAAAGCACGTGACAAATTCTCCAAATATTACGAGTTGGATTTCACCAGCGCTAACGGGAGGATCTTCCGCCTTGCGCGCGATCGCAAACCTTATCCTGGTCACTACAGCGAACAGCGCAGGAGACCAACGATCGGCTTCAACCTTTGGCTCACTTTGACCGAATACATGTAGAGGTCTGGATACTTGCTCGCGCAAGAAAACCTCACAGCCAAAAGATACATCTTATCGTGCTACGCGGGTTGCCCAAGCAAATTTCGGAATCCAGGGTTCGGGTACTTCAACTGCATTCAGGAAGGGCTGTCTGGACTGGTCATTGATCTTACATCTGTTAAACATTTGGAGCAGACCAATCGTACGTTTCAACGGATCTCATTGCTGATGCGTGATTGTAAAATCGTAAAAGCTTGACGTCCTGCGTTCTTCTACCCCATCTCAGAGCGTTCATCTTGGTGCTCACAAATGCTACGACTCTCCTTTATGACTACGATTTTAGCCAGTGAGCGGCCCTGGGTTACCTCAGTTCGCAATTTGTTATCACCTATGCTCAATATGTAGCCGTTTCTGTCGAAAATGCTCTACTGTTGACCAGTCCGTCTATAATGCATCGTCGCAATTTTAATCGATTTGGAAGTATGTTGTAGTTCGTTTCTTAGCATATCAAATTTTAAATTCGCCACTGATCGATGGGCTTGTAAGTTAGTGGATTTGGCTTACTTTTGAATGAAATGAGCTTCTGTGTTACGTTTCACTGCAATGCTAAAGCCCACCCATTCTAATTCAAGTATTTGACTACCTGGAATTCTGAATGAATACTGGATGAGTGTCTGGCTGGTGCGCGCCCGATGACGCAGTGTGCTCCTAGCTTGTGAGAGCTATGGAACCTCAGTTTCACGATTAATCTTAGTACTCAACTCATTACCGTTCCGTCAGATGCACCGATCGAGATCTCATGCCACTGTCTCTCAATCCGCGTTACTGTGGTCCCTGAATTGATTGTATAAACGCTGGAGGCCAAGGAAAGTGAGTCTACAAACCTCCGATGAGCTCCTGTGCTCTACTTGTGACGTACTTTGCTTACATCATTGATCAGGCTAAGATCAGGATCTGGTCCAATGTAAGCGCTTGCGGCGTACCCAAATTATATAGTCTTCAATACTTTCACAGCTCACGACCATTGATTCTGAGCAAGGATCATGTTGCTGAAATTCAAGGGTACAGTCATGTACATGTCACCAAGCCTATCAGTCCACGCGATCAGGCTTTGCTAATACAACAATATTAATAGTCCCTTTCGGTTATGTAAAGAGAATATTGCTGAGTGTGTTGGTGTGTCAAGGGAGTGTCAGTCGCTTTGACAGGCACTGCTTTGCGTGAATCTGCTAGCCTTTAATTAATACCTTATATGCCTCCGGTCTGGAAGCCTTAGACCTTGAGCAGTAAGTGGTGCTGCAAAGGCTACGCTACAGATACATCCCCCTTTGCGATTTTGGTCGTTGTTTGATAGTGGCGAATTTTGCTAGCCTAAGTGACACTTCTGGGAATGGGACGCGCCATGATCGTGTTATGCCCCTCTATCAAACAGCCGAGGTCATTAAAGGGTTACCCATAGTCTTTTGAAGTGCTTCACTGCCCGGTTACGTCAGAGGCAATTATAAGGGTGTTGTGATAGATTCAAACACCGTTCCCCAGCCACCAACAACCTCTTTCTTCTTCCTTTCTTCTACATATTCTAAGTAGCAAACAACGTGAGGATCGCGAACAGACCTTGACACTATCTGCACATTGAGATCAAAGTTTATCAAGTTGCTTGAAAGTAAGTCTTCCTCTCTATTGATCCGGCAATACACTTCATGCTGGTCTCTTTCACCCGGAGCATTTATATTGTCGCTCTTGCTATGCTCTCTCCTCCAGCTTTGGCCGTACTGACGGTCCTCCCAGAGATGCCTAACACCGGCAAGGCTACTTCCATGGTGAGGGACGAGTGCGAGAAGTTGCTCGAAGCTCTAGGCCGACTTTTTGCTATACGGCCCAGGATGAATATCGACTGCCTCGAACAATTAGACAAGATCATCGAGGAAAAAGAAAACACCATTTCCGTCGTCATAGAGACTAAGCTTTATACCAGCCTTCCAGAGAGCGTTGCCTTTCAGATTATTGATGGTTTCATGAGTGTTATGAACATCATCGAAGATCAGATGAGCACCAAGCAGGATTTTCTCACAAAATACTGGAGCTACGCTCACCGTTCTATTGCCAAGCTGTTCAAATACTTGAACAGCGACCCCAAGGCAGATAAATCGAAAGACCTTGATGCTGTCACCCGTGTTGAGCGTCTGACTAAGATGCAGACTATGCTGCCCGATCCGCACCACTATCCGACATGTATCGATAGCTTGATCTCAAAGGAGCTGAACAACCTGCTCTTGGAGACTATGAATCTTAGGCAAAAAGCCGGAGCTTCGATGCTGGAAGTAGCTGTAAAGATTGCCATGAAAGCGGAAGACAACTCCCAATCAGTAAAAGAAGAAGAGAGTGACTTGACGACTATGCATCGCATGATGGGTGTGGAAGTGGATGCCTCCGAGAGCGAGGAAACCCCAGCTTCGACGGAGACGGAAGCTACAGAGACTCAAATCTCTTTGGAGGAGCATCACAGCGTACGTAATCATGGCAGCTTCCTTATTCCTATCAACAAAACTTACAGGCTGTACAGATCGTCGATAACCTCGAGCGTGAGCTGTCAGAGCTGAACATCCGCTTGGACGAGGTCAAAGCCAATGAGGAAAACTTGGTGAAGCAATCTGCGAACCTCAAGGCAGAGATTGCACGCCTCACCAAGAACGCGGAGCTTGCGCTGGCTTTATTGAAAGCACCCGAGCCCGTTGTTGACTCAAGCGGACCTTCGGCCCATTCTTTCCAGCCTTCCTCGTCCATCCTGGACCTCTTTTTCACCACCAATCCCTCGCCGACTCACCAAGTGATCCCAGGGCAGGCCACATCTTACGCCTCTGCAACAGCTGATACTCTCGCAAGTGGATCTGGAGGCCGTGGTGGATATGGAGGACGCGGAGGATACGGAAGCCGTGGTGGATATGCTAGCGGAGATTAGGATCGGGGCATTATTGGAATGATACAACGAGGAGGACTGATTGATCAAGCTCAGGGCGGGAGGTCGTAACGTTGAGAAAATGAATGCGAATCAAAGGTGTTGTGATTGTCGTTGTCGAGAAGGGAGGGAGATACCATGCAATAGCACGAACGAATGAAACCAGATACTACAGTGAAGCTCGCTATTAGCACATGCATCTTATCGCTTTCCTTCGGCATGTGCTTGGCCGCTTTTGAGGCTCCAATACTTGTTCCATGTACAGCAGAACGTGGTGATGCAATTGAGCTATGAACGTTCATTCATCCTAGAAGGTGAAGCATGCAGAGGCCGTATACCTATGAATTTGACTCCGACCTTCCAGGTTATACCTCGCTCAAGATTGCTCTTGGACATGGACTTACGATGGCTCGAAATACGTAGTGAACACTGGATTCAACTAAGCTTCACCTTTCCCAGGTATGCGCTTCAAAGGGTAACCATTCCACGGATTACAGTGAGTGAATTGTTGTTGGTTGCCTTGTTTTGTCAGCCTTGCGCTCGTCACTGAGCTGCAGTAGCGCAAGATAAGATAGGCTGCAGGGTCACGAGTGGGGAAACAGCTTATAACCTGAATACACCCCCTCATAGCGTTGTGATTCATTCAATCCCCGCTCCTTGATAATTCCCTCAGCCAAATATTGACAGAGTACCAATTGCAGTTGGTCCAGGTAAACTACGAATACCCCAAAAGCGATGAACGCAGCTGATAATCTTTCCAGAGAATCAATGAAGATGTCAATTTCGCCAGAGCTCCGCTCATACTACGATTTCCTTGACGCTTTGAGCCATCTCGAGCGCCTAGTCGCCGTTAGATCAAGCTTGATCTACGCCTATTCCGACATCGATGGCGTCGGCAAAGTCATTCTGCAGAAGATCGAAGAGCTCGTATCTCGCAATTCTATCGTCAGCAATCACGACTGCTGTACCATGCTTGACCGTCTGATAGACATCCAAGTCAAAATTTCCAAGCAAAGCCAAGACCAGGAGTACGATATGTCTGGAAACCACTCCGTTGAATCTCATTTGCAGTGGGGAGGGGTTCTTGACCATCTTGTGGAGCTGAAGCTTGATAATCTGATTGCTTTGGCTTCGAGTGAGCTCAAGGTCGATTTGCTGGAGAGGCTTGCGGATATGGCGAGGAGACTGCCAGATTCGGATGTCACTACGATTATCTCGAAGAAGATTGACTTGTTGGCTGCTAAGGACTTGACTACCACTGTGAGTCTTAGATGCTAGAAGTTTGTGAATGTGGGACTGACGTCAACTAGCTCTCCGCTATCGTTTCTTCAAAATGTTCCAGAGGAGACATACTGACACCCGAAGGGAGTGAAGACGTACGTGACCGACATGCGACATGGTCACCTATCAATCAGTGGCCTTGCTGACTGATTGTTATAGGAGACTACTGAGAACGAGCCCAAGAATGCGGATCAGCGCAATGACACCGACTTGGTTCGCGAACGAGTTGAAGAGCTTCAGCGTTGTTTGCGCGGTGCAGAATCCGACATCAACATACTGACTCTGGAGCTCGCGGAAGTCAAGCGTACGAACACATCCCTGGCGCAAGAAAACCAGAACATTCGAGGATCCTTGGACGACAATGCTTCAGAAAAGAACACCATATCCCGGGATCTTACCAGATATCAGCACAAGAACAAAAGGCTAGAAGAAGAGGTTAAGAACCTTCAAGATGCACTGAATAATTCCAACTGTCATAACAGCTCCTTGTCCCACCAGGAGATCACTGAAGCCGAAGAGCGGTATTGCTCTCACGAAAAAGCGATCGAGGAGCTCCGAGACTCACTGTACGAAACCAGGTCCGACAACAAGGCTCTGTCCAAAGGGCCCACCAAGCCCGAGAAGAATATTGCGGACTACGCTTCGTGGTCGAAAAAGATGTTGGGGTCTGATGATGATGAGGGCCGCGCGTGCCCTACAGACTGCGGAGTCCATGGCTGCCTAACTTGTGATCCTCGCAAGAGCAATATCTCTGTTGCCGCCTCGCGAGCTTGGAGAGCTAAAGAGCGTGCCAACGGGGGAGAAGTAATGAAGAAGGCAAACAGGCCTAAAAGGGATCACCTCCCAGCGGCAAGCCCAGTGGACCTGAAGGTTTCATTGAAGGGGGCAGACAGCCTCAGAGGACATCGGGCATGGGACGACTTCGGAGTGGTGGAGCCCGCTGACGAGGATATCGACTCGAATATCGATGACGACGAGGGCCAATTCAGTGGTCCGGAGGGTATTAGAGAATTTTAATACCTTGTAGAAAATCCCATTGGCTGCAATTCTCATCCCTCAAACTTTAGGAGGCCCTCAATGATGCCCGGAGATGGACCAGAAACGACAAGGCCTACTCATACAGGATGGAATAATTCATTTGATTCTGAGGCTGGGGAGTAGGACTTTGGAGGACAAGAGACTGTAGGCTTGAGGTTGGTGACTTGAGCACAGCCATTTGGTTTTACTTTCGAAGCGAAGATTGCGGTGAAGTTTCTCGGTAGAGGGACATGGAGCACATTTGCATGCACCAGTCATAGACAACTGTCGACCACCTAACGAGATTTCTTTCAACTCAGATGAGTGCTCGATACAGTAGGCGTGGTAGATAAATACTTCAATCATTCCAGAGTTGGGCCTGCTTCTGCTAGCGCATTGTGATCAGCAAAATCGTACGGTATACTGTACTATCCAACACGTGCAGACCTTATCGTCAAGGCCGCAGCATCCTCTGCATAAATGACTCTGCCTGTTAGAAGAGACAAACAATATACAACATGAGTCGGTAGCATATCTTTACTACTCATACAAAGAGCTTCACCCACTTTCGCTAATGCCGTTTCTCATCCTTGTCTCCTCATGCAATGGGCCGCCCTAACGCCGCAATAAATCGGCGAAAGTCCTCAACCCCCCATTACCAAACCTTTCCCACCCCACCCCCGAAGTCCAAAGGCCAGCCTCCCTCAGACACCTCTTCTTCTGCCCACGATGGAGCTCATCATGCTAGATCTGGCTCAAGAGGCTCTCACCATGACGAGTCGCCCCTCCCCATCAAGCAGCTGTTTGTCCTCGCCATCATTTCCCTCTCCGAGCAAACCGCCCTAAATTCGATTGGCCCTTATCTACCGCAGATGGTATCAACTTTTAAAGATGTCGATCCGGGCCAGGTCGGGTTCTACGTTGGGCTCGTGGCGTCGAGCTTCGCACTGGCTCAATTCGCCACGAACTTCTTCTGGGGATGGCTGTCAGACCGCGTTGGGCGAAAACCTGTGGTATTGATAGGCACATTATTTACAGCTGCATGTTTTGTTGCTTTTGGTTTTTGCAAAACATTGTGGCAGGCGATAATCGTGCAGGTCCTGATGGGGCTGTCGAACGGAAATCAGGGCGTGGTTTCTACATGTCTGGGAGAGATCACGGATAGGAGCAATCAGTCGAAGGCCTTCATATATCTGCCGGTGGTATATGGGCTGGGTGGGATCACTGGGCCTGTAGTGGGTGGGTTGTTGGTATCAAGGACCGCGCACTTCTCGAAAAGCGATCCGTATCCGTACATCAAACCTAATCTGGTTGCAGCAGCGGTGCTGGCGCTTGATTTGATTATCACGATGATCTTCCTGGAAGAGAGCTTGGATGAAGCCAGAGACCTGCCGCCGCTTGGTAATAGAGTAGGCAACCTGTTCACCTGGGTCTGGCAGTTTGCAAGCTCGAGCCGGCCCAGCTATCTTAGGATCCCAGCTTCTGCCCACAAACATCATCAGCACGTGAACGGAGACGCCGCTATGGACGATGACGACGAAGATGATTCGGACTCCGACTCTGGGTCCCAGTCGTCGATACCAACTATGATACCGCACCATACTACAGATCTTACAAAATCCCAGGTCTTCAATCGGGATACCTTGCTCCTAATGGCGACATATCTCATCTTCCAGCTTTCTAATATCTCATACAACTCGCTCTATCCTATCTTCGGCCAAGCTGCTCCACCACGAGGACGAAATCTCGGACCTGAAGAAATCGGATTCTCGCTCGCTTTCGCCGGCGCAGTGACCATTATCTTCCAGCTCGGCTTCTTCGGCCGGCTCAGGGAAAGGTTGGGTAATAGAGTTACCTACAGAGGATGCCTGGCCGGCATGGCGCTTGCATTCCTCTTGACGCCATGGGTGGGATACAAGCATATTGAGAATGGCGATGGTGGCATATCAAGTGGGAAGGCGTGGCTTTGGGTAGAATTGGGCTTTGTGCTGTTGATCAAGTCACTGGCAGCAGTGGGGTGTTTGACGAGCTTCCTGCTACTGGTAAGTACTAGCAACATTCGATCCTCAATCATTGCTTACCGTTTCGATGTATCAGCTCACGAACTCCGCTCCTAACCATTCCATTCTTGGCACACTCAATGGCCTCGCTCAGACCCTGTCAGCAGCCGGGCGAGCTGTAGGGCCGTTGCTAGCCGGTGGTCTCTTCTCTCTGTCGACGCATGTAGAACCTAAGGGCGAGGCTGTTGCATTTGGTGTCTTCGGTGGAATTGCTTTCGTCGGCTTCCTCTTGAGCCTCGCCATTCGGGGCGAGAACCTTGAATCCGAGGGCTGGGATGAAGAAGAGGGTAGTGAAGACGAGGAGGATGAAGATGATGAAGAGGAGCAGACTAGGTAGTACGATAATATGGGGTTGGGGTACGATGCTCTATACTTAGAAGCATTGATACGCGGATACACAGAAGGGAAAAGTGGATTATAGCGAAGGCGTTAGGCGGTTTCCCGAGGGTTACCAGCAAATTTGCTGGCGTATGGAGGGAGGATGGGTTTGGAGCCAGTAAGTGCACAGCTTTTGCTTATTGCAGCCCATTAACCTATGCCATGGAGGGGTAAAATATACATTGTTGTCTGCTCCAGATAGAGCAGCACGTAGACATATTGATACTCTAGAGCCTTACGTGATGGTGGATGATACATCTGTCACAGGTGTGATTTGCAACATTCATGAAAATTAAGATTGCCATACTAATTGTTTGTGTTGCCTTCGAAATCCGCCATGCAATGGCTTGTATCCTGCTCAAACGTGACGATAAATCGTCGCGAAGTTGGAACACTGGCCGTTCTTGGGGCTCGAAACATCCAAATTAGAGGCTTTCGGCTCAACACCTCTAAACCTACAACTTTCTTAACCACGACTCAACGCTCTTCCACTTCACGAGTCAGGATGATCTACCTACCGCCGTTACGTCGTTTCCTCCTTCCGGTCATCGTCTTCGCGATCATTGTCATCACCTACCGAGCTGTACCTACACCAGGCTCATTGCCAGCCTTCGTCTTTCACACACCGTCAGCGCCTCCGCAAGGAATACATGTGCCAATATCGAACCTACGGAGACCACTGCCGATACATAATGCTTCCGAGAACCATCTTTCGCCTCCAAACCAATACTTCTACAACTATGACAAAGGCGACAAGGTATCGAACAAGACAAGCACGTCAGCGCTTTGGCAGCCAGTCTTGGATCCAAATCTTGAAGTTCTTTTCAAATGCCCAATCAGGGCCAACCAATACACCGGTCACATTCGGCTATCTAACATTGTCCAGAATATCTCGCAGATACCAGCAGGCTCTCAAGAGCCCGAGTCTCGCGTGTTCTGGAACCCCACCATCATAGCTCTACCATACTGGTCCGACAACCAGTACCTGATTGTCAGCCGAATCGTCACCAATGGCAACTACCAGGAGAACGTCCTTTGTGAGGCCAACGTCTGTTACATTGACGGCCAAGATGCGAGGCCAGGCGAGAAACCCTGTACAGCAGACGACCTTGTTCATGTGGGCCCTGCTGGAGGTATGAGATGTGCTTCGCTACCAGTGACACTCAGTGTGCCTCCAACACCTGCGGAGAAGTGTGAGGGTAAGTTTATGCCTTATACGGATATCCCTGGCTTTCATGATCCCAGGGTTTTCTGGAGTGGGAAGGGCGAGCCGTTGATGATGGTCAATACGCAGTCAGTTCTCGCCGTTGACTCTTCGAGGTCGATCACTGATCTCTGCTAGATCCCGCTACGCCTGCTTCGGCCTATGGATGATTGACCTACGCACCCTCCACCCTCCTTTAGCGAATCTCCTCACATCATCACCAACCCTCCCTTCTCTAGGTCCTCTCAAATCCTACCCAACACTCACCGAACTCACCAGAAACCCCGCAGACACCCGTTCAGCCATTGAGAAGAACTGGCTCCTCTTCTTTCCCGCCAGCGGTGAAGCCTACATCCACTACGATCTCCCAGACCCACGCGGGGGACCTCGAGGCCGCACCTTCGCAAAGCTCCTGGGTAATGGCCTTACTACAACGAATCTGACTGACCCGCTTGAGCAGGTTTGCTTGAAGGAGCTCACAGATGCGGAAGAGCCAGACAATATGAAACGAGGCGGCAGATGGCATCAAGCGACTAATTCCCTCCGCCTCGTCCTCTGCAACCGCTCTGATCCGGCCTGCAAAGCGAGCAGCGAAAACACCGTCTTCTTCGCTCTCGTGCATCGCAAGTTCCCCAATTGGCTAAAGCTTCCACTTCGCTACGAACGCTTCTTTATCGTCTGGCAAGCCACCCCACCTTTTGCCATGATCGGCGTCTCCCAACACCCATTGCTCATGGCCAACGAAACCGCATCCGGCTGGTCCGCCACGCAAAATTGGGACGACGACCCAGTCAACATCGCTACCGTCTCCTCCACTCGCAAATCCAATCTCAATGCCACGGAGCCTTACGGTGGGAAAGATTATTGGGCTTACTTCACATACACGGTCAGTGTCTCTTATGCGTGGGGTAGGCCTGCTAGGAAAGGGCAGCTGGGGCCGGGGGATGAGGCGATGGATATGCATGTAGGGTATTTGGATGATGAGGTTGTGTTGGGGATTGGAGTTGATGATAAGGGGCAGGCTTTTAGTAGGGTCAAGGCGGGGGATTTGGTAGGGTGTTTGAGGGCTTGTCCGGGGAGGACCACTGCGAGGAAGAGGAGTTGAGGTTTCGAATGAGAATCAAGCAGAGATGATGTAAGAGAGGTCGCGATCAAGAGGTAGCTTTGCATGCTATTCTGGAATCGAGAATGTAGTAAGTAGTGCTCTTCTGAAGCTGGCAGTGAGCCTGCCAACGCCACTCCACTTCCTCCCTATTGGACACCTTTCGCTACTCTACGAAGCTTTGAATACCGTATGCCACTGCTCTACATTTCAATTTCTCTTGCATAAGGCGGTATCAGACTAGCTTTTTCGATGGTTGCGAAGATCGGCTGCAGTCATCGAAAACCATTTTGGCTCACTTTCTATCCTTACAGGCCTAGAAATGGCATGTTGAGCTGGCATTGAACCGAATAAACCTGCCACTGCAAAGTTAGCGAATGGATATTCGGCACCTTTTTCTGCTTCAGATGCACTTTGAATATCGCCATTTGCTGTTACTCGCGATGTTGTTACCCGCGATGAGAAGGTAGTGGACTGATTTTGTCGCTATGTTCAATTACCTGCTGCTCAAAAAGGAGACTATACTGACACCCATTTTCCTGTTCAAGCCAAACAATGACACAAATTTCTGGTAAGTAGCCCCCCAAGTGTACCAATACAACATCATTCGATCAATTTTCAACACCTTTTTCGGTCCCAGAGATCCTTATATTTCGCCTTTTACCGCTCCACGCGATTTTTATGCCTGCCATCGGACGGCTTTGAACCAGGTTTGTCACGATGTACAAAAAGCCGCAGCCTGAAAAAGCACCCATTGTCATCGGATCGAGCAACGAATCCGCCACTCGGACTGAGTTTGAAGCCTATAATTTCGTTCTCTCATCAGCATTTTCTCTTGCAACAGAATCGTGAAACCCCACAAACATCAGGTGCAGTAAGATCGCAACAGTTCAACGAGCACAAGGTCCTGCGTTCAAAAGATAATGAAATTGCTGCACTAAGGTACTAATCCTAGCGATTGAGTATAGATGTGAACGCCAAAGACAAAAGAAAACATCCTTGCGCACTCGACGCTAGCAATAAGAAGCAGTACAAGAAGGATCTAAGCGACAAAGCTACCATTGTAACGAACTCCAAGCGGTAAACACTTCATGTGCAACAACAAACACGCAAACAGCAAGACCAATCAAAGCAGCCAAATCCTAAAACCCCCCATTATCCGGCTCCTCAGTAATCCTAAAACACCCCGCATACGCCGGCGTCCCCAACGTATGACACCCCTGCTTCTTCTGATTCCCCATGATATTTATCTTAAATTCCATACACAAAGCCGAAAACCCATTCTCACTCCCAATATCCGACATACTCGTCTCCGGCTCAATCTTATCATCATTACCAGTCCGAAACGAATTGAAGAATGACAATCTTTCTCCGTTGTCAGCGAGATTCCGACTTAGGGAGAAGGAGCGGAATTGTCCGGGGTACCAGCTGCCGTAACCGATTCCACCATAGGAACCGGTTTTGGAACCTTTGCAGCCGGCTTTGGTGAAGGTTTCGATGAAGAGGCCTGCCATGGCCGTGTTGGGGGTGGGCGCCGGGTAGGAGTCGGAGTTGATGGGTTGGGCGGCGGGGGCGGGGTTGGCGAGGGTGGTGGCTGCGAGGAGGCCGGTGAGAAGGGCGAGGAGGGTGAGGGGGAGGGAGTTCATGTTGTAGGTGTGGGGTTTGAACTTGATCTTTGAATTCGATAGCTTGTGGAGGACTTAGATGGGTTTCTTGGGTGATTCCGGTCGAGGCTCTGGATTATAGAAGACATTTGATAGATCTGGCGAATTGATGAAGTGGAGTCTCTTGTTCTGGGGAACAAATGGGTCTATGAATGAAGCATTATCTTTCTAAAGGGCTTCTTGTTCTTTAAGATATCGCAAATATTGGATCAGATTTCATTCCTTTGTTCTCGCTGAGACGCCGACTGTCGAGTGGACTTTTTCATTCAGAAACCTTTCTTTGCGCCCAGACTAGTCCCAATTATCGACTTTGAAGCGACAATCACGACAAGGAAAACAGTTGTAAGGCGACGAGTTAGAGCTTGATGGACGGCCTCGAAATCCTTGCGGCCGTAAAAGCCATCGGCGTCCCTGCAGGACGACCAAACGATACCCTTTCTTAGGTTAGATGCATAGCTCGACGGGTATCGATGAATCTAGCCATATGTCTGACCAACCAGAGGTTATATTGCAATTCGCCGAGAGGATTTTACATGCCGACCAGGCAGGGGGTAATGCTGTTGGGACTGCATTGAGGCACAGTGTCTTTGGCTATCTGCAAGGCCTTTGTCAGGATCCTTCCATTTTCTGGGAACAACTTTGTTCAGCCCCACCCGGTATTCGGTGGCCTAATTGGCTCCAAATGTCGCCTAGGTACGCTGCCTTTGGGTGGCTGCAGACTCCTGGGGCTGTTTAGAGCGGAAAATGAGTTAAAATGCCCAGACCTCGCCTCGCTATGGTTTCCTAGATGTTGATCTTATGCGTGTTTCTATCTAGCTCGCACTAAGTTTCTCGCGCAGATTACTCACTGTTCTAGAGTTCGTCCTCGCGAAGGAGCAAAAACACCACGCCAGGATGGGTCCCTCAGCCCAACGGACAAGGAACCGTGGACATAATCTGGTCATGCGCTTTCACCATCTTCTTATGTTGCTGGCCCTCTCTTTGCGTCAATGTTGGGGCAAAAGGCGAGAGTCATTGGAACAAGCTCCTTTCGAAATTTCACCTTGCCTGCCTAACGAAAATTGGCCAGTACTGAGCACCCGGTTCAAGACCTTAGCGGCTTTCTTTTCCTTAAATTACGCCGCCATTTTCGTCGCCGCTTGGAATACCTCATTTCCATCGAACGTGGAGCGCATCCTATAACGTTCATCGGCGGCAGGGACCCTGGCTGTCTTTACTGTGGAGGCGTTACTCGAGTTCGTGTTTTTCGGGAAACTACTTACCCGTGACGAAGTATTTCTCTGCAGCTCGTCTTTGGAAAGTCATACAAATCAGACACCGCAATTAGAATGGTTTGGTAGGCAATGTCTCAGAATCAAAACAGACAAGATGGCTGAAAGCGTGAGGAACGACTCGCCAGACCATGATCCCTTTTTGAGAATTCGACTTAAGGCAATCATACCAAGCATGATAGTGTCTGCAGGCTACTGCATCTTCCGTGCATACATCCTGATCGAGCTCTTCCGCCAAGCTCCTTCGAAACGGTGAATTGGACGCAGTACTTCCCACATTTATAATTTGAGTCTTCTGCTAGCTACGGGTGTCTTGTATTCCGCAAGCAAAGTCGGTGGGTTGGCTGCTAGTCACCACCTCGTAATGTAAAGCTCTTTCATAGCGTGGAGTTCTCCATTTCTTGTCATTCGATAATGTATGACTTCCGCTATGGCTCAGCCAACCAACTTAAGGAGCAAAGCGACGCACCATGAAGAACGTATTGGCAGCTGAGGAATTGAGATTGCCAGAAGTAATGTGTTGACAAAGACATTATCATTCATGACCAAGAGGCCTTGCAATCTCAAGTCCCATAATCGAACCCCATCCCACAATGACTCTTAATCCCGGGCCCGAAATGATCAACCGAACAACCACAATGGGTCGTAACCGCCCACTTATTACTAATTTCCCTTCTCAAACAATCCTCGCACTGATTCCAGCAGTCCACCGCGTCTTTGAAATAGCTATCATTGACTTTATAAAACCCAAACGTTGGCCCCAGTTGGTTGCCGTTGCTATCCTTCGGAACACATTCGGTGCCGTTCCAGCTGGGGTTGTTCAATTCGTCGAGACAGGAGGTCATGGTGCTGACCCAGCTGTCATCGGCGAAGGGGGCGACGGATTTGGAAGTGCCGTCGTCGACGCTGCAGGTGGTTGATGGGCCGGTGCTGTGGATGCCGTGAATGCCACTTCCACGGCGGCTAAGGCCGATGGGGAGAAAGGTTGAGAGGGTGAGAAGGAGCAGGGTATATGACAACATCGTTGGTTTTACTCTTAGTTATGGCAAATGGGTTTATCGCCGTCTTCTTTTATCGATGGATCAGAAAGAATGAGAATCAAAATCAGACCCAAAGCGTTCCTTGATACTTAACAGAGTTACCGCCCTTCGAAAGATACTCCAATTACCGAAAAAGCCTAATAGAAGCTTTCCCGGACGGAAGAATTGTCTCGCTCATGTTTCGGAGGTTGGACTCGGGACAGCCGCTGTGCCTAGTTTGAATTGCGATTGGCACAGAAAGGCGGTGCAAAGATTCGGTAGGTATGCTGCCCACGGTGGTGACGGGTTCCTAAGCGGCAGTAGCTTTGGCGACTATCCGCGAAACAGACATTCGGCACGTAATTAATTAAGTCAGCAAGGTATCGCGTTCAGCCATCACAAGGCAGATTTCATTCGGGTATTAATTGCATAAACTCGGCCTCCATGCTGTGAAAAAAATCCATCATCCATGTAAAAGTCATTGGCTATTTCGTCTAGACTTCAATAGTATCATGTCCATCATGTTCAGTATATTGGGCTCGAGGCCGTCAAACACGCCATTTGCCGCTTTAGCGAGATATTGAAGTACTCTCGAAACACCCCACGATCTATGTTTTACGTTCGGTTTCCAAGAAACGGCCCCAAGCCTCCGAGCAATGACCATTGGAAGTCTCCAAATCTGGGCCGAGACCGCTCCAAGGTAGCGCCCATCCTGGCCAATGCCACTCTGAGATTGCCTCTTTTAGCGATCTTCACCCAACTTGACAGCTATACCAGTAACTTGTTGAGGGTGTCCTCTCATATTCCGCGAGTAGGAGGGTGGATACAAGTTATCGTAAAAACAATTTCTCGGCAAAGGGAACTCCAACTTGTAGCAGGAGGTCTAGAATTTTGATAGTTTCGAAAATGGCTCAGTACACTTGAAGTAGTTGATGGCAAGAAGAATGGGACAAGTCTTGTTGATATCTAAGCTTTCCAGCCAATCAGCGCGTGTAAAGCGTCAGGAAAAATGCGGATCGCTTAGCGTGCCAAGGCCCTACAAATATCCTCAAAACAAGCATGGCCGATAGATTTCTTTCCCATCTTTGACTCATCTCTAAATATTTGCGGTAGTCTGGATCTGTAAATGTCTACTTTTGCATCTACATATCGTATCTCTCGCATTTAGATCTCTTCGGATCTCAATAAGGCTCTGTACTTTACTACTGACAGTGCTAGCGATCAGCATAGTCCAGCTTCGTATCCACACCTCAGTCTCGACATCGACAGTAGCGCAAGCGCAAGCGACTATTTAAAGTAGCAGACATGGCAACACCTAGCACCAAGCGCGGAACACGCCTTGAAGGCAAGAAAGCCATCATTACTGGTGCAGCAGGGTATGATGATCTCTCTCGTTCACGGCTCTCCATCTGTCTTCCCCTGTCGTCGGTGGAAGTTTCTCGTGTTGTCCGCTCAACAATTCCTGTCCTGCAAGGTAGGACGTGGAACCTTACGAAAGATCAGCAAAGAGTCAATTCTTTCTCCACCAGTCTCAGTACTTAGAATAGCTATCTCAATTGTATATGTAATTTGTGATTTCCATGTGAAGATATACTTACATTTACCCCTCCTACAGCGGCATTGGCCTCGAAACAACCATCCTTTTCGCGCGTGAAGGCGCCGCGGTACTTATGACTGATATTTCCGAATCCGCACTCGCCACCGCCAAAGCCAAAGTCCACGAAATACTACCGGACCCGCCACGACTGGAGACAAGGCGATGCGACGTCTCCAAAGAATCCGACGTCGAAGCCGTCGTCAAGCATCTCGACTCCTGGGGCGGCGTTGACATCATGTTCAACAACGCCGGCATCATGCACGCTGACGATGCAGACGCCGTGTACACGTCGGAGAAGGTCTGGGATCTGACCCAGAGTATCAATGTCAAGGGCGTGTGGTATGGGAGTAAGCATGCGATATTGAGTTTGAGAAGGCATGGGAAGACGAATGGTAGTATCATCAACACTGCGAGTGTTGTTGCATTGGTTGGGAGTTCGGCGCCGCAGTTGGCGTACACCGCTAGTAAAGGGGCGGTTTTGGCGATGACGAGGGAATTGGCTATGGTGCATGCGAAGGAGGGCTTTAGGTTCAATTCCCTGTGCCCAGCGCCGTTGAAGTAGGTTTCTCAACATGTAGGTGTTGTGCTGGGGATGCTAATCGCTTTTCAGCACGCCGCTCTTGCAGGACTGGCTCGGCGATGACGCCGCTAAGCGTCACCGTCGCGAGATCCACTTCCCTTCTGGCCGCTTTGGTGAGGCTATCGAGCAAGCCCAAGCTGTGTTGTGGCTTGCCAGCGACGAAAGCAGCTTTGTGAATGGGCATGACCAGGTAGTTGATGGCGGAATGTCTAAGGTACGTAACTCTCCAACGTTCCAAGCCGGGTCTCCCGCCTCGAATGTTGATGGGGACAATCGGGTCGAGGAATCACATGGCTAATGAAGTTGTAGGCATACGTCACCGCCGAAGGTCCCCCGACTAAAGGGCCTGCCAACTTCGCTCGACGAAGTGTTGAGGGATGAAGTTCTGTATTTCAAGCAAGTATTGCGTCATTCGGGTACTCCTTTTGCGGTGTGTTCGGGGGATTTGGCACAAACTGGAGGTTTCATGGATGCGAGGACCCTCAGTGTTCCCTGTTTGTTGCCTATTTCATGATTACTACCACAAAAGAAGTACTTGCTACCTAGAATTCTAAATAGATGACGGCATCATGAGCTACAATGTCCAATAATGTAGTCTGGCTGGAATGTCCAAGTGTTCTTGCTCGGTACGTCATCCGCTTGGTATACCATCTTATATGGGTAATTACCCTTCCACAACGCCAGACAGAGATATCGAAAGTCGGACTTGCTGTTTTCGCAGCTCGACCCAACATTCTCTACCAACCGCTATACCACGCCGTGTGAAGCCAAGGACTTCATATCGCCAGCTCAACGTTAAAGGAGAAATACCAACGCAGCCAGGAATAAGAGAAGAAGCACACAACATAAGCCCTTGACCTGCTTGTTCATAATCCTCCGCAGCTCATCACAATGTCGATATGGTAAGTTACAAGCCCCTCTCACTTTTTCGAAACGCATTTGCTATCGCAGTTGAAGCTGCTTTCACTACTTTCGCCACTTGAGAATTTATTGTTATACCACAAGTTAGCTCGCTAGCTGGAGGTCATCTAGCCATCAGATACGTGCAAAGAAAACTTGTTATGCCCCACTTAGAGTTTAGCCGTGTTGGTATGATAAGTCTTAAGTGTATTTTGAGCTGCATTACTCATAAATAGGCAAGACAGAAGCTACGCAAATATCCCCGCTTGGTCTAATTTCCTGTCAATATAGTAAGTTCTAAGAGGTATCTAACGCTTTTATACTAGCGATACCGAAGTTCCGAAGCCGTGTCTATCATTTTTCGGGTCAAAGAACCCATCAAATAAGCGACGAAAGAGCTATTCAGGATTCAGCCATGCAGCGTGTAAGCGCTCACCACCACAATCTATTGGATCTCTCCGGTCCTGCTCCACTATGTGACTCCGCTCGCCCTCCAAGAAAGACTGAACCCACATCACGAACGACATATTGTCAAAAATGATCGTTATTCGATCGTACCACCATCTGCTATTCACGATAGCTCTTTGGTAAGGCTATCGCAAGATATAAGCCGAGAAAAAGCTCTAGATGAATGGCTTCCTGGGCAATCTGTCATCTTCAATAGGATCGCATTGTAGGGGCCAACTTACAAAATTGATCTGCTAAGCATAGTCCATGCAGGTGACACTCGAAGACTTGCGGCAGAGAGCCTCGGCAACGACTCCACAAGAGCGAAGTTAACTCTTGCCTACTGGACAATTTGCGGGTGCTACCGTTGCTTCTTACTGCCCTTGGCAATGACACGTATCGCTCTTGGTTCAGAAGAATGGCCCAACTCTGCTCTTGGTATGCTTGGCTTCCATGCAGTCTGCATTGACAAGTTACTTCGAGTCCAGCTCAAACTCATACTTTTGGTTTGCTAGCAGTGTTGAATGGGTATCATACACAAAAGTCACTGCTTTTACACCACAATGAAGCACGAATTGGACTTGAACAAGGGTCTAAATACCATCAGAATCCCATCCTCAGGCTTGAAGCTGAATAATGGCTAGGGAAACCCGGTTTCCTACCCTTGCCACCGAAACTTCTCACCCCTCAACACACTCACAAGCCCAATAGGCAACAACCTCTTCTCCCCATCGCCAGCCCACCATACTTCCTCACGATCTCACTTCCATACAGCTTCACTACCCATTGATCATAATCATTATTCAACTCGGCAGGGACATTCCACTCCACACCAGGCATATAGTCGGTGTAATCTTTCGATGGGGTGTCCAAAAGGTTTGTGTATGCTTGTTCGAGGCGAGGGCTGGTTTCTTCGAGATAAGCTGTGTATTCTTCGAGAGACATAAAAGAGCCAACATCCGTGGATGTGGGTTGGAAGCGAGAGCGTGATGTGCCGTTCTCGTAGCATTTTGTGGCTTTGGCGTAGTCTTCTTCTTCGAGCTCGAAGGCCTTTTCGATGATTTCTACGGGATCTTTCTCGCTGTGCTTGTGGACGAGGAAGATGGAGACGAATGGGTTGCGTAGACCTAAACCGCCGAGCTCGACTGGGAAGTAGAAAAAGCCGTCTGGGATGTGTGAGACGTCAAAGCGGTCATAGAGCTTGAGGCGTAGGTGCTCGATGACGTTGTCGCCAGGAAGCTCGTCGGAAGCGAATAGTTTGCGCTGGATCTTCTCGAACGCTTCGATTGCCATGTTGACGTGTGGGCGGCCGAGGCAGTTCGCTGGATCACCGAAATTGTTGGTTAAAAAGCGCGTCACGTAGAGATTCCATGCCTGTACCCAAGAAAATATGCTTTTGCAAGCGGACAGCTGCCGTTGCAACTCGAGAATCTGCTGTTCGACTTGTGTGTCGTCTAAAGTCCACTTGCCTGTAGATTCCATTTTCAAGGAGCCCCAGCTGATGTGTCCCAGTGGAAGCTGCTTCGAGGGACCCTTTTGTCCTGACTTCCCATCGATCTCAACAGACCCTGTCTTGCTATCATTCAGATTTAGGCCCATCACGCCAGCAAACTCCTGGATGGTGCCCCAGGCCAATGCAGTGTTAAGAGAAGAACCCCAAAACCATAGGTCATCGTGCATGCGATACAGGTTAGATTCTGTCGATTTATTGACTGAGAAGTCCAAACAAAAAAGTACTGCCTCTCCCAATGCATCACTGAGTCGATGTTGAATAGGGACTCCGCATTCTCTGACCTGTGTTTGGGCATCTGGCCCATCTTGTGAGAATTTCAGTGGCGCCTCTAGAAACTTTTCGAAGAATGTGAGCCAGAAAGGTGTTACACCGAAGAAGCGCAGGACCGTGAGTATAGTTGTGTGTGGCAGTGACGGTCCAAACCACCTAAAATCAGACTGCAAGATGAAAAGCTACCGTGAAGTCGAGTATTGATGAGGGTCTCGATGCTGATCAGATGTAAAAGCGACTGTTTTTTTGCCATTGCGGACTTCACATTGCCTTTGTCGCTGTCGTCATCGTTGTACTCATCCGAGTTATTGTCAAAGGATGAGGGTAGCTGGACCATAAAGTAGTTCTCCTGGTACCTATCCCGCCGCTCGTTCCTCACATTGTGCCGCTCCCTGGTCTCTAAGCCATAGTCTTGTCTGCGTGCTCTAGCCTGTCGGTCGAGCGACTTGCGCGACGATTGTTTCCATGCCCCCGAACGGAAGAAACTGGAGAAGACAGTCTTCAAATGAACAGCCCATTTCATGCCAATGAAATGCAAAAGCAGGGCTTGCACAATCTCTTCATCCATATATACGCGGTATTTGCCGTTCAAAGCCCGTCGCACCTCCACAGGAACGGGTTCGTTTCCCCAAGACCATGACTCCAGTGCATCTATCTGCATGTTCAGGACGTCCGACATCTCTTGTAACATCATGGGGCTGTTGTTGAAATCGGATAGAGCCCGTCTCTTGGCTTCCGAAAGCAGGTCGGTTGCTAGATACCCGTCATGCTCTCCTTGAGATTGTCCATATCAAAACGCCCTAGCTTAAAAGATTTCATCGACTCTTTTAAGTCCTCAAGGGGGGTTTTAAGCATCTTTTTGGACTTTGTGGTGGAGCCGAAGACCTGGTTGAGATACGCTTCGATGGTAACAGGTCCAACCTTTGAGTCATCAGCGAAGACAATGGACTCCCATTCCTTACGCTGATCATGCATTTCTTTCCGACCAACGTGCTCAAATGGGTCTCCTGACTCGCTGCCGGTAGTACTGGCGGGGTTATCATTGGGATATCCGAGCCACTCCATAACCAAGCGGCCAAACAATGATGCATGCTCGTACTTGCGCGATGGCACGTCTAAGGCCTGCTCCACGGCCAGCTGCCATTCTTTTTTGGCGAGATGGATGGATCGTGGCGAGATTGCTCTAAGAAGCGTCGGACGTTGGCTGTGGAGACGTTCGTCGGGGCGGCAATATTGTGGACTGTGAACGCATCCAAGAGTACACGCACTTTGTCGGATAGGCTTGAATTGCTGGCAACGGCCTCAAGGATCCGTTGCTTCTCAGCTTCATAGGCTTGGTGCTGCTTGGTAAGGGCAGTAAGCTTTGTTGTTGTGATGTTGTGCATCGACTGCGCAGTGGCTGTGGACAACTCCATGATGCGGTCTGGATTAAAGACTAAGCAGCTCAGTGAAGAGTGCTAGTGTATTGATCGAGGATGAAGAGAAAGAAGGGGAGCTGCTTGATCAAATGGACCCAGGTAGCCTGATTTAGAGAATGGGATGATGATGAAGAGGCTAAAGGAGAGGGAAGATACCCTATCTTATAGCCTCAAGCTGTCTTACGGCAAAATCAGGCTACAGGCATATGAGCCATGGGGAGGGACGTGTGGTCAGAGCGATCAACGCAAGCTCCGACCAATCAATTGAACTTTTTCAAGACCAGTGGAAACCGTTCGACTCACGAAGAATAGCAATTGAGGCTCGTGGAGCGAAGGAGCCACGGGAGCATGGCTGATTAGCCAATCGGGATCTGGAAACATCGAGGACTCATTCACAGCTCCACGACGACATAAAAAGGCCTCACCACTTGTAGGGTAGCTGCTTCTCCCTGATAATCATCAACGCAAGCTCGCGGATTTGCATCGGCCTGGTTACTTCGCCCGATGTTTCTGACCAGTTCCATTGGCATCCACGCAGCAAACACCGTTTTTTGAGTCATCGTCTGCCCTGCCTTAGCCGAAAGATAGGGCAACAACGATAATCTTCTCATACTAAGTGGGTTCAGACTCTGCACTAGTTATGACTGCCACTAATCCTGACGGTATGCCTGCGTGGGCTCATAGACAAGGCTGATGGACAGAAGGAAGCAAACACGCAAATTTTGCAACGTCTTCGCATGGATCCGGGGCAAAAAGTCTGTGCCGATCCAGAATGGCCAACACAAGTATTACAGCTCAAGTATTGTGAAATGTGTCTGAAATCCACTCAGGGACTGGGGTTTGCAGGGCTTGACAGGCTGCCAGCGTTAATTTTCCTATATCTTGTCGACCCAATTTCGGACAGTTCACTACAAGCTCTAAATCTACAAATTTCCAGAAGGGATGACTAGACCTCTTCAATTTGCTAATGTAGCCCAACATACCCTTCAAACTATCCAATGCCAGACGAGACTGCATATCCCAAGAAGCAGGAAGTCCACGCTCGAGTCCCTCCATGACCATCGTCTATTTAGCAATGACCAATAATCCGTAATTCGGTATCGATTTATAGCTCTCCAACTCCTTCATGCTGGCACCCCCGGCCCCCTCGCCCTTCAGATACCTCTCCGGCACACTTGTGACACCCCACTTGAACTCCCCCTTCAACCCAGCCTCTCTCGCAGCAGCCTCATAAACGTCCTTTCTCAAATGATAGCAATCAAAATCCACGTCCCCGACCTCCGTATCGCCGTGCACATGGAAATATATTCCATCCTCCACATCCTTGATATGGTAATAAACCAAGCCACCCGATCCCTCTGGTGGGGGACGGGCACTGAGCTCAGCCTTGACAGAAGCCGTCGGATCCTGAGCCGGCGGAACCGTGACACTGACAAAGTGCCCGCCATCCTTGAGGTTCAGAGCGATATTACGGTACATGTCAACGAGACCAGCGCGATCGGGCGCATAATTGAGCAGCCAGGCGCCAAAGACGAGGTCAAAGGGCCCACCAGCGTAAGAGGTTGGTTTCGAACAGTCAGCTAGAGCAAAGTCGATGGTTCCATTGGTGCTCGAAGGAGAGCTAGCAACTGGGCCGCCTTGTCGACGGCCCTCCTCGATCATTGCTGGCGAGATGTCCACCCCAACTACGGCGCTCGCGCCCCATTTGAGGAAGTCATACGTATAGAAGCCTGATCCGCAGGCGAGCTCAAGGACGCGTGCGTTTTTTATGAAGGGTGCAACAGTATCTCGGACGTTTTCGTGCTCGATGATGGCGATGGATTTTTTGCGGATGTAGTCGTACGGGGCTTGAATATCGTCGTATTGAGTAGACATAGCTGCTAAACGTTTCGCACTCAGAAGAGTTGCTCGCGATGATGAGGGGTGTGTAGAAGAGGAGAAAAGCTTTGCTTAGAGCATTTTGGTTTGCGATACTAGTGTTAATGCCAGCAACGATCGTCGTGTTAGACGGACAAGAGCGCTTTCAAAATTTGTGAATTCAATTCAGCTTGAGCATATCACTGACGAAAATATGACTCCTCTGCACGGAGGATTGCCGTGTTTTGGGGTCTGAAGCAGTCACAACTGCGAGTCGTTCTAATAGGCTGCTAAGTGACATGCGCGAGATGTAGAAAATCGTTGTTTGCGAGTCTGAGCGGTTCCTAGGTTTCAAAATTCGCTGCTTCTTGGCGTCAGGCCTTGCTCTTGTCCGTGAAGAAGGTACAGTAACTCTCGAAAGATTCTGTAGACAACCAGCCACTGCTATCGCTCGTCAGACCAATTTATTTACGCTAGGCCCAGCTCGTCGTGAATCTGTATCATCATATTTATGAGGGGACGTACAATTCCGAACGGCACACGGCTAGTAGCGTCGATTTCCCCAGATCTTGGCGCAGCAAGCTCTCCCCGATTATCTCCATTGGTCGACGCGCCATGGCCGTACAACAATACGTTCCATTCCTAGCTCAAGCTACCGTCACAGGAACTGCTCCATTGCCTTTCTAAAGAAGTCCAATATAATTGTCGAGCCTCTCAATGCCAAATGAAAAAGCAAGCTCCAAGCAGCGAGAAGTCACACTCGAGTCCCTTGATGAATTCCTCAAGTATGATACGAAAGTCAAAGTCGCAGGCGTCGATATCGATGGTATGCTTCGCGGGAAGCTGATGTCTAAGAAGAAATTCCTGGGCATAGCAAAAGATGGGTTTGGTTTCTGTTCTGTCATCTTCGGCTGGGATATGCATGATCAGACGTACTTCAAAGAGTTGAAGATAAGCAACGCAGAAAATGGGTACAGGGATGTAATCGCGGTGCCGGATTTGAGTAGCTTTAGGAGGATACCGTGGGAGGATGACGTACCATTTTTTCTCGTCAGCTTTATGGATCCGGATACTGGGGGGCCTCTCAGCGCGTGTCCGAGGGGGTTGCTTAAGACTGCTGTGGATCGGCTGGAGAAGCAGGGAATGGGCGCTATGGCTGGAGGTGAGCTCCTCGCCACATGAAGATAAGGCAGCTTTGGTGGCCTCTAGGCCGTCTTGGTGAAGTAAGTCCATGCATCGGCTTACTGACGACAAATCCATAAGCCGAGTACGAATTCTTCCAATTCCGAGCTCCAGTCGACCCTAATATTCCAAACCGCGAGCGCAACTCCTCCTCTACCGCACGCTTCCTACAAGAGAACCCAGTCAACGCTCTTCCTCCACTTACAGAAGGCATGTTCGGCTACAGCTTAACGCGACCGGTACACAACCAAGACTACTACTACGGTATATATGATGTTTGCGAGAAGTTCCGGTGTGGTATCGAGGGATGGCATACAGAGAGCGGACCAGGCGTCTTCGAGGCGGTACGATAGGCTCTCTGTTCAATATAGATGACCCTGGCTCATGTGTGGCAGGCTCTCGAATTTGGTGAGATCAAGCAGATGGCTGATAAGGCTGGTCTATTCAAGTAAGGATGTCTCAATACTATCTGCCGTCAGCTTTCTTGCTGACGCACGACGTCCAGATACGTGGTAAAATCCGTTGGCAGCAAATTCGGCATAACACCCTGTTTCATGGCCAAACCACGCCAAGGGCTCCCAGGCAACTCTGGCCATATGCACGTCTCGATCGTCGACAAGTCCGGCAAAAATCTTTTCTATCGTGGGGAAAAGGACCCCAATCCTCCATACCCTGATCTCGCCCACCTCTCAGATATGGGTCGGCATTTCTTAGCTGGCTTGCTCGACGGCTTGCCAGATGTCATGCCAATGGTTGCGCCTACCGTCAACTCTTACAAAAGACTTATTGAGAACTTCTGGGCACCAGTCACTGTATCCTGGGGTCTCGAACATCGTGCTGCTTCGATACGGCTCATCGCTCCACCTACTGCTAGTCCCAAGGCAACGAGGTTCGAGGTCCGAGTAGCAGGCGCAGATGCGAACCCTTTCCTCGTGCTTGCAGCCATTCTTGCGCTTGGTTGGAAAGGCGTAGTAAACAAGATGGATATCAAAGTGCCGCCCCTTGGTAAGGGGCAGGATGTTGGCGGTGCTGCGGATAAGGGGGTGAGATTGGCCAAATCACTCAAGGAAGCTACTGTCACATTCATGAGAAAAGAGAGCGTGGCGCGGGAAGTATTTGGGAATGAATTCGTGGAACATTTTGGTGGAACAAGGGAGCATGAGATTCGTTTGTGGGATGAGGCTGTCACTGATTGGTGAGTAGAAGACATGAATCAAATTGAGCCTGCTAACAAGGTATTGTAGGGAGGTTAAGAGGTATATCGAGACGGTCTGAAGACGGTAAGGAGCTACGAAGATGGATGGCTCAGGCCTTTTTGGCTTTTACTGTTTCTGTTGTTGCTTAGCCTGTACAAATTCGATCGTTGAGATACCCCGCTGTAGTTCGCTTGCAATCTTGGGGTAGTAAGCCATAATTGTGCATCAACTGCAGCTTCATTCTACCATGAGTGTGTGACCATTTAGGGCAAGTTGCACACATCAACGTCCATTGGTATGTCTTCACACAAATTTTTGCCAAGCATGGCAATTTGCATCTTCAATTTCACCCCGCGGCGGACCTCTGGCCGATTCGAAGAAGAAATTCAATCCAGATCTTGCAGCAACTGTACAGTGAAGTGATTCGACATCTAGACGCTGTCATGCCTAGCATCTTTGAATATAACGTTCACGCCTATTCGTCAACCTGACAAAGGATTTATCCCGCAGAAATCTACCCCACCATTCCGAGAGCCCCCTCGGCCCCTCCAACAAAAATATCTCAATACTCCTCACTACAAAATAATCTCAATTGACGATTTTCTCAGTCTTCTTCATATCACGACCACCTCATACCACCCTCCAAACATCAATTGACACACAGTCGATTGACCACTCACAATACCATCACTACCTAGGCAGAACCCCCCACATCCGCCATCATGCCTATCGAAGTCCCCAAGGCCGACTCCCTCCACGACCTCTTCTCCCTCAAGGGCAAAGTCGTTGTCGTAACCGGTGCCTCCGGCCCCACAGGTATCGGGATCGAGGCCGCTCGCGGCTGCGCCGAGATGGGCGCCGATGTCGCTATCTCCTACGCCAGCCGTGCAAAGGGTGGTGAGGACAATGCGAAGGATTTGGCTGAGAAGTATGGCATTAAGTCCAAGGCATACAAATGCCAGGTAAGTCTCTTCTCTACCCATGAGTGGGGCAGGTCTGAGAGTGAGAGTGAGGAGTGAGGGTGATAGTGAGGCTAACTGGAGTGTTAATGTTAGGTCGGCGACTGGAACAACGTCGAGCAATTCGTCGCAGACGTGGTCAAAGACTTTGGCAAAATCGACGTCTTCATCGCCAACGCCGGCAAGACGGCCGACAGTGGTATCTTGGACTCCACCGTCGAGGCATGGAAAGAAGTCATTGACACTGATCTGACTGGTACTTTCCACTGCGCCAAAGCCGTCGGCCACCACTTCCGCGAGCGCAAGACTGGGTCTCTCGTCATCACTGCATCCATGTCCGGCCACATTGCAAATTTCCCTCAGGAGCAGACGAGCTACAATGTTGCGAAGGCTGGATGCATCCATTTGACGAAGAGCTTGGCGAATGAGTGGAGGGACTTCGCACGTGTCAACTGTGTCTCACCCGGCTACATCGACACAGGTCTCTCCGATTTCGTCGACCAGAAGGTGCAGGATCTGTGGAAGTCAATGATCCCGTTGGGCCGTGACGCTAAGGCGAAGGAGTTGAAGGGTGCATACGTCTATCTGGCTTCGGACGCTAGCAGCTACACTACTGGCGCGGATATCGTGATTGATGGTGGCTACACTACGAGGTAGATGTTTCGTAGAAGCAGGACGATGATGAAGAGGGAATTATTGAGATTTTGCTTGCACCTTGAAGTGGTATTTAGTGCACAAAAGCCATGCATGTGGTCTCGAAAGCGTTGCAGATAGATCAATGAAATTGAAGAATTTTGCATGCATGTTTGCACAATTTTGGCATTTGATGACGGAACGATTGCTCATTCTGTTTAATTGACGAGTCGAAGATGGGTCAAGAATATTGCATAGAGTGTTCGATACTGACAGCCATTGAATGCGAGATATACATCCTGACTACTCCGCATGAACTTCCTCCATCACATCGCTCAACCCTATCCTCAAATTCCGACGAAAGCCGCGCTTCGGGTGTGGGTTTGATTCATAGTAGACGCGTTATCCGAGCTAGGTGATGAGTATTAGGAGGATATTGAGGGTGGGAGTTGCCCTTTTATTCACTAATCTGGTTATTCTTTTATATAGTTATCGCTCCTTAAGCCTAGTCCTAGGCGAGAAGCAGATCTAGATGTATTGCTTTGACTTCATTTTAGTGTTGTGTAAGGTAGAAAGAGTTTAGTATCATCTCATGATAGAGGTAAACGAGAGTACTTGGCTTATATATTCTTGATGGATAGATTTGTGTTCGTTACACCTAGCGGCACATTTTTGGGCTGATGAAAATCTGTGTACGTGGATTTTGGACCAGATTTTGGACCAGATTTTAGTTGTAGCTGAGGTGTTGATATTAGGTGTTGATGAAGAGTGAGGCTTTTTGGCAAATACATACTCCTGTTGCTTACGAAGCTCTTGTTTTTTTTGCTCTTCGTTACTTAATTTAGACTTGAAATTTCGCCATTTCTGCTTTACGTGCGTAGAATGTTGCGTTCAATGTGCCAGACTACGGGTGGGGACCAAAGCTAGGGAATGTCACTAATGGTAAAATCTCCAAGATTGTGAGCCGTCGTTGTTCGGGAAGTGTGTTTGCTCTCGTTATTTAGGTACATATTTCATCGCTCGTGAAGGCATAGAGAGATACTTTTTGTCACTTATGCCACCCTATATCCTCACCCTCGCACTTCCAATATCGTTCCTAGTATACCCGTCAGCGCTTTCTTCCATCCCAAGAACCCACACTTCCCACTCAACACAAATCTACAAATGCTTGTGGTAGAAATCCAAGAGCACCTGGTATCCGCGTTCATACTCTTTCTTGACCTTCTCGTTCTCAAGATCACCACGTGCAGCCATCCAGCCGTGAATCTGGTCGTTGAAGGTCTCAACATGCTTCGGTGCACTCAACCCCGCTTCGAATTGCTTGACGGCTTCGACATCTTCGTCGCCCGATGCAAGCATGCAGAGCGGGATTTTAATACCCTTCGCGTCCGCGGGGTCGAGCATGGCGGGGTGAACCTCAGCGGCGGCGCTGAAATTCGTGCCGCTTTGAGCGGTCAAGGAGACGATTTTTCCAGCCCAGCACATGCCTAAGCTGCCCCATTTCTTGATGCCAGAGCACTGTTTCTCGATTTCTTTTATGAGCTCGGGCACCTTCTTGGCGTTGTCGTCTGACTTCGCCGGCCCGCCAAAGAACTCTCCGAGTTTCTTCTGCTTCTCCTCTGTGTCTGGTGGAAAGCCTGATTGCGGCAGTGGCTTTCCGAGGAAGAAATCGGGCATGAAGACTTGGTATTGGTGGCCGCTGGCTGCATCGGCATGGGCGAGGATATCAGCGCCTTGGATCGCTTGGTCGGAGAAGCCGAAGATGTCGTAGATTATGAAGATTGCGCTTGTGGCGGACGGGGGCCCGGTGGTGTAGCATTGCATGCCGTTGAGGCTGAGGTATTTGCCTTTGGGGGAGTAGCCTTTGGAGACGGCTGGGGGGACGTTGCAGCAGGCCTGGAAGGTGTCAGTTGAGGCCGGATCGAGGTTGGAGATGTGGATGGAGAGGGGGGGTGTACCTGGCTGTGTCCTTGTTGTGCTTGCATTGTGAGGGTGGATCTATATCTGATTACTATTGGGAGGGTTTTAGTGAAGAAGAAGGTTTTGATTAATAATGTTCTTGCGAGAATTAGGAGCTTGTGATCATTTATTCGAGTCCAGAGACAATTGAGGTCATCCCTTTCACCCACAAATATTCAAACCAATGGTGGGGGGAGGTCAAAACGTCACCAGCGACTGCCGGATTTAAGGAGCCAATTCCCGGCACCTAGCTCGGATTTGCGGTCCGGATACCAGGTTATTGAGCCTCACGCGCCTGACTCGCTGAGTATCATAGAACACACACGCAGAAGAGCGGCGACTCGATCTATCGAAAGCTTTAGCTGAGCTACATTCAGAATTTCAGTCATTGAGGAACAGACTTCGAAACCCTGTCTGGTGCTCAAGTCCGGTATATTCTGGCTGTGCTGGCGTCCAAGGACTTTCAATTTGGCCCTGCTCCGAGCAATGAACTGGTATGAGCTGGATGATTTTCACTCCACGTAATCTTGACTGACTGCGATTGTTCGCAGTCACTGGCTCCATCGGTAATGGTCTAATGCGAAGAATTCTGTTGATGCTCCAGCCCTGATGCCGCGCGTCGCTCTGAACGCTGGGAAGATGATTAGAAGGGCACGCTTGGTCTCCATTATTGGTTTTTGAGGTCTAGCAGCTATCTCATCTTCTCTGAAGTTTATAATGGACGGAGTCTCAGCCGTTTTTGCAGTGGTGTCTTTGGGCGTTCAATTAGTAGGCACCATTCGCGAGGTCATCGAGTTTCTGCGAAGTGTCCACAATGCACCAGACGAAATCACTAGACTTGTACAGGTCTTGGACCAACTTCGTGGTACTTTGGAGCATGTGAAAGACCTTGTTCAACAACAAAGCTTAATCTTGGGTCTGCCCGGCTCATTCGTGTCCATTGCGAGCGCACTCCGGAATTGCGAGAAGAGGATCATCAAGCTCGAAAAGCTGGTTCATCAGCTGAAACGATATGTCGATCGCAACTACAGCTTCCAGAAAGCCTGGGCTACCTTGAAGACTGTTTTCAAGAAGGAAGAAATCGTCGAGCTGAGAGGTCAGCTATATTAGGATATGATGGCGCTGCAGTTGTCTATCTCTATAAACTCAACTCATCTTCAGTACTTATAGTCATCGTCTACGCTATGGTTTTATGCTGAATTGTGACCAGATTCCATCAAATTCAGGCCACATCCGCCCTTTCGGCCTCGTCCAGAATGATCTTGGAAAATCAGTCACTGGAGAGAATTCGCAATGATGCTTCGAAACGAGATACCAATACAAGTTCTAGAGAGACATCGTCGCTGGCTTATCGTGGCTTATTTGGCAATGTGAGAGTCCAGAGAAACTCAAGATTCCTCGCCAGATTCCCAAGATCACGAGCTATCAGCAAGAAAGCTATCGCAGAGGAAATTAAGATCGTTGTTGCTCCATCTTTCCTGAGTAAGGCCTTCGAGATGCGCTACATCAATAGTCTCAGTCGAATCTCAAGAACCCTGAACGTCTATCCTACGATGAAAGCTTACTCGCGGCCCTTCATGATGTGCAGGGAAGGTGATTTACAAGGACTACAGATCGCTTTTAGTAATCATAGCATATCGCCATTTGTGGTGGACCAGTATGGATTGACACTATTGCATTACGCTGGATCAACAAGTCAGACAGAGTTATGCTCTCTGCTGCTCCAACTGGGAGTCGACCCTGATCAGACGACAGACCGTGGTATGTAGGCTTCAGATCCAGTGTTGCTCTATCTTGCCCCAGTCTCTACCACAAATGGTAGTGTGAGAGCCTGAGTTTGCGAAAGCTTGCCCAAGAATTACCCAGATGCGTCACCAGACATGATTTGTGGTCAAATTCTTGTCCGGTGGATGCCTTTGAAAGGGTGTTTCCATCGCTGGTGCGACTCGATTGGTTCGCAGGCCATATTAGCCGACGGTGCTTTGGGACGCGTGCCCGATATGAGCTGTTCAATCTCATCTATGCCTCGATCTCCAATTAAAGAGAGTAGTGCTGACCCGCGATTTAGGTTCCAAAGCTTTACATCAACCAGGACTTCCAGGGAACGGCCCAAAGCTGATGGCCAAATCGACAGAACAGATTGTAGACACTTTAAGAATTCTGGCCAAAGCACAAGACGACGTTTCCACATCTGACGTTTCTGACTTTTTCTCCAGCTACATTGGGCCACCGGAGGGTGCCGATCTTATGCTGTCACTCGACGCGGCTCGGTACGAGATACTCCAGACAGATCAAGACACTGAATCTTTCCCTGCTCTTGCAACAGGGCTCCGTGCATATGGTGAAGGTTTAACGACTTGGGAAGATTTTATCAGAAGGCTGCTACGTAATGGAGTTGACGTACATGCCATTGTACCGCGCAGACATTGTGACGAAAATCTTATAACCATGTTTACGTCGCACTATCCTTGCAGGATATCGGAACCCCCCACACCACTGGACGAGCTATTTACATGGACAGAAACGCCTTTTGAAGGCAGCCAAGCCGCGAATGACTGGTTGCAAATGCTCTCTAGCGAAGGCTACGACATCCTCGCTTATCTCAAGGAGGAGATGGCCTTGCATACTAGACAACAGCAATTGACATACCCGTCAACAGTCAATGCAGGTTATGATGTTCCTCGCGAGCTTATTCTCGAGCTAGGTCATACTCCAAGCATTTCGTGGGACTGGTGGATCGACCCAAGATCTCCCGCCTTCTTAGTGCGGCAGGAGCTAAAATATATGGACATCTTCGTTCGCGATTGGGCATTGTACAAGGAGCCGTGGGAAGATGACTGGCCTTTTACCTACCCAGAGTGGTCAGATGCTAAAGCACCAGATGAGCGGGAGAGCACATACGAGGACTGGGATCAAAGTAATAAGCGTGCTGGACGACGTGCTGAGAGGCGTTTGAGGGAGAAAGCTGTTAAAGTGGCACGATCTCAAGGCAATTATGAACGTTCTCGAATGCCTGGTGCTTGGGTTGCGTAAGACCACGCACTCGAGAGCTGTGTGATTGGGGTCTATCAATGCTCAAGATTAGACTTGATTACTAAATAGTAAAGTTGGCAGAGCTTCAACATTCCGATGTCTATGCTCCTGTGAGTAGAGTGTACTAAGAGCAACATTGGACCTAGGATTTCTCGGCTCATAGTTCCGCGACCACGTTGCCTCCAGCGCTCGACTTATTGTGGTCCTCCTCACTCATCCACCACTCGCTCATGATCAAGTGCGAAACTTGTTCTTGGCATGGATCGAAGCAACTGATGGCACAATTCCAGCACCGACAGATGCACCTGGCGCATTTCGCGTGCATTTGTGCGAAGAAATGCGAGAAATGCTCCAAGTCGGGATTGCCATTGTAGCTGGTGTTGAGTTCTCGCATGCGTTGAATAGCCATGGATCCGTCTTTGTTTCGAGTTTGATTCTGGGATTATCTAGTAATTAAATTCGTTATCATTGCCTTCGCTGTCGGCGTCCTCTTTCATTTACTATGCGAGGTAGTTGTGCGGAGATCTCCAGGACATTTCCTTTGGGCGTTGACCCATCAAATCTAGGGGTAGAACAGGAGGATTCCGGCTTTTGATTCTCTCGCACATTATATATGTGATGGATAAGTGCTACCGTCTTGGGGACTGATAAATATCGTTCGCGCGGGTCGGCTCAACAGTCAACGCTAACAGCACCTTGCGAATTAGAGACTATGGAGACTTTTTAGACCATGCGGGCGTCTCGGTGTATCGAGACATCCTAGAGAGATACAGATGTAGTAATTGGCGATGTACATGAGGCAGGAGCCGGACATTCCCCCAATATATGAGCGCCAAATCTAAATGCTGAAACACAAAGCAACGACTTGCAGTCTGAGTGCCTGAACTCCGACTTGTCACTGAATCAAGGTCACCGCTGGTAACAAAAGCTGTGCATTGGAATTGGTTAGAGGTGGCCTACGCTCAATCTCAAACGACAATCAATTTTCTCAAACATGGCCCCAATTCACAATAACTTTATCGGATACACGAGTGCATACTTCAACATCACCCATATCAGTCTTAATAGGACTACACAAGCGCTGCGAGAAGCATGTGTCTCTTACTACAATGCCAGCCATCCGGGGACGAAAACGATGGTACACCGCATCGTCGAATGTATGCTGAACAACTTGTCGTAGCAAAAAAAAGCGAATGTTGCCAGTCACCCAATTTTTTGACACTATAGCCTGCATTTATCAGCGCCGTTGCCGCCACGACGCTTGACGCGGCGCCAACAGTCTACAATAAAGTCGCCTGGGCCGCTGTCCAGACTTGACTTCTGGTGGCATTCCTGGCCTGAAATACTCGCTCTTGCCCCATCAATTCATAGCGGGGTCACTGTGGAGGTTCAAAAGATCTGCAAGTCCTGGCGCGACGATCCCAAGCATCCGGACAAGACTTCAAGGCTAGGCGTGTCCCGGCCCCAGTCTTACTATTCAGAATACGCACACTGCATCTTAAGAGCAATCAGCTCTGTTCTCTGGACGGTCTTCGTGACTTGGTAGCTCCATACGTTGCGGATTACTTTCACCTTCACTGAAAGTGTACCTTGGAATTACGGCACCATTTGGTACCTGACAGCTCCCATTCCGGTGTTCTTGCCGGGCTTAGAGAAAGTGATCGTGAACGAGGTCGATCTACATGAGCCAGCCGTCCGAGAGACAGATAAAACAGCCAAAGTCTTCCAAATACCGTTCAGACTCGCGCGCCCTCCTGCTCCTCCCAAGCAAGCCTGGGACCAACAACGATTGATCGATACCTCGCACGATACTGCTCAAACGTGTTATCTTCACCACCGTACAGCCTCTGGATTTCATACCTGGTGCCGTATCCTTATACTGCAATTCACTACTCGACCGTATCGCATCCTGAATCGTCCGAACCTGGCATCTCAATTTTCAGTCATATTCCATTATTTGGCCTTTATGGGTCGATTTGTTAATTTCGTTCGGAGTGCTTGTATCCAAGGGAGCTTGACTTTCATGCCGATTCCGACAGACTACCTTTTAACGGTACTTTTGCTCTTTGCGACTGTTACGCCTCGAATGGTGTGGCGACGTTTCTGGAAGCGTGCTACGCGCGGTGCTGATCTGGTGGTTTGGTACCAACCCGTTGTATGAGATGAGTGAGAAGCGGCGCCTATGCGCCCCAAGAAAATTTAATAGTTACTTTTAGGTCTTTTGTGCGAAGCTCTGGTGGCATCAATTTGATGACGGCATGGTTTAAGGTCGTTCATCGCTTGATCTCCACAATAATGAAACATTGATCAGAGTCGAACAACGGACCTTAGAGACGTAATCGCCCGCATGGATTACTTTCATGGGTTTTGCTTCAATGAGCGATTGAGCAAAGTTCGGAACAAAGCAGCAGACATGTTGAGTACTAGCACAGAGCCATAAAATAAAGCCCATTGAGGAAGGGCGAGGCACTACATGGTAGCTCGCTAGCAATACCAATGTACTGAGAATGAATTTTCCAGAACAATGTAAATGTGGACCAACTTAGGTGACTAGCCTGTTACCATGCTCTGATCTCGCACTGCTGGCTTGTAGTTTTAGCTGCAATTCTGTATGCATAGGTAGCTTAATCGTAACGCCCACGAACATTTATACCACCATCGATGACTTCGAGCTCTCAAGTGCAGCGCTCTCAACCAAAACACCGCTCTGATCATCGTGTCTACAGCGCTTTCCAGGAAGCAATTACCGTTTCCTCCAGCAACCGAACTTGTCAAATTCGCGTTGTATATTACGCCTGCACAAGAGGGTTTATTGTTGCCAAGATTGTATTGATAGCAGTCGCCAATGCAAATATTCATCGTATATGCGGTCTATGACTTGACAATTTTGTTGACTGTAAACTCTCAATAGAGCTACAACCTGCCTGAGTATCGATGTCCTGGATTTGACCATTGCTTGAAGCTGCGCTGGTTCCTCCCGACCAATCTATGTCGCCGATTTTCGGGACCTGTGACATAGGCGGATGAGTTGGCAGACAGACACTCAAAGGCTGCTATTCCAGTACTGGCGTTTGGTGACAGAGTTGTTTCCAATGTTATTGCAGAAGCTGTGGTAGACTGATATGGCGCAAGACTCGCACTGTAAGTTGGACTTGTACTGGGAATTGAACTTGCACTAGCTCTTGAGCTATTGCACCATGGTATTTGCCATCAAACCGGGCGACGAATACATCTCAACTTGCCAAAGTCTTGCCAAGCATTTGACCATATGCTACATAGCTAAACAACCGTCAAGTCAATCGTGCGGGACTTTCCCCCTCAAGGACATAAAGTGGAAACTCAAGCTCTCTGGTTTTGGCAGTCTTACTTACGGCATCGTCTTATCGTTTTCATGCGTTTTCCCCAGGATGAAATGATAGCAGATTGGAATCGTACGAAGTTTTGGTGAGCCTGTAAATTACTTTCAAGTATCACTCCGTGTGATCTTCCTGTCGCTACCAAGAGCTGGCAAGGCGACGTGAAGCAATTGTTCAATCTCGGATGGCGATTCATTGCTAGGATACGTCTTTTGCCACGTTCTGCGTGAATAACTTGGTATATATTTCTCAGTACCGAACCTGTAATCATAAGCATGGACAATGGTCTCATACAGACATGAGTCGATATCTCAAAATAGGTTTATGTCAACATGAGCAGCATCACAGTTGAGGTGTTGAACGCGACAAGGAGATCTAAGTCACGTGCAAGCCACGTTCTAGATCAGCCGCGTGCAAACAAGATTCTGGCTCGCGTGCACTACGTCACCTGCCAAGCTAGTCTGATGGTTATTCCACGCATCATTCCTCTCCTTGTCAACATACAATCTTAGGCTCCCTTCGTCAGTCTACGAACATACGAACACAAACACTATCCTTTGAACTCTAAACGTATTCGAATCTTAGAAGCCTTACCAGCAGCTCAACCGCAAACATGACAGACTGGACTAAGAAGAAGTACAATGAGTACTACACATCCTACATGCCCTGGATCGAAGACAAAGTGCTTGGTCACTGGGGCGAGAACAAGACTAGCTACACAGTCAAGGGTGTGTCTTACCCAAAATTCTATATCACGATCATGTGCATTCCCAGTACTAACTTGAAACTCAAGACAAAATGTCCACAGATGTAACCGGCGACAAGAACATCAACGCCATCCAAGGCGGTCTTGCGGAGGGCGTAGGCGGCACCCTCTCTAGCGGCGGCGTTCTAGGCGGTGTTGGCGATTTCACGAGTAAAGAGGGCATGAACCGAGCCGAGCGTGGTGATACCGGTCCCTTGGATCCCAAGGAGCTGCAGAAGATCAATCAGCAGAAGAAAGAGGAGAAGGGCTGGACTGAGACATTGAGCGGTGGATATCTTGGCGGAAGCAAATGAGGGATACCATCTGGATGAGATTGTTAATTGGCCATGTGGGTTGGATTTGGGCACATGCATCGATGAATCTTAGCATTTGATGAGTTGTTACCATGGATTGATGACGACTATCTTGCTGATTGACTAGCAACCATACGTTTTCTCCACTGAAAAACTTACGAAGCGCGCGTTGTGCAGCTCATCATTACCGCATGACTGACACATATGTGCTCCATGGCTCCTGCGAGTTGCACCTTGGTTGCTCGTGAGACGTATTACACGAGAATTCCGCATCTCAAACTCGCCAATGATTTGCAATATGTCCGCTTTATACTTACCGCTTCCTGCAATTACTATACTCATGAAAGGCATGAAGTGATGGCTCTACAGCTCATCATCGCTGGCTTTTCAATGAATCTCTGCTCTAAAGCTACCGCTATTTCTCAACTCGCTAGGCATCAGACCTGCAAAGCCAGGGAACAATTGGCTCATCGCCGTCGAATTCTACTTAAGTGTGGCTACGTACCTCAACTTCTCAACAAAACTACACAACTTCGACCTGACTTTGCATTGAGTAAACTTTCCAGCTGGTCGAAAAACTACCCAAAGTGTGCTTTCAGTGCTTTCGGAACGTACGACATTGGACCTGTGCGGCTCTTCATCGCATCAAAGAGTCAATTTCTAGACTCAAAGTTCAATGCAAAAGGTGGGACCTTATCGCTTGGAAGGTTGCAGAGGAAATATGGAAATACTAGCTTCAAGATTGTTGATGTTGCCAACACTGATGCCAAGAGGGCATATTTTGATGCACAGATTTCTCTATCCTACCCCGGATTGGCCTACTCTACGCTATAAGTCCAATCTGTCTGGTCAAAACCCAACGCAACTCTGCCCATACGATTTTCAAAGCTCACTAGAGTGTAACATTTAGGTAGCATTAGGATTCCGGCAAACTAGCCTAATTCCATCACGGAATCGCACTCGTGTCCCCCAATCAATCTCTATGCTTGCTGAATTGTTCCAAAACCTCATTATTCCCCCCTCGTGACAAAGTCCCGCATACTCATTCGAGTACCCGCCAAAGTTGTCATCATGCGCCTTCTAGGTATCAATCACTAGAGTATACCTAGTCCTATAAAATACCAATTGCAGGTCACGGAGGCCTTGCGCTACGCACTTTGTGGTACCGCTGATCGCGGGGCCGTCATGCCAGGCAACAGTATCTGTCGCCGTGGATTGGATGCTGTAGTCGCCGATGCCGGGGTTGGACTGGGGGCAGACGTTCCAGTTATTGTCGTGGGTGTCGGTGTCGGTGCTGCTATTGCCGGAGGAGGAGGAGGCCGGGGTGGTTTTGGCGTAACAAGTTTCCTGTCGGGGTCTCTGTTAGCACACTGATGCTGCCTATGTCAAAGGTGGAAAAGGAATTTACCTACTCTGCGTATGAAACTCGATGATACAACTGTATGGGTCCTCATACGGGGCGTTAGCGCCAGAAGGGTTGAATGCAGCAGCTATTGCGTTTGCAACGTCGGCGAGCAGATCGCCTCCGATAGCTTCGCCTATGATGTCAATGAAGATGCCGGTTGCCATTTCCATGATGGAGAAAACGAGGTCTTGGCGAGCTTCCAGCAATTGTGCATGACGGGCTTCGAGGGCGGCTTTGTGTGCACCTGTTGCTGGAGCTGCTATAGCGAAGCTGGAGGCTGATAGAGTGCTGAGAGCGAAGGTGAAGACCTTCATAATTGTATGGTTTGAGTTGGACTTGTGCGTGTGATGCTTTTACAAAGACTAAAGTGGGAGACTTGTTCTGCTGGAGAAGCGAGGAGCGACTGATGATGCTCGATGTCGAGGACGACGTCGTTCTTTTACATGTTGTTCCTTGAAGCTTGTGCATTTTGCTTCGGGATTGGCGCTCAGCAAGCAAGACGCAGCAACAGTCGTAAAACTCCAACATCGTCAGATGCAATATATCGGAGACAGACAGGCACAGCGCGGGTATATTGCAAGTTTAGTGATGTGGACACAACGCCGATACTCGAAGCATAGTCGTGTGCCCACGAACGCTAGCATGACCCTATATATTGGACCTCAAATTTTTCACTTGAAGTCTCGAATGAGGATGATGAAGGGTATCTGGAGCTAGTAAGAGGAGTATCAAAAACGCGATCTGTATTTCAAGAGTATCAAATTGTGCTTATAAACCGTCACTAAGCCTCAGAATCCTTACTAAGCTCATACGTGACGACGCTAGCTTGCAATGACCGAAGTGAGAAAACAGGCTCGTTCCCTAGAAGGATTATACCGTTGTCGGTGATTGCTTCATCGTTCATCACGCGTATGCTGAGCATTGAGGAATACCTGGTGTTACATGTATAGTACCCTCTACATCTACAGTTGAAGATCACGAATCAGAGCAGAAATCTCAGCACGTTGTGTTGCGAAATTGTAGGCGGCCCATCGCGAGGTCTGACGGACTGGCTGAAATGATGAAAGATGTCCCACGGATCTACGTCATATGTCTTGAGATATACCTCAAAATGTATCCGACAATAAAGATGTAGGACGCATTCCAAGGCAAGAAGAGAAAACAGGAGGGTGCCAGCGATTTGTTCAGGACGTAGATATCCTCCAACGTTTCCGATCATTCAACCAACCTTCACTCATCTTCCCCAAGCCATCGATCTTTCTACACAAAATATCTACTTCATCGATAACCCTCAGCCCCATCAACATACATACCAACCAAACCTATCCAAAAATGCATCTCTCCGACCCTCGTCACCCTCGTCACCCTCCTCCTTACCCTCGCCGCTACACCCATCTACCCGTGCGGCTACTCCATCCTCGGAGTCCGCCAAGGCTTCAGCAACGATTGTCTCCTAAACAACAAACTCACTGGGGATCTCTCTTGCTGGGGCTTCAACAACGGCCCTAAATATTCGGACCGCAGCCCCATCACGCCTTGTAACAGTGCTAGCTGCGAAAATAACTGTAAAGTAGTCAACGCCGACGTGCGCAAGGATTCGAATGGTAAGTTGTGCAAAAAGAGCTGTAAGTGTACGCCAGACTGTGGGCCTGATGATTCGGGGTGTGTAGCGTCGGGGAGTAGGAGCGGGGGTGGTGGTGGGGATCTTACGGATATTGAGGGATAGCTTGATGGTGTTGCGTTTTTTCTGTAATGAGATTGTACTTGTTTTCTCCCATCCGAGGATGAGTAAATGAAAACGGTGGAAGAGATGAGGAGATCTGAGGGGATACTTCCGTATCGATTTGTACTTGTAGGTTGGTAAAAGGTCGTCCTCTCGCTCATTTAGATTTCCGCAAGCTCCAATTCTCTTCGGCTCTGCGTACTATAGGAGCCCATGCCAGCAAAGCATGAGCCATTTCAACAGTCTATATCAGAGGTGCCGCCCTGAGCGTGGAAGGATTTACTCCGATAATTCCCTAATTGATGACGAGTCCACTCTCCAGGACTCCAATGTCTCGGATATGGTACCGAACCATGGATCGGTGAGTAAGGAGAAACCTAATCTGTTACCTCCAAGTGAACCGTTTTGAGGCGCTCAATTCGAATTGGACCGGGAACATTAACCGATCATAAGAGAATGCAACTCAAGTCAAATCGCGTATAGAGACTGAACCAGACCAGTCGATGTAGCGAGCAGAATCATCAATTGTGTTTTGACATATTGGGGAATGTTATTTGAATTGGATCCGAAGTCAGCGAGAGATCCACCTAATGCTTCTTTAAATTGTTGAATTTCGAAATTCTTGTTGGATCACTTCTTGCTCTAAGCCCAACTTACGTGTCAAGTACTGGATTCGTACGCATATTTGTGTTCTCATACATAGAAGCAAATGGTACTACTATATTACAGACAAAGAATCAAGTGCAGAGGGGGAAGGACAGCGGACCTCTTTTTGTTAGATACAGGACTCTAAGTCCTGTGTGCAGGCTTGACTGCCTGACACAATAATTTGAGTCGCCAATATTGCGAAAATGTATTCATTCACGTGCTCATGGTTCTGAGTCGCTGAAGTATTCCCAATCTTCCACATATGCCGTTGATCGTGAAGGTAGTGGCTTTTGTGAGGAAGTATCAATAGTCCTCTAAACTATCCTGGTGGAATTCGAGATGGGAGAGTGGTACTATACTTCTGGATGATTTGCTAGACTAACCCCTGAGCCTTCAACCTCATCTGGAGCTACGGAACCCAAACTCGAGCCATTCTATCCTCCCTGAGAACTGCAGAATTGCTCGAAGAAGAACGTGAGATGTGCTGACAAGGGGGCGTTCATGGGACTTTGAATGTCCGCCAATGCGGCCGCTTTCTCATAATGTGGCCTGTAGCGCCTGTTTTGGAAGTCGGGTACAAGTACCTCGGGAGCTAGTTCTTCCAAGCATTCGCCGAAAGTCAGTCCAGAGGCCTCTAAGACAAGCAACATAGGCTGATATAATACACAGGCTGTGCCTATTTCAAAGGTGGTGTCGGGAATGACATGATGCCAAGAGACGCTGTAGCCAGGTAGGCTACAGCTAAAGGTAGCTTTTAGGGTGGCCCTGATAAGCAAGAGGATCAGAGTACCGTAGAACACATGCAGTAAGTCCAGGCCTGGGGGTTCTCCACGCGTCGAAAGCATGGTATAGTGTAAATCCGAAAGAAATCTTCTGAGATTGGCTCTGAATAGAGTCAGGGGGAAGCAAATGTCCTGAAAAGCTGTCTCCGCTTGCATTATTCCCCTGGTCCGAAGTGTTGCCAACAAAGTATCGACAGATGTAAGAATCTGCATTGCATAGGCTAAGCATTCGAGCCCCTTTGTAGTTGAGCTGACCTAGCAAGTTATTAGCAACGGACAATTGAGTTCATATGGCGGAAGCGAACCTGGGTGAGGCTAGTTGAGCGTAAATGAGCCGCCGCTTCTAGAATTCGCGCTATACGATGATAAAAGTCGTCATTCGTCCCCTGTGGAAGGACGTGATGTAGTATATGAACCGCGTTGGCAGGGTTGCCCCCCGATTGTAGTACACCAACACTTCCCAATGCGTTTGCTATTTTAAAGAAATCGATGATGAAGGCTGTGTTTATCGATCGATCACATTGGTGATCATACCGTAGCTGCTCAGGAAACTGCATACGCTCTGACAATGACCGTCAGTATTCCCCGTGAGACCCTCTATCGGGAAATTTCAGACCATAGAGGAGCGAGATCCTTGACTCCAGGCGCATAGTGCTGCAGATATGTTGAGAGCCTCCTTCTTCGCATGGAGAACACGGAGCAACACCATAGCACTATTCAGCGTCAGCGGGTATTCCATTCGGCTCTGCCTGAGCAAGACGAGACTGGATCTTCCGACAAAAAGCCAAGCGTTGGGCTCGGAGTGCCCAGCGACTCACCCTCAGATTGTAAATCACGCATCTCCAACAACGATTTAGGTTTTCGGGTAGTTCAACGGCCGGAGGAGAAAGCGATCGGTGCACATCTGCCAGAATGGAACGGGATCGGTATAGCCTGCTCTGTTGAGTGGCTGCGAAACCCTATGTTGACCTCTGACTTACCGTATTGAACGAGGAGACGATGAGCGTCTAGAGCTGACGACTGTAGAAGCAACAGGTGCAATTGTTTCTCTGGGGATACTAAGCGTCTCACGTTGTAGCCAATCTTGAGTCTTACAGCTTTGGCCGTCCGCCCCGACTTTGCGCCAGCACCAAGCTCATTTCCTCATTGCGGATGTGGATACCAACGTGCTAATAGACTCGTTAAATTCGGAAAGCAACATGGGGCAGCTGGTCTCTTACTTTACGAAGGGCAGAAGCTGGCTTGTATTCTTTCTTCGAGTCGCAGAAACCGCAAAGAGATTCGCATTTGTCGATGGAGAGTACCCCAGTCCTTCCCCATTCGTGGGAATGTCCATTACTTGAGCAGGGCATTGCTTAAAATGTCGGACAAGAGTCGAACAATGATGCCTCGCAATTGAATCAATATGAGTGCTCAATGGCGAATCTAGGCGTTTAGATGCTTGATAGGACTACCAAGCAACGAGAACGTGGTGGAATCAACTGGGAGTACTCGAGGATTGCGAAAAGAAGAAGCAATGGCGATGCGAGTGCACGCATTTCAAAGCATGACATGTCAGGGTAGAATGTGAGAGATGCGCCGAACAATGGCATAGATACGAGGCTGGAATATTGATATAAAACCAGTTTAAAACCAGTTTTAACTAGCTCTCTCATCCCTGCATACCTGAGCCAGCCTAGCGCAAGCCACACGGCGCTAAGGGATCATAATCGTGGTCGCTTTCATACCTCCATATCCCTCATCAACCCTATGGCCAACTAGCATGTAGAACGGGCGCTTTCGTGCTTTCGCCTATACTGCCTAATCTCTCAACATGTTTAAAGAACTAGTTTTCTTCCAATTGCTGATTTTGCCAAAGCCTGTCTACTCCATAGGCAGCGTTTTACCCCCAGCACTACCCCAATCGTGCGGTCTGGTAGTAGACGAATTATAAAGTTCGACCAGCTCCCATATTCTCGCTTCTCTTCCATAGTCCGCCATATCCATCTCCAATTCTTGGAATATCTATAGCCCCCAAATCGTCTTTCCAACATGTTCCCTCCAATCGTCATATTCTTAGTCCTCACTAGTATTGCCCTCACCTTGCCATTCTCTACGGAAGTCCATAATACCATTCCCACCACTTCTTTGATTAGCATTCCCTCAGCAAGCTCAACCGTGAAACCTAGCAGCTCTTTCCAAAACGTTGACGTTACGAGCACGTATCGATCCGTACCCGCCACCAGCGCCGCGGCCACCACTTCGACCCCTACTTCTTACCATCTCCCTACCCAGTCAGGCTGGAGTCCCAGTGACATCGGCACCATAGTCTTCGGCTGTATCGCCTCGATCCTTGGAGCGCTTGCGCTATGGCTGACAACATGGCTCGGTCATCGACTTGCAGAGCGTCAAGCGGAGAATTGTACGTTTTCATTGATTTCCCGACAACTCGCGTCGCTAATTATGTCACCCCTCAATGAAGATTTCCCCTCAGTGGCTGAATCGGGGATCGTGGTCCAAGATGGCAATATCGCTCTCGAAGATATCACGAATGCTCCAGACACGGAGGAAGGTAGTACTGCCACCCTCCATTGAAGAATACCGAGTATCAGCCAGGCCGGCTGCATATGAAAGGGGTAGTGAAACGGCATCAGTAGATAATGATTGAATCAAAAGAAACACGAGATCGAAGACGAGTCAAAAGCAGAACATCAGAGCAGGCTACTGCTGATTTGGAAGCCAAAAGACAAATGTATGACCGAGACACCCACACTTCGATCATTAAAGCTGCTATTTTTCTTCTTCCAAGTCTGAATGATGAACCATCACGTATGCCGCTTGTTGATGATCCCGAGGCGCCCGATTTGCTTTTCATACCAACAGTTGGCCAATCCCAAAAAAGTCCCCACTCAACCACAGACCTACCCACGCTATGCCGATAAGAAGCAAACCATAGAAATACAAGCAAAACATCCGTATCCGATCCAATCTCATCCCGCCCACTCAATATACGCCACTCAGAGGCAAATCCCTCGAACTACTCCCTACGCTTACCGTAACCTCCCCGTCGGGCATAACCCAATTCTGCCTCCCGACACTCCAATAACTCAAATCCTTCCTCGTCAGGCGAGTCTCCACCGTCTTCGTATCCCCAGCCCTCAGCTCGACCTTCTCAAATCCCCTCAGTACCCTGACCGGAAAATCGATCATCTTCCCCGTGGAGACATCAGTGGTTTCGTGGAAGGAGACGTACACTTGTACCACCTGTTTGCCCGGGCGTATTCCGGTGTTTGTCACACTCACAGCAACAAGCGCATGTTCGTCGTAGAGCGATGGATTGCCGCCCTCGCCGCCGCCGGCTGGTGACAGGTGGGAGTGATTGTCCCAGCCGTCTGGGTAATGAGAGGTGTCTTCTCTGATTGCGGCGCTGTTGAGGTAGGGGTAGATTCGGCCCTTGAGCCTGCGGAGCCCAGCGGGGAAGACGGCGGATGAGGGGTCAGGGATGGTGGTTGGGTAAGCAGGTGGCATGAGGCTTTGGTCTAAGCGTGGAGATGGCAAGGGTGATTTCGGTTTCAGGGTTGTGATGTTCAGCTTGGAGATTGTGAAGGTGGTGTATGAGAGGCCGAAGCCGAATTCGTAGCGCGGTTTAATATTGTGTTTGTCGAAGTAGCGGTAGTCAATGAAAAGGCCTTCGTCGAAGTTTTGCTGGGGCGATGGGCCGTTGGGCTTGGTCATTACCTGGCCGCCTGGACCGTAGTCCTTCAAAGATTTGCCAACGGTGTACGGCAGGCGGCCGCTTGCGTCGACACGGCCGAAGAGAACATCAGCTAGGGCGTTGCCACTTTCTTCGCCAGGAAGGTTGGCGAGAAGGACGGCTTTGATATTGGGAAGCTCGATCCAGCGCTCAAGGATGACGGGGCCAACGGCATGGACGACCACGATTGTTTGCGCGCAGTTGTCCTGGACCCTCTTGACAAGCGTATCGCCGTCCTTTTGTGGATGGAGATCTGTTCTGTCTGTAACGCCATTCCAGGAAAGGTAGCCTTCACCAGCATCAGAGTTAATGAGAACAAGGCAAAGATCTTGTTGGCCATGCACGTCCGGCCAATTGGTAGACAGATCGTTTGTCAAGCTTTTTGTAATCTCTACGGCGGTGAGATCGAACGTTGACTCCAATGCCTCAACCGGTGGGACGAGAAATGGAAAATCCACAGCGCCGCTGCCCCAGCCAGACGCTAATGTACCTACGTTACAGCTTCTGTCGGGGCAAATATTGTTTCCTTCAGGATTGGATCCTGCATCTTCACCGAAGACTCCGACTCTGTACTTGCCATCCCTGCGAAGATTTCTAGGCACAAGGCCGCCCTTAGGGTCAAGAGGCAGTATATTATCGACGTTCTTGACCAATACAGTACCTTCAGCGGCGATCTGCTGTGCTAGCCTCCCATGGAAACGGTCCCCTTCTCCTTGGACATCTTTGAAATGGTTGACAACTGCTGTGGTGTCATCATCGCTGTAGGGGTGAATCTTGTCCACTTTGTTCTTCGAAAAAGATGAAAAATTTGGCCCTCCCTTAGGCAGCGCTGGCCATTTGGCCTGATCATCTTGGCCAAACTGGTACCAGGCTGCCACGACCCGAGTAGCCATGTCGTTGACTCTGTCCATAGGTACCGAGCCGTTTAGCACACCCTCCGTCAGCTTCGATCCCCACAAAGAATTTCCATCCTGCCAAACCAAGCCATCGCCAGGCATAGTCATATCCAGTCCTGCCAATGAGCTTGCAACTCCACTTCTTTGAGCCAACCAATCTGACTGCACAAAGCCTTGGAAGCCCAGCTCGTCTTTCAGGATGCCATTCATAAGCTTGCTATTACCGCAAGCGTAGGAGTTGTTGACCATATTATAGCTGCACATAACGCTTCCAACACCCGCTCTGACACTATCGGCGAATGGCCAGAGATAGATCTCATGCATCGTTCGATCATCGATGTTGGATGAGATGGCATTGGGAAGAATCCATTCCCAGGCCTGACGAAAGTGCTCCTGCTCGTTGGCGATGTAGTGTTTAGCTGTAGCTATAACGCCTTCATCTTGGACACCCTTGATCGTGAGGGCGGCGGCAATGCCTTGGAGTACTGGGTCTGGACCAAATCCTTCCCAGTTCCTTCCACCACCTGGCATACGGCCGAGAGGACCCATCGATGGTCCCAACCAGACATTCACCCCCTTCAGACGATGTTCTAGCCCTAGTCCCCTACCTCTTTTGTACATCAGGTCTTTGTTCCACGTAGCCCCAACCGTGATACCGGCTGGCCAAGCTGTTGCATGATCCGCGAATCGTATCCCCAAAGGTCCATCCTGCAAGCAGAGGGGAGGGAAGCCAACATTGTAAGCTGGTGCGGTATTTCCTACACAAAGATCTTGTGCCCAACCCGTCCCGGTCGTGATATTGACCTTCTCGATCAAGGACATTTTCCCAACCATTGCCGCGGCTTTCTCGTAACTCTGCTCCCATTGCGACAGCGTTCCACCTTTTGGCGAGGGATAAACTGGTGGAGACGTGATCCCGCTACCCTTGCCGGGAACCAACCAGAAAGCCATTGGCAGTAGTGTTAGAAGACCACCAGTCAAGATCGTCCCCACAATTACACAGTTTCTGGTGCGGCACCATCCTCCTCTTCTCTTGGGCTTGATTGGTTGTGGACCCTCCTTCTCTTTGCCCTTCTTGGACTTCTTCTTCTTCTTCGGTGACCATCCTCCTCTTGGTCTCGGAGAGGTGGTGTCTTCCAATGGCTCAAGTTCGTGGAGGTCTAGCTCGGAGGAGGAGCTGTAGTTGTCGAACGAGTCGCGTGTTGGCGTGTCTTCTCCATAGCGTAGCAGGCCTTCTCGGCTACTTGCCAGCTCATCCTGTCGTGTCATCGTCGTAACGTGTCTGGAATGTGTGTCATGTTGAGGAAAATCGTCTCTGTAAATACTACATGAGGGGCGCGATTGCCGTTGCGATATTGTGAAGTTCTCTGACGCTTTCTTATACAAATTTAGGGTTTGACGGTTCCTGGCCCCCGCTAGCGGATAGGCTAGCGTACCACACCCCTGGAGCTCGCCCCTAAAGGCTTTCCGTCTCAACCCAACCTGACCTGGGATTGGATCATGTATAAGTTCTCCCTATGAGGCCAAACACTGACCTTCCCATGTCTTTTCATAGACTCTTCATAACAATCTGAGGGTGGCTACTGCCATATTTCTTATCCATTGCAGATATCGAGCCATCAAAAGCCCGGCACTGCTGCCGTATGCAGCCCATACTGTCTGGCAACAGTGATCATTGGAGATGCCCAAAATGCTACAATTATTTCAATGATATGGGTATTGTAGGTCCTCTGATACATTTATCCTTGTCTCCGTCGTCAACTCCAATTTTCTATCCATCTTATCCGCATGATGTAATCCAAAACAATCAATGGAGTATACCAGTCTACCATTCATCTTCAGCTACCAACAGAAACTGGTCAAACCATGAGAACATATTCATCATGGCCGGCTCAATCAGTAAATTCAAGCGAATCGGCATTATCGGCGTATGAAATGTGGGCACATCAATGGCTTTTGATTTCGCTGAACAAGGCCTCCATGTGTCCTTGTGGGATGTGAGGACGAAGCAAGTAGATCAAGCAGTGGAAATGTCAAAGAGCGAGAAAGACATGAAAGCCACCATCAATGGTTTCCACGATGTGCACGAATTTACATAAAGCCTCAAAGGGTCAAAAAGGAAACTAATTCATCTTTTCCGTCACGCATGGCCATCCAGTGCTTGGCCAGATCAAAGATAGGCTGAAGAAGGGGGATAGCATTCTTGATGGAGGCAATCTCGCATTATTCGAAATATTGAGAGGAGGCAGAAGGAGCTTGGGCCAATGGGTGTGGATCGGTATGGGGGTCTCTGGGGGGTATCAGTCCGCTAGACGAGGGCCTTCGATGTCACCTGGTGGCTCGAAGAGAGCTGTTGACGAAGTGTTGCCGTTGCTGGAGAGGTTTGCTGCGAAAAGTGCGAAGGGGAATCCTTGTGTGGCGAACATGGGACCACGAGGTGCTGGACATCATGTAAAGGTAAGGTATGTAGTTGAAAATGTACAAATATAAGACTGACTGATGGTCTCAGATGCTACACAACGGCATCGAAAGCCGCCTCCTCTCCACAATTTGCGAAGCCTGGGGCATGCTCCACAAATCACTCGACCTGCCAAACAACGAAATCGGCAAAATCTTCGAACGCTGAACGTAGAATGCGATTTCCGAGATGCCCACCTCCTCGAAGTTGGCGCCGAAATTTGAGAGCGAAAAAAGACGCCCGAAGGCGGCGGCAGAGGCCAAGGCACAGGAACCGAAGGCTATGTTCTCAACGACGTCCTAGACAAAGTTGCGCAAGACGACGACAACACCGAAGGTACTTTCTTCTGGTCGGTAATGGAAGCCGCAGACAGGCAAGTTTCCGCACTAACAATCGCCGCAAGCCAATTCTTCCGCGTAGCAAGCGGCGACCGCAGTCAACGTGTTCGAGTCACAGAGAGGCTCAAGGTATCCAGCCTCTAGAAGGTGTCCGTTGAGAACAAAGAAGCCTTCATCGAAACCCTCCGCAGAGCCGTCTACGCATCTATTCTCTACGCCTTTTGCCAAGGTTTCGAACTCATCGCCAGCGCCTCGAAAGGCGAAATTTGGAATGTCAACCTATGAACGCGCCTCAAAATATGGCGCGCCGGCTGTATAATCTGCTCCAACTACATCGCCGACATGCTCGAGCCCATACTTTCTTTCTCCACAGGAACCCCAATCATGAATCTCAAACTCATCGACGAAGTATGCGCCGAATTGCATAAGAATTACCAGCTCCTTCAGGTTGTGACGAAGGCGATGGAGTGGAATGCGCTTGCGCTGAGTTTGAGTGCTAGCTTGGAGTATCTGAAGTATGTGGGCGGAAGGGGGCTACCGACGCAGTTTATGGAGGCTGAGATGGAATTTTTTAGGGCGCATAGCTGTGATCAGTGGGGGTTGGAGGGGGAGGATCCGGGGAGGGGAGAGAAGGGGGCACATCATTATGAGTGGTCCTGCGTAGTTGGACCGGAGCATGAATGCAGGGGGCGAGTCCACTGAGGTAACTCCTACAGTGCAAACATTATCTCGTCTTTGACCCTGAGGAAGCTTACCGAAAGCATGCTCTGAACCGCGAGCTTTTGCGGAAAACTACCCGATTTGTTCCTCTACTAGAATTGAAGACAACTGATGAACCCAGCTCAGGGAGACTCATATCCCAAATATATTCTTGCAAGCAAAGACGGGCCAATTGCACCCAATACCAAGCCTCTCCATCTCAAGAGTCATCAAGAATCATCAAGAGAAGTCTAGAGAAGTCATCACGCACCGATCATCGATGGCCTAATTGTGGAGGCTCGCAACGTTGATCGAATCTTCTCTCAAAGCTACGAAGGTAAACAGTATAACCTTGTCTATGATTTCCCGTCATCCGTCATCAAAGCTGTGGGGCTCCAACAGCCAAAGCCTGCGTATTGTAGCACATTTTGGTGCACTCAAGTCTACAAGTACTACAACTGCCATAAGTTGCTCGGTTTTACGACCATGAACATTTGCCAAAGCTCTGCGAGCCCCACCCATGTCAATGCAGACCCATTTGGTTTGACTTACTGTCGCAAAGACCCCAGAGCGAAGCAATGAAAAGCCCGATCTGCTAGGAGATCGAAGCATATGGAAGTTGGGAATTGGAAAATGCAGTTCTCCTCTTCAAAGCGAATACTGCAAAGCTCCTCTTCGATGATCTCTGTCGAAAAATTTGCCACCAGAATGCCAGCAAACAATGTCCAGAGATCTTGATTTCAGCCGAAAACACGAATTCGCTGGCTGATGTACGAGTCGTAGTAAACAATCTGCATAATCGTCAAATCCAGTCCAAAATTCAGAAAACATGCTAATATTTCCTCCCAAATATTCCACATCTCTTGAAATCCTTCAGGGAGCCTTTGCTAACATAGGGATAGAAATGAATTGGGTGTCGTATGCGACTCGAATGACGGTTGGTGCGTGCTAAACTTCCGGATGAAAAAAAGACGCAGGACAATATAACTATAGTGAATGGAAGGGATCGATGAAGGCTCTGCAATCTCGGTCGAACTTCTCTGGGCCAATGAATCCTCTGAGTCATCGCCTGCCAAATTCGGCGGAGGTCATGGCATTTTTTGATCCTCCGTGAATGTTCGCCATTTCAGGAGGCTTCAGCCTCTAGAAGCCCCCCAAACGCCCGCCTAATCAGAAAGAAATTGCGTGATGGTGAGAACGCGTCTATGTAATTGAGAGAGGGTAATCAGAGGCCCTAGTATTCGGCCGTTTTCCCGCCCATTTGTGTAATTGGGCCGACGGGGGTGGCAGCCACATTGGCGACTATGAGGTACGTAGATCTTAGGAGGGACCTCATACAAATCAGGTACCTCCATTTAGGAAGCCCTATCTTTTTTGCGTCCCGAGTCCTAAGAGGAAAGTTGCGGAGGAACCAAAGATATGCAGGAGCGTCTAGAAGGCAGCCTAGTCTGTCTGGGTAGCGTAAGGTCAGTCTGACTGCATGAAAGCCGTCTAAGTATAGTATAAGAGCCGTCTGACTGCACTGCGAGCTATGTCTGACTCGTGGAAAAAGGATGGAACTAATAATTGCCTAGGTTTTCAGCTACAGCAGAGTCGCTGGCGGAGTGAAAGCCTTATGTTTTCCACGGCCATGAATACCCAGGATAATTCAAGTCTAAATGCCAAAGCTAGCAGTATGGCCAGGACTATCAATGACTTCAAAACTCTATTAGCTTCCTACTCGTCCGTCCTGCCAATAAGACCAGACGTGGTCTATCCGAGGACTCCTCGTGTTCATGTCCATGCTCGTGGAAAGGCAACAAGCATTTTCGCTGGTAAATATGTGATCACTTCATGGGGTTATGGGGTGTTTGGTCATAAATGGATGGATATAGTCAGGTAAGATGGTGACTTCTATGAATGGTCACTACTATTTTGACATCATCCACACTCCTTCTACAAGCTTTCTATATGTCATGGCACAATTAGAGCAGATTCCGGGAACAGATTTCATTGTAGTATTATATAGATAGATCTTACTTCCGATAGGAACATCTAGATCCAAGTAATCCAAAGTCATGGTGACTCCTGTCTTAGCTGCACGGTCCTATCAGTGGTGCTTATCACACGTGAAAGTTGTGACTAAAGCTGGGTAGCCCCCTATCCTTCCATCTTCAACACTCCCAACGATCCAGATTGGGAAGAAGAGCTGGATTTTGGGTCAAATCAAATTCTCACCGAAAAGCTGAATGGTTAAAACAAGAGATAGTAACATAGTCATAGAACCTTGAGTTTTTGTCTTCGGTACTCCAGCTGAGCATTGTCGCGTCAGTGGCCGTCAGTTGAGTTAAGGTGCTTACTAGCAAGGACGTTACCAGTCGACTGTCTATGAGAAGATCTCACACTGAACTTGATAGAGTTCAAGGTTTTAACATAAGACAACTATGTATGCATGAAAGCTCTTACTTTGATTGTGTCTAGACAAAACAATGGTCATTAACCGGATTATGAGTCCCAATATGAATACGTCGCCCGTCGATGGAACACAGGTGACACACATGGCTTTGAGCTTGGCGAGTTCAATTGTACCGCGATACTTGTATTTCACAATTTTTTCCAGCAGCGACGACCGGAAATATGTAACTGGCAATATCACTTTCTCAACGCGCAAACATCGCAAGAGAGGAATTAGAAGTATAGTATACAGCCTCGCAGTCCCCTACTGGTTCTATCAAAAGAACAAAAGGCTTGTCGACAGTAAGGGAAATCACGATATCTGCCAAAATAAAAGACTTAAAATTAACTAGGGCGGAGCTGTCCTCACAGGCGCCCACGCCTCTACCCTCTTAAGCGCCAGCGCCCTCCTATGTGTCACATGAGGATGCGGAGCACCGGGCGCCCCAGGCCCTGAAACATCACCGGCAGTAGGCAGCGCCATCGGCGGATCCACCCCTTGACTCGCACCCGGAATGCACGTACTGAAAGCTGGATCCAAACCAAATAGAAAGGGTGGCGGAGCAAGCAAAGGCGCATGCATCGGTCCCTCGTCCCACTGCACGCCTGGTGGTGGGCAAGGCAGGTCGGCGAAGTTGAAGAGTTGGGAGGAGCCGTCGGGACGGACGGTGGAGAGTTGGCTGGGGTCGAAGGAAGTGGCGATGTTGGCGAAGGTGGGGCCGACCTGGTTGCAGCCGTCATTGGCGCTGATGGAGGGGAAGACGACGTAGATGCTTGGCGACGGGCTGGCGAGGCTGTTAGTCTGCGATATACATACGTGATAGGATGAGAGGAGAGGATACATGTTCGTCAAACCAGAGGGAGAAGATGGGTTGGGGGGAATCGGATATTGTTGACAGGCAGTCTGAATTCGCGTCTGATTGGGGCCAATAATATACCGACACATACTGTGCTTACTTAGCATACGGGTAATTATGAAGGCACGAGTGATCTACTCACTTGGTAAAAGATGTTGCACTGGTAGGGCACGCAGCTCGAAGGTGTCCCATTTGTGGCTGGGGGAGCCGTGATCGCTGCTGGGGCTTTGCTGATAGGAGTGAAGACTTCGATCATCCGAATGTCCGGTACATTTCGCGAATGTGCAGTAGGGCACAGTGCGGCAAAGATGTAGGCGAGAACGATGGATGTAAGAAGCTGTATAGCCATGGCTAAGTTTGATCTGATGGTATAATGGGCCTCTAAGATGCATTACTACAACATCTACAGAAAGTTGAATCTGGACGGGCAGGGACGACTATAAACATGTTCACCAAGCATTTTGAAGATACAACATTGGCGACGAGTTTTTTGAAACAAATGAAATGAGAAAGGATGATGATGTGCTGAACATCGAACGGATATGACCCTAATAAATGACGCAAGCTTCGAAGGCTACTCGTCTCCGTCATTGCAGGCTGATTCATGGTAGATGAACGCTGCAAAAGCCCACCGGATCTTCCATCCAGCTTATGTTCCGGAGTATGTTAAATTAATAAGGACTCTGTGTAGGCATCTGTAAGAGACGAGTATCATGCGAAGACAGATGTATGGGTACAGACGATGAAGACATCTCTCCACACTCTTGATTTTGAAACAAGGTGGTGGGGTCTTGTACAAGTGTACAAGGCTGATAACGCCTCAATGGCCCCCTGCATGCCCTTTTTGTCAATCGGGAACGTCAAGCTGCTCAAGGAGCTCTGAGTGGATGTGGTAGAGAGATAACGTTTCAAACTGTCTACCGGGATGAAGCTGCGGACCAATCTCTAGGATTTGTCACAGTTTTCTAGGCCATAGCAGCCCGAACCAGAGACACATCTGTAGCTGCAAAAACTTGTGCTGGTAGGTGGCACAGTAGACTGAGGCTGCTCGGAGGGGCTGTACCGGCCTCTCGGTTTTCTCATTAACATGTTCATGGATTTTGCAGGCGCCGACGATGATATTTGAAACAACGATGCAGGTGAACGGAGATTTGTCTTTTGACGTCCTAAATTTGATATGCCTGGAGCTGCCAAATTATCTGGAATAACGGCATGAGAAGGACGTATGCGAGCCTATCAATTATCAAGAGGCTGGGGGTGTGGAGCGATACGAGGTATGGTGCCTCACGAGCGCTTGCAGCAGGAGTGAACATGAAACAAAACTGCAGCGCGGCGGGATTGTGGGCGGTGCTGGACAATCAATACAGACTTGGGGGCCGGCGGTAGGAACCTGTCCGGCGGCAGGGGGAAGAAGATTCAAGAAGCATTGGTGAAACTTTGGCACACCTCTTCTGTCCTTCTCGAGAAGCTATTCACTTATCATGAGCACTTCCAGCGTTCTTCTGATCTGATAGATGCTGTTGATGTCGTTTCGTGAGCAGTGAAGAGGGAATCTCGGCGAGTCGGCACTTCAGCCTTATGAAAATGCCGGCGCCTATTTCTTGGCCTCCGTCACAATATTGGTACGTCCTCATCGTAAATCACCATCTGGGCAAGGATTCTCATTGACGACCGTTAAGGGACGGTGACGATGGCTCATGGTCTAGCTTCGCCCTGCGGGTCGGCAACCCAGAGCAGGTTGTCCGCGTTCTCCCATCGACTGCTGGACAGGCGACATGGGTTGTTACCCCCCAAGGATGCCCCCCAGGCGAGACAGGCACCAGTAGCTCCTTGACCTGCGACCAATCTCGTGGCGGTCTATACAACGCATCACGGTCGAAATCTTGGGACGTTCTGGGCAATTACTCGTTGAGCCTGGAGGCCAATCTTGGCTACAACGATAACGCAACCTATGGATTCGATACGGTAGCTTTGGGCCTCAGCAAATCCACCGGAGGGCCTACGCTAGAGACTCAAGTCGTGACGGGCATTGCAACGGATGATTACTATATGGGATTGTTTGGACTGGGCCATCAAGGGACCAATTTGACCAATCTCACGGAACCACATCCAAGCTTTCTATCAGACCTGAAGGCTAAGGATCTAGTACCGAGCTTATCTTGGTCTTACACTGCGGGTGCACCTTACAGTAAGTACGAGGATTTTGCAGCAGTCGTACTTCCATAGTCTTTGTGAACCTAGAGGTTCCTTTGAAATATCTTGTTGATTGGCAATCGAATTTTACACTTTTTGACAATATCGATTGTGGGTTGCTTCTTGTGAGCAAGGCAATGATGATCTCTACCACTACCATCGGCCACGTTTTTGCGGACAGTGGTAACAAATTCGCCGTTCAACTTCGCTAGAGTATATACCTGGCAAGTAAGACGTTCTGAAGTTGTGAATTTGATTGAATTGAAGCGGCCAATGAACGCAGCTGCGAGGTTTTCGCTAGCTCACTATCGTGAGTGCGAGGCTGACAATTTCCAGGATCGAAAGGCGTCTTTGGAAGCTTGACATTTGGCGGCTACGATACCTCGAGATTTGTCCCTAATAATGTTTCTTTGACTCTCGCTCCGGATATCTCGCGAGATCTGGTCGTAGGCCTACAAAAGGTTAGTACAACGAATACGACACACCCAAACGCTTCTGTGACGGCTTTACTGCCGACACCGATTCTCACCTTCATTGATTCAACTTTACCGTACATCTACCTTCCCCTTGAAGCATGCGAAGCTTTCGAGCGTACTTTTGGTTTGGTTCGGAATGACACCGCTGCAATGTATTGGGTCGATGATGCTTTACATCAGAGCCTCTCGTCGACCAACCCCAACTTCACTTTTACCGTTGGAGATTCGAAGACGGGGGGGCCTACAGTTGACATTGTGTTACCGTACGCAAGCTTCGACCTTAAAGCGAAGTACCCATCAGTACTGAACGACACGCGATATTTCCCATTGCAGAGAGCTGAAAATGGTTCTCAATACACATTAGGTAGAACATTCTTGCAAGAAGCGTATGTACCATGGACTACTGTAAACTGCTTCTCCCCGTCGTTAATGTGATTCACCAGATATCTTATCACCAACTATGAGCATTCGAATTTCTCGGTCTCCCAATGCAATTTCGAAGATGGCCTTCCCGAATATATTGTTGCCATCCCATCAGCGACGGGAACATCAAGCCATATCAGCCGCGCCGCCATGATAGGTGCAAGCATCGGAGCATCCATGTCTTTTCTACTCATAAGTTTCGCCATTGCCTTTCTTATTCGACGACGCAAGCGAAAGGTACCACTTCAGGTTGAAAGTCATACCACAATGCCTCCAACGCGAATGGAAGATCCTAAGAAGAGGACCATCTGTTCTATCTGCGAGATCGATCAGAACAGCCTCTGTGGCCCCTACCGAGAGCTTCCTGGCAACGGCAGAGCCGAACTGCAAGACGAGCATTCGCCCTCAGGATCAGGCAAAGACATCTCAGAAATAGCTCAGGCTCTTCCACGGATGGTTCATGAGCTGCAAACCCACCGCAGCTCTAAAGAAAAGCCAATGGTTCAAATTGGCATAAAAGGAGCAATTTTCATTCAAACCAAATTCTCACGGAAAAGCTGGACCAGTATCGACTCATCAGATGGTACTCCCTGTATCGAGACCATCATATCCTCCTCACCTTGGCACAGCTCCCTGACTCTAGACAAGTCGTCCATCCACTCCTTCGACACCGAGAAAGAGATTTTAGCATCGTACCGGCGAAGAACACTAGACCTGGAGCGGTCCTTGCCACCAACCCCAATTTCGGAGAGTCCTCAGGTCTCACCCGTGATAGGGACATTTAGCCATCGCTTCGCCACGCCACGACCGCTCCAGACCATACTGCAGGGAGCAAATAGATCAATGTCCGCATTTATATCCCCAAAGTCGCCGATCTCGAAGTACTCGTCTTTGAGGGGCATGGAGACGGTAATTCCACCAGGACGTTCGGATACCGATGTTTCGGACATATCGGCTAGCTCTAAAGAAGAGCAGGAAACACGTAATAACATGTTCTGATGCGATGTACCGGACATTATAATTGCTATATCTAAGCATTAGCTCATGTCCCCCTCATTTTCACTCTTGATCTTGTTCTTGAGCCTGCAAAACAGCTTCCACTAATCCAGCAACCGCATCATGGCAGAGTTGCACGTGCTATGCTTTGAAATTGACTTTTTTAATTGCAGCTAATGACCGTTCTCGCTTTTCCGCTACCGACTCACCACTCCAATGGCTACCTCCCCAAATGACACTTTGGATATCTTTGTAGAACGCGCAAGCCTCGAGTCCCACCACCTCACCAAGACCTACATTGAATTTCCAAAAAAGACCCTATCATGAAAATTGAACATAAAGGGGAAGTTTGCCACCTAGCTTTTTCCTAACGGCGTATGAATATCTCTCTTCACGATTTACTACAGAGGCACTTGGCGACGTCATACAGACTACAGACCAATCGACTGAGACTATAAGTACCTTTCGACATGTCACTTTGCTTCGGATCCCGAGCTCAAGAAAGGTAGTCATGCCAGCGAATGAGACTCAATTTCGGGCTCAATGTTATGGAAGTCTACCACCAGACAAGCCAATCGCGTGAGGACTGAATCAGAAGAACAGAGATACATTTCGTAGTATGATAGTACACAAAAAGCACGGCGGAAAATTGCATCGACGCAGGCAGTCAAGTTGGCATGCATGATTAGATAACAGACTTGGGCTTACTGTAAGCGCTGTGCTTACGCGACCTGACGCCTGAATCTATTGGCGTTGTGGATGAGTTGGGAAGGATCACCACAGCCAATGGTTTCGAAAACATTATTGATTCCATTGCTGAAAAGACAAGCAACAATACTCCAAGATCGAAGAGAGCTGATGATCGGGCTGTGATTTAGGATCATTTTCTTGTCGTCTCGAAGAAGCGAGTGAGACGACAGCCAAACGAAGCTTGAAGCGCAGAAATTGCTTACTGAGTCATCCCTAGTCCGAATAGTGCTGGCAAGCGAGACGAATCACGGGAATGAATGCGGCCTTCAATGCCACTTGGTAACGGTACGGGACTAGGACTCGGCGTTTTACCGGATCCGGTTTAGACCCTCGTCGATCGCGTCGATCCTAAGGGCTTCGATAATTTCGAGTATTATAAGATATACTTAAGCAGTATAGAATATACTTAGTACTATAGTACCGTAGAATCCTCTAAGATACCTCGAAAATTTCGTTATTCGAAAATTTCGAAGTACCTTAGGATTTTCGCGATAAAGTTACTTCGAAAATTTCGAATTTCGCGAAACGAGCCTCCCACCAAGCGTACCGTTACTAACTCACGATAAAGCAGATTCATTTTTGGTAGTAAAATCAAAATTTTAGTAGAGAATCAAATTCTTCGAACTCTGGTAACGGTCCCGGACCGTGGCTTTAGAAAATTCGAAAATTTCGAACGAAAATTTCGTCGAAAAAGCTGCTTCGATATTATCGAACGCTCGAAACTTTCGAATTAGTTCTACACTCGAAATTTTCGAAACACTATACTACTTTGGGCTTAGCGTCGAGTCACGTTTCTGAATGGGACCGTTACCATCTCACGGGAATGTAATCAAATCGTAAAAGAAGACAAGTTTTGCATAAGGTCATTCTTAAGCTGAGAGTGTGCGACAACCATGATTACTCAACACCATGTCGGCTTATCATGGACTGGAAATTACAATCGCCACAGGACATAGGTTTCAGATCACGATGGATTCTGAAAGTCGAGTTGAAAGCTTTAACGTGGCAAATGGAATTGATCCAGAGTGCATTTGAACCGAATAAGGAAGGCTTGCGACTCGCAACGATCTGGATCCATCGATATGTCAGACGCGTTTTGGATCTTGTGTCCAGAAATGGATAATTCACCGAGCTTTGGACATTGACATGTTCTTTGATCGTCAATACTCGTACAGAGACAAACGCCAAAAGTCTTGATTTGCCTGGTAGTTCGGGCATGGCGTTTACTAGTAAATTACTAGTAAATGCCATGCACATTCTACCAAACGCTTATCCTACTACTTATCCTCCCATAAATACTCTACATCCTTATCTACCTTACTATCCATACTACTATCGCTTAATTCAGCGCCACTTACGTTATCGCTATAATTATCGGTACTACTAGCCTTACTTCTAGGCCTGATTCCTACTTTCCTACTCGCGTACTACCGCTGACGGTCCTCTACTATATAGGGTCGAATATCGCTCTATTCCCCTTCCTCTTTACCCTCCCAGTATTTATTACCGCTACGAAGTTTAAGAACCTTAGTTATATACCTAGATATACGTTTAATCTACCCTTATATTTATTTCTAAATTAGCTCTTACTCCTAGTACCGAGTCTATATTTACTCTAAGATCTTTTTATTCCGGGGGTATCCTTTTCGGGTCGTTCGCCTCTTTATCTACTATTAATAAGGCTCGATAGTATTAAGATCGGGGGAATTACCGTACTATAAGAGACGAAGTACGCCGGTACTTATAAAGATTGGTATTTAGTGGCGTAATATATAACTTAGGGCTTTATCCTCTTGAATAATAAAATTTAGGCCATAAGCTTAAGTAAATAGGATAAGCTTCTTTATTAGAATTACCGTCTAATACCGGTACTAGTCGATTCTACCCTTTTTACCGTTACGTATAACTTTCCTATTATTTTTGGTCCATTTTTATTAAGGTTTAGGGCCGCTAAGATTCCTGAGGCCTATTCGCCTTACTTTTATTATTAATTCCTATTTAGCTTTCTTAATCGATTCGAGCCGGGTATTTAGTTTAGTAAAGAAAGTAACCGACGCCTTTTTTTCAGCCGTAGTTTCAGCCTTCCAGATATAAAAAGGACCTTTATAATCGTACGAGAAGTACCCCTAGAATATAAACTCTAAAAACCCCTTCCAACGGCGGCGTATATACGTCGGATCATACTTTTCCCGCGCTGTTCGCCATATTCTAACTCTACCCCGGCGTGTACCGAGGTAGACTAACGTCTTATCGGTCCAGATCATTTTCTTCCAGTCCTTTACCGTCCAGTATTTATATTTTTTAGCGAATTAATACCGGGCCTCTATTATAGCCGCCGTTAAGCCAGGCTTAACCGTCCTTTTAATATTTCGGAACTTATAGATACGTAGGAGTCGAAGAATCGTTAACGAAGAGACGCCGTTCAGAAATCCTAAATAGGATAAGGGTATCTCCCGCGAATTCTTATCCTTCGTATTAATTTATTAGTAAACCGCAGTTACCAAGTAGAGAGAAACTTACTAGTAGCTAGGATTTCAGCCTCTTTCTTAGGAGCCAGGATTTTGGGCCTCCTATATCGCGGTACGTTATTAACGTATTCCTCTTTCAAAATAGTTAAAACGAATGGATCATAACCACGGCTACGAGCCTTATCTATAAGTCGCTTCACCGACTAAGCATTATGTAGGCCAGAAAGAGCAGCAGCTTATTTTCTATCTATACCGGCTTCGGCGAGGGAGAGCGCTTAGATTCGTTAAGTAAGAGTATGATTTTTACCCCTACCGTGGGGCGCCTAGCCCTCAGGGCGAGGCGTAGGAGCCATATTCCTAAGACAGAGACCATAGTAGTTATTCCTATATATTCTATATATATGGTACACCGCTCTCTCCAGCTCGCTGGCCCTAAATCCCCCGCAGCGGTGAGCAATGGCACTGTGGGGGCAGAAAGCATTCAGGGCTGAAGCCTGCCTTAGTGCGATGTGGCATACCAGGCATTCGTTAGCGCAAATCAAGACTTTTGGCGTTTGCCTCCGTACATGACCGATATTCATATGGTAATTACATAGCGCAGCGAAGACTCTTGTCTAGATCGAAGCTTTCGGCAGTACTCTCCAAATCTTTGATTTTCGGGAGCCAAGACAATGGCCGTATTATTTGTCAATGGAACCTGGTTGAAGGGACAAATCTAAGTAACTACCGAAACTCAGACCGAACACTCTAGCGGAAGTTGGCAACACAAACCAATGACCTACTTCTAACATAATATGACCTGGCCTCTTCTCTCTTTAGAATATAACAAACGTGGCACAGCACATCACAACGATTTCTGAGACAAGTCGGTCCGTAAAGCCAACGTTGGATGCCTCCAGGGGCCCCTGCCATTGACGTGTAAAGTCTCACCTTTTCAAGCACATTGTACGAAAACATCATCTCGACGATGAATTCTTATAACGAAAGACATTATCCAGCGTTGTTGAGACTGATGTGCAACCCAATATTTATTCATAGCACCCCTGCCGTGTGTCTTGCATACATACATGCATGCAAGAGCAAGGTACATTGGTACTTCCGACATCCGACACTTTAACGGCGGCACCAGGGGTATACATGAAACTGGGCCGATGCGGCGCAAACCACGAACCAGGGCGGGTATATCCGCTTCTACTAGAGGGAGCATGAGAACCGCGTTTCGGATCTACAACAACTACGCCTTATCTAGGTGATGATCTTGCTCAACGCTGTTGCTTGATAGAGTGGCGGGAAGTCGAAGCGTGTGGTGTTACATCGGTGTGTGCAGAAGCTTTTTGCTGGAGGCACCGGCTTATTTGATCAACAGAAGGTGTATTGAGATGACACTGGCTTGGGGATTGGTTGGTGTGTGCCTGCATGAGGCTATCCATGAAAAATGCCCACGGTGACGAGGACGGAAAAAGACCCCCACGGCATAGATTACTCACACGCGTCTGAATTATAATGACTGTTCAGAAATTACATGGGACACGATCCGTTGTTTTGTCTTAGTATCTGTGGCGTATGACCCTGAGGCAAACAAGGTGAACCTTGCGGCTCTGAATATCCAGTAAGCTGCATTCTTTTGGCCTCACCGCTGCTGCTGAGTCGCCAAGTCGCATTGGAACTATATGGATTGCAGGTATCGAGTGGCTGGGATTGGAGCAGCGTATCCAGTGGTTTTGAGCGTGCTGTCGCCAATTGGCGCGAGTTGAGGCAAGATTTCTCCGTAAATGCGCGCCTATACGCAACGCCAGTCACCCCACTCCATGACGTCTATAAGCCAGTCGGACAATTTATCGTGGGGGTTAGTAGGCAGTTGGAACCTATCGAAGCAATAGCGAGAGTAAGCTCGTAGAATTATAGCCACGTGAGGTTTGTTGGATTGCTCACTCCAACTTTGCCATCGCCGCAATTGAAGCTCCAATCAACACGGCCCGATGGCCCCAAAATCGCAACTTTAAGAACTGTGCCGATAGAAGCTTGCGCATCAATGAGGGTTTCGGCTGTCAGCCCATGACCACTGACCCGCCTCTCTATCGCACTTCATTGCCATTCATAGGCACAATTTGATTTCTGCTTGTCACAAGGTCGCAATCAATTGGTATGGAGGCTTCTGTCTTACCAGGCAGTCGTAGCATTTACTGGATCGCTAGGAGAATTACTCACGATCTCGTTCCTTGAGGCTCCACAGCCATAATGATGATGGATTATCTCAGCATCAGCAAAGTGAGGATCGCGAGTCAGACATTGGCATTGCACTTGCCCCGCGATTGAGGTATCTTTTACATGTCTTCCCGGGCCAAGGGGTACATCTGCGCCCCCAGGCGATCGCCCAACCATGCCTATTCTCGCCTAGAGCCAACCCCGTGCCATTAGGTCTCTCTCTCTTCTGTACTTGTTGCGAACTTTCAGGCACTCTCCTTGTGCCGCAACAGAGAAAGGCCACCTATCCACACCAACGCTTTTTCCTGCGACTGTGTCTCAGGCACATGACCGTCTTCTCTCTAGGTCGGTTTCATCCTGAGTGATGCGCCGATCGCAAGCGGAAGCATGGACAATGGGGTAGATATGGGCAGGGTGCCAGATCTGCCCATGCGACAAGACTTGACACCATAGGTAGAGTTCGTGCTGTGCGCGATACTGGCCGCACCATGGACTTACTACCTGATCCCGTCGCTACGCTGTGACATGCGCAAAAGCAGAGGTATTGCCGTCCTCTTCTGCGCGAAATCTTTCTTCTCTTCTCTTACCATTCTATTTTGAATACCCTCATCGTTCTTTTCGTTGACGAGTTGTGCTTTTTGGTTTGGTTGCGTTTGCGCAGACATTGATTTGTTCCTGCAGCACTGCCCTTAAAGCCTAATTCCGAGTATAAACGCGGAGTTCGAACAAATTGCCCGCACATATACAAGATTGGCTGACTGCCTGAGGCAATACTACAACAGCAACTGAATTGCTTATATGTGAGTGTGATCAAAGTCGCCGCCTTGCGCAGCTTGGGCCGCCTGAGACAAATCGTTGCGCTGATGGGGCTGTGCCGTCATTCAGAAACACACCAATTTCCATTTCGAGGATCGCTGCACCAACAAACAGCCCCCAACATCTCATCATTGCTCAGCATAACGGGTCCTCATCATGGCTGCACCGGGCTGTGGCATCATGTTCTCGACTTCTTCCCAGCACAGGATCGACCGCAGCAGTAGCAATTTACGGAGGTCTCAGAGTTGCAACCCTAAATCAAGACACCGCACGGCTGCTGCTGCTGATAGACCACCTGTCACCTCGCTGCAAGGTCCTGAGATGGGATTTTCTCATAGACATTCCCGAACACTATCTGACAAGATTAAGATGATGCACCGGAAGAAGAATTCGAATGAAAGCAACGCCTCCCCGAGGTCACAGCCGTCTACCATGTCTGCCGCTGCACCCAAGAGGCCCCCGAGGCACCTGGACTTGATGGAAGCTGACTCGCTAGAGGAGAAAGAAAGCAGGCAAGCACAAGATCTCGCGAGGCTTAATACTGGTGGACATCGAGAGATTGGGACGGGCAAGGAGAACGCTGTGCAGGACAAGCCGCTCTCACAGCCAGCACTTGCCAATATGCAGAATTCATATCGCCAAATTGCATACAACCACTACCTATCAGAGGTATTTGGTCTCGATGGAAAGCCAAAGCCCATTGCGCCAGCAGCAGTGCAGAGGCTTAGAGTACCTCAGGCTACAGAGCAAAGGCCAGACTCCGACATGAGCGCCACGACAGCCGACTCGATGGAGGTCAACTTCCACATGAACCCCAACGATATACCGTCCGCCAAAGATCGACGACCCAAGATACAACTTACCATCCCAGGTGCAGAGCCCAAGCCCAGGAAGCGACCTACATCATCCGCACACTTGGCTCATCAGATCAGCAGATCGAAGACGAGTGCAAGATCACATAAACAAGTTTCGCACTTAGAAATATCACCTCCGTCCGCAACCCGACCACACGAGGCACCCGCACGGATGTCCATCGTGTCGCCCTTGTCCGCCGTCGAAATGCCAAAGCCGCGAAGACCATTTTCCGCTTGGTCCCTTGAGGAGATGACCAATGACATGCCTGTCGAGCCCCCTCTTCGCAGTGCTCCATTACCATCGACGGAGAAGTCGGCCATCACTGATTCTTCGGAAGAGTCTACTGGTGATCATGATGACAGATCATCGGTCTACAGCGGCCGCTCCTCCATGTCGAGCCTCGATGAGCACAGCCCTGAGAAACAGTCGACCCAGCTTCAGCGAAAACACAGCATCGCTTTCTCGATCATCTCGCCCGCAGCCGCTGGTGTCTTCGATGGCATGCCACTGACTCCACACTACGCAGCCAAGCTTCGCGGAATCAAGAGCACCACTTCGCTAGCAGCCGACATGAACAAGCCGTTACCACCGGAGCCTGGAATGGCTGACATCTTGCCACTGAACGTTCCTGGCCACTCTCGATCAGGCAGCATGAATGGTCGACGCAAGGCACCATCACCGCTTACTATCTCACGTAGCTCCATGGTCGACGGGCCATCACAACTTCCTTCCCGCATGTCTTCGCTCCGCTCGAAGTACACCCCTGCTGATCTTGATGCTCTCGATGAGGCATTTACCAAAACCAGCCCGAATATTACCCGCTTCTATATACAAAACGAGCCTTCACTAAGCCAAGCGCAGCTGGAGTTAGAAGCACACCTCGGCACCATCAATGAGGAACCTGGCTCGCAACGGAATACTGTTGCTGTCCAGGACCCACTTCAAATCAGCCGTGGCCCCAACAACATGATCCCATCGCGACAAGCGCCTCCACCCCCATCATCGTCGTCATCAATCAAGCTGAGCGATGGTAGCATCAGCGGCCGAAAGCGTGTCTTGAAGAAATCTGCCACATCACACGTCGCAATGCAGATGCAGACTAAACACTCACGAGTCTCAAGCGACAGTGGCAGCGACAACGACTTGCGACGACGCATATCAATGCCCGTACGAAGTCGATCTTCCATGAAAGCGGAACGCGTGCTCGGGAAGCCAGCAAGCCCCAAAAGTAGCGTTGCGATGGAGCGGGAAGCAAGCGCCGAATCTAGTTGGAGCAACTCCGGCCCGTCTAGCAGATCCCCTCACAATTCGACAGACGACTACTCTTCGTCCCCGACTATGTCAAGGGAGGATTCGAGTACTCCTGAAACTGATGTGTCGAGTATTTTCCCCGATCATGCTTTTGAGGAGGTGAGAGCAAGGTTGGAGTTGTTGAGTCCCAAGAGTGATCAGCATTATATTGGGAATTGGGGTGTTAGACATGAGTCTAGTGGTTCGGATGCGAGTGTTCAGTTGCCTTTGCAGGAGCAGAGCAATCATTCGACGAGCCCGACTACTTCGGAGGACGAAGATGTTGGACCCAAGAATGAGACGATTGCACCTGAAATCCAGGTGACGCCGGTCGAGGAGAAGCAAGAACCTCAGATCGAGATCCCAGCGGATGTTGATGATGAAAGCGATGTACATCCTCTGCAAAGAAGAGGCCGACAGGAGCTAGCTGAAAACCCACCTCGTTCTTTGGCCTCGATCGCCTTGTCTGAGATTCCAGACATGTATGCCAGTTTGCCATCTCCAACTCTGACAATGACGACGGAGAGGCCACAGTCAATGAGTGCTGAAGAGGTAGAGCGTATGATCTCTGCTGATGCTGCCGAGAAAGTCCTATTGCGCATTTTGCAGAATCTGGATAATCTGCAAGACCTCTTCGCAACTGCAACTGTCAGCCGTGGATTCTACCGCACCTTCAAGCGACACGAACTTCCTCTGATGAAGAACGCACTCTACGGTATGTCTCCAGCTGCATGGGAACTTCGCGAGATGAGCCCACCATACCTTGGTCTCGAGGGTACTTCCCCAAAACTCGACTACTCCCCTTCGCTCTATCTACAGCAGTACATGCGCGATATGTACATCATGATCGCTCTCAAATCCGTAATCCTCATCCACTGCGAATCCTTCCTCCGCGCCGACACCATCACCGCTCTTGCAGGCGGCGAAACCCAGCGAGCAACTCAAATCGACGACGCCTTCTGGCGCATCTGGACCTTCTGCCAAGTCTTCGGCTGCGGTTCAAATCGCGAAGACGACATCATCGGTCAGATGGACTGGCTCCGAGGTGGCCAACTCGCCAAGCAACAGCGCAAGAGTAGGAACGCGATGGATCTTGGCAAAGACGTCGACCGCAACAGCGTTCTTTACAGCTCACCCCCGTCGTTCGGCAAAGGTAACGCTGGTGGTCTCTCCGCAGAGGATCTATACGACATGACTGAGATCTGGACATGTCTGGGTGTTCTTGTCCGCGGCTTCCAAGGCAAGCGCCAAGAAGCTCGTGACTTCGGTATCTTCCAGAATACAGACATCACAGCCGGTGATGTTGGGCAGGAAGATTCCGTTCTTGGTACGTTTTTCTTTTGCCCCATGGTGTCCACACGTCCTGCTAACACCTGTATCAGAGGAATGGACCCACCACCTCCTAACCCTCGCCCCACCCACAGTCCTCGATGTTACATCCCCCACCTCCCCCACCGCCGCCACCTTCGCCCACGCCCGCACCCGCGGCTACACAAACTGGACACCCCCCACCGTCTCGCGCGCTAACTTTCTCAGAGAAGCAGTATCTCGCGTCTACCAAGAGAAGATGACAGAGCGCCACTCCCCTTCCCCGAAGTCACCCACGATCCGCCTCGATCCATCCTCCCCTATCACGAATGCCGCAGCGCCGGTCGATGACGTGATCGCCGCACGCTGGCGCTGCGCCCGCCACGCTGCGGAGATTAGAGCCAAGCGAAGTGATCCAAGCTTCAAAGCCCTTCCACCCAGCGAAGACCGCCCCATGTCCGAATTTCCCTCCGTGCTCGCCGCTCTAGATTCCGCCTCCGCACCACCAATGCCCTCCCTCCCCTCCACAATCTCCCACACACGCACCCCCAGCGAAGAAGACTCCTCCAAAACCTTCGTCTCCGCCCTCGTCGTGCCCGCTGGCCCTCAAGTCCGCGACCCCGTCGATGTCGCTGTTGAACGATTGGTGGGAATGGGCTTTGAGCAGGCGAAATGTAAACGCGCGTTGGCGGAAACGGATACGGGGAATAGTATTGATTTTGCGGCGAGTTTGGAGTGGCTTGTCAGGGAACGAAAGAGGGATGTGGGCGGTTTGATGCATGCAGGGTATAGAGGTCCGATTAAAAACGGGGCTGGTGGGGTTAGTCCTGAGAGTGTGATACGGGAGCCGGTGGGTTTGGGGTTGCAAGGGATGGACCGGTATTAGGGGGAGAAGTGTGTGGGTTGTGGAGAGTTTTATGTGTTGATTTGGGATGGTTTGTTTCGATTTGATTTTATCTCATATGCGATATACCAGGCAGCTTTGAGCTCGCCAATGTCTACTGTCTATTCAGCGAGCGTTGTTTCGCCGCTATCAATCATTATCCGTATCAGACAGAAAGCATCTCCTATCAAATGAACCCATCTACCCAAATATCCATCACTATTCCCTACCCATCTACTTCTCTCCATCAACTTCTTCAACGCTCGATTCCAACCTCCTACGAATAACTCCACCGCCAGCCACCCTATCTATGAAGAAAAACTCTCCGACCGAAACATCCGAGGACGCAACGACCTTCCAAACCCCAATCCGCCCCCACCGGGCCCACGACTAGCTTCCTTCCCGATCTCCCTACTAGTGCCCAGGCTACGCCCTTGCCAAATGAGAATCCTAACAACCAACCACCAAGATCCATCACACCCACCCATCAACACCAGCCCGCGTTTCCAGTTTCCATATAGTTCTCAGCCTCGCACTATCTCAATTCTCAAAATACCGTTCCCAACTCCACCTGCAGTTTTCACTTCGCATGTAGCTGTATGAGAAAATCAGCTGGGTGGGTGGTTTCGACTTCCATGCCGCTGGGGATGGATATTTGAAGATTTGCTAGGGGACTTGGTGGTGAGGGGGTGTTTGCGGGAGATGTATTGAGCCTCAGCTTTCAGGATGAGTGTTAGTGTTATCTAATTAAATACCCTTTTCTGTACCTCCCAAGCCAATTCAAGAATCCTGCGGCCCATCTTATCTGTGTTGGCATAAAGAGATATGCCACGAATCAGGGGGGAGTGGCGTGAGGATTGGTAGCGCGGAGTGGATGTTAATCGTAGCACCTAACTAAGTAAGCTTGACTTAGTTGGGTGCTACGATTAGAGGGAGTAGGAGAAGCGAAGGGTTGATATGTGGATTTTATTGGCTGTGGGATGGGCGGAGAGGGTGGAGAGGGTGTGGTGAGGTGGGAGTGGTTGTGTTGGATCAGCTTGCTTAAAAGGCGGGGGTATTACTGTTGGAGTGCTGAGAGAGGGTGTCTGCCATGTACACAGGTCAAAGTAAGGTAGTGATGGTGTGTTCCAACACAATTGTAGCGGGCCGAGCCTTTCTGTATTGCTGGTTGCTGGTTGCTGATCGCTAGTCATGTTACCTTCTAGACTCTAGATTGCTACTGCCCTTGCTAAGTGCTACCTCGCTAACTCGTTGACTCGCTAAATCCTTCACATCTCGCTGAAGGTAGGGTGATGGAAAGTAACTTAATTCCCATTAGCTTCGCCACTACTTACCGTAGTCGGTGCGACGGTGGGCAGGACGGTTGTGTTGTAAATGATGGAGGCTTGGGTGGTATAGGAACTAATCTATTGCTAGATTTTATATGCTGCTGGACCTAGGCCTAATTAGGCTAGTTGGGGGCTGATTCGCAACCGACGGGACGCAGCAGAAAACAGGTTGGCACGTCTAAGGGTAAGGGGGGGAGGACTGGTATTACTAGTGCTAGGTACCTCAGGGCTATGTACACTGCTGCCAAGTAATTAGGCGTTGGCCGGGTGGCCCTATTCGACTGCAGCGTGTCTCGGTCGGGCCGAGTCAGTCCCGGTCCCGGTCCGCGAGGTAGGGCTGATCACAAAGTGCTTCCGTAGTCCGTACATACCCCTGATACCAATTCCAGATTGCATTCTAGGCACATTCGGATGATCGGTAGAGTCGAGGGGAGTCAGCAGTGTTGATGGATCCTTCGAACATCACAATCTGGGTAACCCAGCCGCACGCCACTCTTTGTCCAAGACCAAGACCAAGACCAAAACCAAAGAGATGCACCAGGCTTCAATTACATCCTTCCTCAATCCATGAACACTTTGCACCATAGACAACAACCTAGGCTATCGCCTTGATCACGATTACTATCAACTCCCTGAGCCAGCACTGACGCCGTGCGTCGAAAAAGAGCAGGATGGGGCTGATGAGCAACCTCCCGATGTTTTTCCACTCGCAGCTCTTCGTCAAAATCCCATACCCAACCTCGGATTTATCTGGTCAAACCATTATCGTCACGGGCGCCAACACTGGTCTCGGTAAGACTGCTTGGAAACTCCTAAGATAAGATGCTGAGGCGATACGCATTCTAGGTCTCGAGACTGCTCGTCATCTTGTCCGCCTAAACGTCGCCAAAGTCATCCTAGCAGTCCGCACCATTTCTAAAGGTGAGGCTGCTGCCGCCGACATCTCGAGCTCGCTCAGCACCTCCAAGTCACGCATCGTTGTCTGGCACGTCGACCTGTCAAATTATGACTCCATCAAGGCCTTCGCCGAGCGGGTCAAGTCGCTGGACCGCTTGGATGCTGTTATTCAGAACGCGGGGATTTTGACTACCAAATTCACAGTTTCTGAGGACCAGGAGAGCACTATTACCGTCAATGTCATCGGTGCGGTGCTCTTGGCCCTCAGTGTACTGCCAAAGCTTCAAGAGAGCGCGGCCAAATACAAAGTGCAGGGTCGCATGATATTTGTAGGCTCGGATCTGATTTATATTGCCAAATTCAAAGAGAAGGAGGCTTCGGGAAAGCTCTTTGACGCCATGAAAGTGAAAGAGGGCGCCGACATGGATGATAGGTCAGTCCAAAATGCTTGATTTCACAGGTCCAACACCAATTTTCTTCAACTGCCTTTCCCACACCTCAATGTATGCTGACGTCTGCTGTAGATAGAAGGTCTCCAAAGTACTCCTCATGTACGCGGTTCGCAGCATCGCTGCAAAAGTGCCCGTCTCTGCAAAGTCCAATTTTTGTCATCAACTACCTTACAGCTGGAGCTTGCAATACTGATATCTTCCGAGACGATATTGGCTGGTTTCAAGGAATCATGATGAGCTTCGCGGTTGCTACACTCACTCGCACGACTGAAGTTGGAAGCCGCGTTCTTGTCCATGCTGTGCAGCCAGACGTAGGAGAGCAAACGCATGGTGCCTTCTTGATGGATTGCAAAGTCCGCAGGTAAGGGCAACAGACCTGCCACCCTCAATACCAGTTGACCGTCCATATACTGACCTAGCGCCGTGTAGTCCCGGGCCTAATGTGGACAGCGAAATGGGCAGGAAGATGCAGGAGAGAACAACCCAAGAGCTCTTCGCCATCTTGGAGCAAGTTTCGCCTGGGGTCACAAATATTTGAGCTACAGTCACTGAGACAGCATGAATTTTTGATGCGTGCAGCGTCATGCGATCATTTTGACTAGCAATCCTTTTGCCATGTGCACTCTTGGCGAATTCGGATGGCTTGATTGTGTAATTCAGACGAGCCTGTAATTACTGTATGAGACGTCTTGTTATAGTGATAAAGAATTTTACTGCTGTAGGGGAAGCGTGGTCGATTTGCCAAGTTAGTCGCTTGGTTCGCGTATGGGACATAACATATGTAGGACAAAAATGCTGATTAGCTCACTTGTTGTTCTAGAATTGTGTTTTGGTATTGAACTCATTGTGTCTGTAGCCTATCTTCGATTGTATAACACACATCTGATCTAGACAACGGACAGTTGTTTGCTTAAGAAATAGGAGCTAAAGCACAATTTCGTCGCAGCACATTCTCTTCACACACACGCGTCTCGACATCGATCCATATCGAATCTGTCACCCACCTACAGGCCGTACAAATTGTGTGGCTTCTTGATGCTTTGAGTACACCTCCTGGACGTCCCATGTTTGTCAGGGGGTAGGTCTAGCTTTCGCTTCACCGAAGTCTTCATGCCCTGGTTGTGCTCCCACATCTCCTTCTGCTCGACCCAAAGATGTAAGGCATTGCGGATCTTGAATAAGCTGCCTAAGTCCTCGTTGCGCCAAAGGCGAATCGCCCACCATGCACCCCTCGGCATGCTCGCCCTGCCGTGTTCCGCCCCATGCATGGCGTGCATGTGAGCTGCGAATTCTCTGGGGCCTTTGATGGGGACTTCGGCTAAAAGACCAGGCGTGTTGTGCGGTGCGAACCTGAACGTGGGGGTTTTAGAGGAGGGGTTTTTCGTGAGGGTCTGTAGGGAGTGTAAGAAGGATGTTTGACGGATTGAGATGCAAGGGAAAGTGAGTGCTTACTGCTGCTAAGACTATCTCGAGACTGTCCTTGACTAATCTCATTGTGAATTGGTCACCGACTTGGAAGGCTCCCGCACGACAGACGTAGTCGAACTTTTGGGCGCTGGTAAAATCGAGAAGCAGCGTTTCAGAAATGCTGTTGGCCTCCATCCACTTGACGTCGTATGGTGAGCCCTTGGTATCTTCGAATATTGCCGCGGGCAGGGGGAGGGTTTTCTGCATTAAATCTGTGTACCTTCGTCAGCAAAACTTGCGCATCCATTGAAACGAAGATTTGTACCGTCGTCATGGGCCGGGGTGGTTATTGCGGTATTATAGTCAACTGGATGCTATCAGTGTAAGCAGCATGGATTGAGATAGAGGTAAGCAACCGTATGGAGCAGGTGGGGAGCCTACACAATGTTAGCAGGGGTAGCAAAAGGGTTGGAATAGTGGTAAGCTACCGCGACTGGGTCCTGCCGCGTGCAAAAGTTGGTATTTCTGGGTCTCAAAGAGCTGAGGGTCTACTGTATGCTATCAGCAAGAGCAACGCATAGGTCGGAATAGAAGCTAGCAACTGCAACCGTCAGAAACATCATTGGCTGCATATTAATTAGCAGTGGTAGCACCAAGATTGGAATAGTGTTGAGCTACCGCTGCTTTGTCCGGCTGGATAATACGAGAGTGTTTGATGAGCTAGTATCTCGAGATGGTCATCTGCGTACCCATTAGCAGGGTCATCACAAGACTTGGGAAAGAGGTGATCTACCTGGCTCCAATCCAGCGTATGGCGTGGGAGGTGTGCCTGGCGCTGGCGTTGAAATGCGATCACGCTCTGTACACAAGGGTTGAGACAGAGGTAAGCCACCTTTTGGCGACGCGTCTCGTTGGCTTGGCGCTGGACGAACGCGCTCTGTGTATTCGTCAGTATGATCCTCACAAGATTAAAGGTAAAGATGAGCTACACACTCTTGCGGGTTCTAGCTCGTGGGGCTGGTGCCCTAATGGAGTGCTCTGTATACCCTTTAGCGGAGTCGCCTCAAGAGTTGAGGTAGTGGCAACATACTCTTGCGTGCTCGTACTGGTTGAGAAGGGCCTGCATTACGGACCTCTGTATAGACGTCAGTAGAAGCAGTGCAGAGATTGGACCATGGGTACGTCACCGTCATTACGAATTCTATCATTTGCCTCGGCAGCTTCCTGGAACATTAATGCGAGTTGCTTGGTGATGTTCATCTTTGGGAGCTTTGCGAGCTCCGCCGTGTCCATGTCCTTGGTTTGGACGAAGTAATTGCCAGCCACGAAGATCAGCGTCATGCCTTCGTAAGGGGAAGCCATCTTTGCTCTGTCTTGGAGTTTGGATAGCAGAAGGTGAGAAAATTGGTCCCAACACACTTGTAAAATGACTGAGGTTTAACGCTGGCTGGCTTGGCCGTCGCTAAGTGGGTAGGGGAAGTGAATGAATTCCTGCACTTGCGCCACCAACTTAACACATTTGCAGAGGAGAGCGATCAGCAAGTTTTATTCCGTTGGTAGTCCTCCACAGGTCCAAAGCGAATGTAGAAGCTGGATGGTAGATATCCGATAGAACTCTGAGCAAATCTTTTAGTTGGTCGTTGTTACTACCAATTTTTCTATTTGGAATTGCTTGACCCACTCGCCGCTCTAGATATTGCGTCATATTAGCTAGAGCTACAATTCACATGTTCCCATTCCCAGCTCTTTGCACCCTGTTTCATAGAGCGGTCATCGCTTCTGAGTCCAACATTCTGCCTCTTACGATAGTCACAGAATTGTGATTTTGAAGCTGTCCTCTCAAGTGACGTATCCTTTTCAAGGACTATGGTAGCAGCTTTGTGCGAACTTACTATGTTCCGCTATACTGAGGGCATTTCAGGTGCATTGCAAAAAAAGAAACGAAATAGATCCACCACATAATAGATGAACAGTTAGAGATACGATAAGACTGGATTAATTGATAAGAGAGCAATGGAAAGCGAGAGAGTATCTATCGCAGACAAGGGGCTGATAGCCAGCAATCACAAATGAGTCTGCTAGGGTTCTCATCAGCTACTACAGGGGCAGTATCAAAATACACCCAACGCACCTAGAGGACCAAGCTAGAACGTGAATATGAGAGTGCAAAGAGCATCCAGAGGTAGTCGCTGGGAGTATACAACAGACCTCAGTGTCTTTATTGGGGTATTCAGAGCTGCCGTCCTGTTTGCAGTACCATATACAGAGGCGGCTAACCAATGGTACAAAGAGCAATATCAAGTTCAGGCGATTACGGTACGAATACGCTGTGACTCCGTTCGAAAGGGCAAAAGCTCATATCAAGAAGGGATTGTAGTCGACTATGGCAGCCCTATCAGCGTTTCACCTCCATGGCCTGCCGTAATCTTGAACCTCAAGATGAGGGCCTTCCGTCCAACATTCATCCACAATCGAAATTCTAAAAGTCTCAGTAAATGGCTCAACCTGTTGCGGAAGCCTATGAAGGTCCACGGGAAATTGCAATAGTTGCCATGGCCGTAGAGATGACCAGGAAACACTGCTCGAGATCGTTAGGCAGAGAAGCCATGTACGCAGTTTCACCTGGAGGCGGCCAAAAATTAGCCAGGACTGAGCATGCCCAATATGGAGACATTGTTGCATGCTTCGAGACACAACGCTCTCCAACGCTGTGGGTGTCTGAACATGGAATACCACCGTCGACGACGATCCGGGTCTAGCGGGATTATGTCAGCATGAAATAGAGCTTCCCAATTGCCTTGGCAGCATTAACGATCTTACGGCCATAGTCCTCCAGAGGATGGTCGTATCGTTCTATCAGACGATCTGGTCCACGCTATGTCTACGTTGAGTCGTTGCAGAGATGAAAAGCTTTGCTACTAGATAATCCATACTTCCTTGGCTCGTACGCTAGATGAATATCCAGCTGAACCCAGTTGAGGAAGGCTGACCGTTGCATGCAGACAACCTTGACGCACCCAACAGGTCTTTCAGCAGCGAATCGTCTTCCCCAGACCCGGTCATCCGGTCCACTGCAAGCCAAACCCAAATATCCCTTCCTTTCCCAGGCTCACCTTCAAAGTTATCAGCAACAGACGCCTATCGCTTGCGTCAACCTAGCGATGACGCCAGTTGACACGCTTACCCCACCAAGCCCTCTCGGCTGCAAGTTGCCGCCTACAAGCCGGCACGGGCGCTCGAAAAGCTTTCTGCCGCATTTCGGACCGCTACTGCTGGACGATTTGTGGAGACAAAGAATTGTATAAAACCACAATGACTGGAAGGAACACGAGAGGGAACACGAGCCTACATACGTCTGCCATCTTGGCGGGTTATAGCTAGGAGCAGGCCAAGATTATGAGTGCATGTGTGTAGAGTACTCAATCCAGATGAGCATCATCTATGCGGACACAACGTCCAGCAGTGCACGATTACCTGCAAACGCAAGGAGCAACTGGTCAGCTACTTGAGCAAAAGCCATGGAATCCACGATATCGCTCCAGGACGTGCCCTTGCAGATCAATGACGTCGTACCAGTGGAAAGCGATGTTGGTCTTGTGGCTTCTGGGGTCTCCTGTACTCGACCTTCCAGATCCGTCTGAAGCACATCGGCAATGAGCACTTTGAAAGAGAATAAGCTTTCGATGGATGGGATTTTACAATTGTGGTCCGTGGTCTTTTGCTTCAGCCTGGGGTCGCCGTAGCTTGGGAGTGCTTGATGACTACATTTCATGGCCGGGACACCCAGACTTGATCTGGCAGGGACCTAACGTGGGCTCACTTCAGTCCAGACTTGAGAGGGGTCCCTCAGACGAGCAGAGCACCGAATCTCTTGCGCAAGGTGAGTATACCATATGGATAGGCTTGCCTAGCCAAAATTTCAGCCGCGCGATCACGACCTCTAAGCACCTGCGTGCATCCTTCCCTGAAACATTCTCTTCCAGCTACCAGCACAACCCAGGGACTTTTTGAAAAGCGTGTTCTCTGCAGCCGAGAGCAAGAACAATAGTCATCTGCCAACGAGAACGGCGAAAGAATCCAGAGCTGGACACCAGAATTTATCTTCTTGACCGAGGCCCAAGATATTGGATACGGTGGTATGGTTCGATAAGATTTAGGGTCATAGAAGAAACATCAATGTCTATGGGAGACAAATTAGTAGTAACGGCTTCGTCAAGGTTTCTTTATCGTTCATACGAGCATCTCCTGTTTGTTGCTCTCTTCTGCGGACCACACTGATCATAAAGATATACATTACTACCCTATCAGATATCAAGTAGCTGATGTACCCAAGCTTGAACCTGATACTAGTTGTGCCCACTGCCAGGGATTTCCAATAGGCATGGGCTTTCGCTTTAGCGTATTGAATGCTTGGTAAAGTCGAGCCTGGACCGAAGACTTGTAACGTTACGACGACGTCGCTCGGAACGTTTTCGGGGATTCTTATATAAGATGGGAGCTTATGATTCGTAAGCTAATCATCGTCAACTATAAATCATAGCGAGTTAGACCCAAGGAACTGTTTAGAGCTTATCACGGGTAAAGGCCGAAGTGTCTTTTCCCCTGACATACTACAAGGTCGATCTGCCCACAAAACCACCACAGAAGTTCAAGACAAATCGATTAGGCCCAATTAGGCAGCCTAAATACTACTGCAGGTACAACATGTATCGCTCATGGAGAATAGGTGAAACCTGAATGCCTGGAATTCCACTACTACCGCGACTATTGGGTTTACATATCTTCTGACATCGTCATCTCCTGAATCTAAGTAGTAGAGTGTGTCATTCCATATGATGGCTAATTGTGCAAAGGCTATCAGCAGCAGCACAGCCATGAATAATAAGTGGTGGTGCGCAGAGAGAGTATTATCCAGCGCTACTGCCCCAGGACTGCAACGGATCCAGGGTTCCTAGTGCTATTCCCAAAATCCATCGGAAGAGGCAGTCCTAAAATACTGCGCTGCAGCAGTGCCGCGTGTATATGTAGGTAGATGATGAGGATGGTGCGAGTTCCAACTCGATACACTTCGACACCAGGGCTTGGCTGAGGTTGAGGCTTGAAATATCCACTCTCCATATGCCTCGTACCTCCTGCAGCATGCAAGGTAATCGATAGAAGTGGTTTTCCGATGAAAGAGTTTTGGAAAGAGAAGATACTTGGTCCTGATTTGGTCGCTTAGGTCTTTCCCTCAGTCAACCCACAAGGCTACCGGCCAAAATCACGAGCCCCTGGACTCCTGGCTGCCAAAGGAGCAGGCGCGTAAAAATATGAAACAAGGCGCTTTCCTCCTATATTCGTCAAGGGAGTGAGATAAAATAAAACACTGCCTGCACCCCGGCGCAGCTTCTACTACAAAAAGTCAGTGGTTCCTACTTAATCGTCAACTTCTTTTTTACGTTCTATTGAAAGAAGTATACACCAATACCCTGACCGGAGCAATCTGTATTTTCGGATTGTCATGCGAGATAATCTCTGAGAATGCTCGGCCAATCATCTGGCTCTAGAAAAGGGGAGGATCATCAGCTAGTAGAAGCCTCGGCCACTTCCAGTGTAGCTTCGGCGTTTGCCGCCACTTCATCGCATTCTCCCTTCGCTAGAACCCCTCTCATTAATAGCACCGCGGTTCCTGTTGCTCCACTTTCATTCACTTGGCCTTGTGCTGAGCAGGAGGTGGCAGTCAATACATTGAAAGACTTTGACGACGACAGTGTCATTGCCTGGCTTACACTCCTTCGTTCGATCCAGCCAGGGCCTGGAGGACTTGGGCTTCGATCTGGCGCTGGTAACCTCTCTACTGAGCAGCTCGATGCGCTTTCTATATTGCAGGATTGCCGTATTGAAAACGTTCTAGCATGGCTCCAATTTGCTCGTCTTGCTGGTCAGTGACCTTCCAATGGCTTCTCTGGAATCTGTGCTAAAGAAGTATTGCAGGCGGTACAAACAAGCAGCAGAACCTTTATGGCTCGAGGCGTGGTAGCCCTTCCGGCTCTCGGCAGCCTTCATTGCAACAGCGGCGACGGACTTCAACAAGGTCTGTCGCACAATCATCGGTTAGCTCTTTCGGCTCATCCTCTGCATTTTCGAATGCAACCTCCTACAACACTCCTCGAAGCTCTTTGGGCCACGGAAGTCTACTATCTGACCTTCCAGAGACCATACCCAAAGATACGTATGCACACAAGCGATGGTGTACCTATGGCAAGCATTCCAACATCTTTACAACCAGTGATGGGTGGAAAAGGCATATGAAAGAGCACGAAACCGTCTATGCGTGTATGCCATTGGGCCCGATAGAGAATATACAAGGCATTTACAAATGCGCCTTCTGTGAAATCCGAGACCCGAGCTTCAGCCATTTGCAAGAGCATCATGCCTCTGAATGCACTGGGTCATCCAACCTGCCTCTTACAAAGTCAAGAAAGTCAAACATGATCCAACACCTTGCAGCGCACAACATCACTGGACAGGCCGCTTCTGCACTGGCCGGGAAGTGGCGATACAAGCTTGGCAGGACAGCCTTTTCCTGTGGCTTCTGCGTTACATTATTCTTCACCCAGACGGAGCAATTAAACCACATCGATAACGAGCACTTCGCAAAAGGACAAGCAATGAACGAATGGACTCAGACAAATGTGATTAAAGGCTTGCTGCTACAGCCAGCTGTCAATGATGCTTGGCAAGCTGTGTTGAGTTCTCATCCCAGAATTGTTACTCCAGAGCTCCGCTGGAATCTGCTCGACGCAGAGACATTGCAACTAAGTCTTGAATTGGGCAAGCAAGGCTGTGATGAATTAGCTATCGTAGCTTCAAGTGCTAGCAACCATGACGCGATTGACTGTTGCCAGCACGAAGTAAAGACAACGCCAGTGTCTGTGGAGACCAATCTCGAAGCTGGGTCGCTCTCGTTCGACCATCCGTCTTCAGCGACTACAATGTATCGGACCGCTTTCGAATCGAGTCATGATCAAGCTTCAGAGGCGACACCGTATGATACTTCAGCGTGGCACGGGGACTCGACCTGTTTAGCCTGGAGCGGCCCCAACTATCCCAGATGCCTCTCAAGCTCTGCTTCGGCCAGCTAACCGTGCGGGCCACCTCGCGAACTCGAATGCGAATCACGCCCCAACGCCAAATCGATTTTACGCCTAAAAGTCGAACATTTAATAATATATATAATAACCGTCTCTATATATAATACTAAGATAGTTTCCTATACTAAACTTACTTATATTATCCTCTTAAGTTTATAATATAAAGTTCGTACTATAAGAGTTAGATATTATATATTAGAATAGTTAAAACCGCGCTAGTAAAATTAAGTATTTTTTATATATATCGTATTATAATAGTTTTAATCAAAAATATTATTTAGGTTTATAGCTTATAGTTAGAATTCACCGTATTTATAGTATTAATACATATCGTGGCTACTGTGTATTTAGCGTATGCAGAAAGCTGCGGAATCCTTGGCACCTTTTTTTTTTTTTTTTGCGCTCCCCCATACATACAAACCTAAGTCTACGAACAACGCTTTTATTATATCAAGCTCATATAAGTAGATAGCTTGATTTTAGGCGATTCTAACGCCGTGAAATAAACCTAATCAATTTATTGATACGGAATTTATTAAAGGTTGAAGTTTACAGCCAAAATTCTAGAAATTAGGCGTAGAAATTAGGCTTTCTACACTAATCCTTTAGCTCCTTTCCGTTCTGAAGCCCCACGTACCTGCTAAGTCTACTACCAATCTTTAAAACCTTATAATATATTAAGTATCTATCGAGATAAGTTATTTCCTACGGCGTTAGAACTCTGTTTAGTAGAGTTATCTACTAATATAAAGTTGATATCTCAGAAGCTTTATTCGTGGACTTGGTGGGGCATGTAGCGCGCAAAAAAAAAAAAAAAAAAGTGCCAAGGATTCCGCAGCTTTCTGCATACGCTAAATATATAGGAAATTCGACTTTTAGGCGTAAAATCGATTTGGCGTTGGGGCGTGATTCGCATTCTTCTGTGAATCCGGTATCCTCCACCACCCACACCCAGCCGCCACTACACAATGCCTCGGAACCATCATTCCCATGTGGGACATGGCCAGGTCTCAGCGTTGGCGTAGACATCCAAGACTCTTCGCGTGCAGTCCGCGCTCTGCCAAGGCATCAAGTCCTACACTCGGGTCGAGGGCACCCAGCATCGTTCGCAACCCCAAAAACCGAGACTTGGATATTCCCACCGCGACTCTATTCACGGAACGATACATCGATGTCGCTTTCACCTGCCGCTTGCGAGGCCTCTGCCATGCTGTCGAATCAGACCGACGTTTCAAAAGCCTGTCTCGTTATGTTAAAAATACCTGTCAATAAAAGGCCGTAGAGCTCCCCGAAGCCGGCCGGGAGATCCCCATACTGGGGCCTAAAACCACTCTCGGGGGCCCTGTCACGAGAAGCCTCTTCCGGCACCGCGGAGCTCGGACCGAGTTCTCCGATTGACTTTGACTTTGGCTATATATGAGCCCCGATATTCGAGTATGACCTTGCCTATACCGTTCATCAAAATTTTCCACCATGATTTCATGTGTTGAAGTAATAATATTAGATCATACCATTACCATCACATATTTTATGCTGAGATGGGTGTGGTGATCCGGGAATTGTTCCACATCTGATTCAGCAGGCTAGAGCTCAAACACTCGACTCACATGGCAAAAGAGATAAGCCACCTGGCCAGCATCGTTATGTGACCTTCATTGGTCCATGCGGTAGTCGTTACGTCTTCATGGAAAATGAGAATCGTGCATCCCATTCCGAGGGTAGACCGCGGTAGGTTGCGGGCCATTAAGAACATACTACACAAGCTAGAATATGGCGGCGGTCGGCTTCACGACCATGGGCATACTTTCTGGTCATGTAACAAAATTACAGTTCGATATTTTGTAAAGTATTCTACAATTGGAAGCGATTGTTTACCACTCGCTGGGAAATTTCAGGGTGTAAATCGAGAAACCCTTTGGTGGCCGGATCTACGCATGGAGCACAATGTAAATGCAGCTTGGTATATCAACTCACAGTCGAACTTTTGTAAATCTTGTAAGCCTGAAGAAGAGTCTAATGTCGCAGGCTTGGGGTCTCTTCTGTATGCCGCAGGAAACTCTCCGAACTTGGATCGATGGCATCAAGAAAGTATTGTACTACGCTCTTAGTTGTTGCGTGCACCATAACGTACATTCTTCCTGTTCATTCTGCTAAGAAATCCTTCGTTGCATGTGTTGGCGTCGTAATTGCGAATACATTGGGAGATGGGCATCGCGAACGTGGATGAACCGCACACCCCAAAGGTTGATAATTGTCGATAAGTCCACAATAAGAGATTTTGGGGGAAAACCTTTACAAATACAAACATACCAATAAGTTTGTACGCAAGTATTAGTCTGTAGAGATATTATGCGCTTACATGTCAGCGCACAGAGCCGAGAACGCTTTTGGTGCGTGTGCGAAAGTTCTTGTCGAAACAGTTTAAAATGCCAGAAATTGTTCAGCCCAAAAGGGTCGCTCCTGGGGAGTGCGCCGCTCCCTGCCGAGCATGCCTCCCTTGCTCACTCTTGCGTCGTTAGCTTATCCTCCCTCAATCGGCTCTGTGATGAACCAGACGTGATTTGACAGATGGGCGAGGCAGACAGGCCATGGCCGTCGACTTGAAGTTGTTCAAGAAATGGTTATCGTGCTCTTCTTTTATTTTTCTTGTCTCCGTGCCTGGCATGACAATAAAAGACAAGAATGATCCCTTGCTCTACCGGTAGCCTACGATTGGGCGAGCCACAAGTGGCCGCCTGCCCCCTGTCCTCACCAGTCAGCTCGACTAATCATGTCATTGGCGGACCACCACCAAGCGAAATAAAGGGTCTTCTCAGTCAAAAACAACACGACGCCCTCAAGATTCTTAAGGATGATGGCGAGAGGGAGGTCGTCGCATGGCTCAAGCTTGCTAGATCAGTTGAACAGCTTGGCCACTGCAGCTATGGCCACGAGATTCTCTCCGCTGAGAAAGTACAGGCTATTAATGCCCTGAGAGGTTGCGAAACCAAAGATGTTTGTACCTGGCTTGACGAATGCCGCGCGATCCGTACGTCGTGTCCCCCGGAACTCATCAAGATAAATGACTGATACTTGAATACAGACAGTCACGATCAAGCTCGTGCTTCCGAGCTCGGCTATGCAGCTGCAGAGACTCCGCATTATGCAATGTATCCCGCGAATAGTCACTCCCTGTATAATTCGAGACAAATCAGCGCGAGAGACGCCACACTTGCACCATCTAGTTCTATAAAGCCTACCAACGTCCCTCGCCCTTACCAGTGCACAGAGTGCCTAAGTCAACGCGCCTTCAAAAACAGCTCCGATTGGCAAAAGCACGAAAAAGAACATGAATACACGTTCCTCTGTGCATTGTGCGTGACGGAGGACAGCTCAGGAAACTTGACTGGAAACGAAGGCCAACCATTCTCCAGTCTCAACCCTGGGACTTACTCCTACAAGAGACGGGATGCTTTAGTCCGTCATTTGAGTCGATGCCACGGGATACATGACGTGGATCAAGGCCGCGCGAAGGCGGATACTTGGCGACGCAATAGTGGGAAAAAGATTTGGTCGTGCGGCTTTTGCTGTCAACTTTTCGTAAGCTTTCTTGAGCGCCTGAGACATATCGGCACCGATCACTTCGACAAATATCAAAGTATCAAAGATTGGAGTATGACCAACGTGGTCATGGGCTTGTTACTCCAGCCCGGGGTCAAAGAAGCCTGGGACAATGTTATGGCCTTGAACCATCCCTGGGACTCGCCAGTACTCGAATGGGCCAAGGCTGACGTAGGAAATTTACAACTCAGACTTGAGATGGGACCGTCCAATTTCCATGGGCCCAAGGAACTTGCGCATGCAGCATACACCGCGGCTAGGCTCAATGGAACATTGGTGGGACAAGTGGAGATGAACACCTCTGCAGCTATAGCCAAAAGAACACAAGCTCCTGAATTTGGCTTTCCACAACCACTGTTTACATCGATGTCGCAAGCCAGACTTACACTTCCTCCCAAAGTCGATGATCACTCTGCTTTGGGGATAGTAGCCAACCCGCTGATGCTGGACTCATCTTACTCGCAGACTACGGCTCAATCGATAGATCCGAGGACTATTTCTGGCTTTGATGACACCTTCGCATCCTCAGACTTCTTCTCCGGTTCGGATCACATTCACAATAACAACGAAGGTCTATTCGATGTGTCAGGCTACTTCAACTAAAGCCTCCACGAGCAGTTGTTCATCCATGGAAGTCGATGTCAAGCCTATTCTGAGGCCGAACATACAAGAATTGATGTGTCCACATAGTCATCTAAAAGGAAAGATCACCAGGAAAAGGAGGGAAGGGTATGATGTTGAAGACTGCTAAGAATTGGCGACATTTTATCTACTCGCATAGGGTGTATCTTGATATAGATATCTTTAATTACATAATTTGACGGACTATTACAGCAGTATATTACATTCCATATGAAGCATGTCTTAATCATCGGTGCTCAGGAGAATTTACATAAACCCGCAAGCGCAGTGAGGCCTCTCTACTACATTCCCATATTTACGGATCCTATTATAGGAGCTCATAGCAAGAGGATAAAGAGATCTTGATGTAGATGTTGGCTAGACCTCGGTGCCCATCCGAGTGTCAGAGATTCCAGCAGCGGGGTGGGTCTAATAGAGACCGTACGATTTGATGAATGCACGAGGCATGAGTCGGCGGAATCATAGCCTTTATGAACCCTCTGTACTACGAGGAACACAAATACGTTTCTTCTTAGTCGAGTTTTCAGATTGCGATATAGATTTAGAGACAGCCATCACCGCAAAGATGACGTTCTAAACGATCGAGCCCTTCGCGATCAATAGAGGGCTGGCAAAACGCTCGAGAAATCGCTGCGTTTAGCCTAGCGGAGTTTAGAATTAGTCTTCGTGTTCTTGCAGCGGAGTAGATTCAAGCCTGACGGGGCAAACTTAGATACAGGGGGTAGGATTTGTTCTGCTACGATTTGGTCGTCTGTTTTCATGGATATCAAGATTCTATACCTTATGCAATGTGCTGCAGGGTTTTAGCGCCTCACAAAAGACGCTTGCCATCACAAGGTATGAAATTTTTGTTGGTCAGACGACGAAAGATTGAATAAAGGATACACTCACGGTACTGCCATGCACGATCTCCACGTGAGGGGTCAGCAGTCGTCAGCGTCCAGCTTGAGTCGGCCTGGGATCCACATAACCCGCGGAGAAAGGTCTGTGCTCAGCTTTGCCTAGTTTCGCCTCGTTTTGCAACGCAGGCCACTTTGCGCCTAGGAGCATTTTCCCGAGTTTCTATCCTGCTTCCAGAAGCAGAGGTGGCAGGGTAACGCCATCGATACCTTGCATCTACGCGGCGTCTTGGCAATGTCCTCCATTATCTTGAAATCGCAAGGATTCATGGTAATTATAGAAAATGGAGGGCACCATCATTCCACATTTCTTTTTCTAGTGGCTTGAGTCTAGCATGGCATGGGCCTTTAAACATTAATGGTTGGCACAGTGTTAGTGCTGACGGAGGCCGTTCTGAAATGGTGCGACGGCCTTTCGAGGCAAGCCAGGGGTTGGACCGTGACCGCTAGACACGTGGCAGCAAGGGTACCTTGCCTCAGATCATGTACGCCTTAGAACGTGGGGCAGATGCTTGTCGGTGCACCATCGCGGTATTGGCACGCCAGAAGCATCGTAGATCAACAAATAACCACCAAATACCACCTACCGAAATATCGACCAGGACCGCTTAGCCAGGATCGCAGGAGATTAGCAAACTCTCCAGTTATCTAAATCACAGGCGCTATCGTAGCGATAGCCAGATACTAGCACACAGAACGATAATGAGACTTGCGTGACCGCCACATAACATTTGAGTGGCCAGATCCGAGGGACCAACAAGGACATCAAGAAGCTTCTAAATTTCCAACAGCTGCAGGATGCGGTCACTTAGACGTGCGTCTCATCTCAGCATCCAAGTGGCGGGAGGTAGGCGACCAGAATCCTTGTTCCTTTGCTCGCTCCCAGAGCTCGGATGGATCTACGCACAAGCATTGCCGAGTCTAATAAGCCAGCCCAAGAGTTGCGGCGAGGAAATATGTTTATAAGAACTGCCGGCTTCATTTAAAGACGAGGCACGTACCTCGTATTGACTTTCGCGGAGCTTTGTCATTGGGTTCCCACACATCGTCTTGGCTGAACCTGCTGTCCCCAAGACCGTCTTTCGTTTACGCGCCTTTACACTCCCTGTCGTCCGACCTGCCAGAGCAGGCTAGGAATTGTATCTGGAAAGCTAAAACTTCTTCCCGTTCCAGATTATCACCAAATCTGGTGGACTGGGTTATGCCATATCGACAATGTTAGGATCCAACGTTCACTTTGAGACCCCCGATTTCTATGTCAGCACTCCGCGATTCCTCAAGTCGTACGTCTTTCCAGACTCGCGTGAGGGTCTCAAAGAGCTATATGCACGGTAGAAATTTTGTATGATAGCCTTAATGAGTCGCAAGTTTTCCGTCTGCCAACGACTCTTAGTGCCTGCGAATTGCAAAATGGAAGGACACAAATTCCCAATCAACGAGGGTCTCAATCCACTGCTATTCTGTAAAGCCCCCGTGTATTTAGTCCTATCGTTTCTCTTTTGTGCTCTATAGTATTTAGCAGATTGTAGACGCACTACTTCATCGGTCCTTCTGTTTCTGTATAAGCATTCCATTGGCCTCTTCGGCCCCTACGATGTCTACTGCATATTATTCACAATCTTCACACCAATCGCACTCACGTACAGCATATCCTACCAACGAGCAAAATGTCGACTTTCTAACTTCACCAAGGCTGTCCACGGCTATTGGTGTGCTACGAGAGCTTGACAACCAAACGATTCTTGCGTGGTTGACGGGCCTTCGCACCTTCAAACCAGATGGCAACCATTGGTTTCAACCCAATCTACTCAGACCTCAGCATCTAAATGCCATATCATCATTGAAAGAATTCTCTGATGGTCTTGTCTTGGCATGGCTTGACTCTGCTCGATGCACCGGTAGGTGATGCCATTCGTCCATGACTCGCACAAAATTATGCTCATCAATTCTTGCAGGCAGCGTTGTTCACAGCGCACTACCCTCAGACAAGAGCAACGTCTCTGACGCGCAGCATGTCGTCGGCTTCTCGGCGCAGAGAGTGCCCAGTGCATTGCAGGGATCGCCAAACTCTACAACCGCCGGATTTTTCGGGCCGTTGCCCTACATTCATGACACCAGCCTTAACGTAACCCAACGTCCCTTTGGCCAAAGAGTTCCATACCATGATATCCCAAGCAGAAATCCCTTCGACGAAGCGAACACACCGTCCGCGACGTCTAGGAGTCCTTGCTATGGCTGTCCATCCTGCGAAACCCACCGGACTATCAATACTTGCGATGGTTGGAAGAGGCACATGAAAGCACACGAGATATTATACATTTGCAGAGCTTGTGAAGATGGAGCACCGGGGAAAAGTAGGAGCTATACAAGACGAGCGAACCTGGCGAAGCACCTTGTGGAAGACCACAAGTCCTCCAAATCGAAGGCCGCAGAGCTAGCGGACGAATGGCGAAGAAAAGACGGTAGGACATACTACAGCTGCGGATTCTGCGTGATCCTCTTCCAAACCATCATGGATCAGCTAAATCATATCGACACCAAACATTTCCGGAATTTCCAGAGTGTCAGCGACTGGGATATCAATATGGTTATTCGAGGCCTGCTCTTGCAACCTGAAGTGAACACAATACTGCATAAGATATTTGGAATACCCGTTAATACCGCAATTCAAGGCCTGACATGGAATCCCTCCGCCGCCAGAAGCCTTCAGCTCCGGCTGGAATTGAGTGAGGAACCGGCAGAAGATCTTGCGACGGCTGTGGCGAATCATGGTAGCTGGGACGAGACTATACAGGGCCGTTTGGGAACAGGCTTAGCGGCGGGAGTCTCAGATAGTCAGATGGAATGTAGGTGTCCCACGCCGGTATCTTCCCGGCTTACAACAGTACGAATGCTGACCCTAGCTCAACAGACATGATGGCCTCTACGCAAATTCTGGAGAACGAAGACTCTACCTCATCATTTGCCATGCCGGATGGCGTCATGCTGGGATCGTCATCCATATACTCAGCGATGCCCGAGCCTCAGACTATGCTACCAAACATAACGCTGGAGGCAGGCCACCATCATGCTAGCCGCGTGTTCCGACCAACTTTGCAGCCATGTACTACTAGTAATTGGGTTGAGTCTCAGCGCAGCTCCTCCTCCAACTGATCTCACTTGCATGGCTACGATGGGCCTAGTTCAATGAGAGGCAGCTTCATGATAGATGGAGATTGGTCAAACATCGCAACCACTGCTCTCAGCAGTTCGACTGCGAGATCGCACAGCAGCTCGCTACATCATCAACCTACCTCTATTAGCGAATGGTGCCTTTGGGACCGAGTCCCCCGGAGTATTGTCTTCTGCACCTGAGTCGAGTGTGCTATCCATGGACCTTGATGAAGGCGAGTCTACTGACACAGAGTCTTAGCCAGTGGCTACTCGTATGAAGAAACAGCGCCCCTGAAATAAGCTGGGTAATTACTATGGCGCACCCGATCTTGATTTTGAGGAGCTGCAGCGAGCTATGCACGATCAGGATCAGACGAGGGGCATGTGGAGTCGGAAGTCACACCGCTGATTCTCTAGCCATGAATCATATCTAGTGACTAGTATTTGAGTGGTTAATCTTTTCAAGACTTTGCTTTTTTCCCTGCTAATTGAGGCAAGTTTAGCAGTACCAACGCGCCAGAAGAATTGCATATCAGCAGAGTAGGGGGTGCTTCGCGATCTCAGACAATGCTTGTCGTATGATACAACGTTTTGGGAGCGCTACGGCCTTTACAAGGCACGATGAGGGACTCTGGATCGATTTTGCAAACAATGGCGATCACGCACACCTCTCTACTTCCCTGAACCAAAGACGCATGCCTACTGGATGAGCCTATAGGAATGACTGACTCTATTTTGAGGATCTTACGGTAATCGCGGATCTCACTTCGAATGAGGTTTTGCATACATTGCAATTTAGCGATGGCGCTGGGGTCACCTTGGAACGAAATATATTTTGAGACGATGACATGACTACATCTATATCACGTAAGACATGATGTAATGAAGAAAGAGTAGCAAATGAACGCTGTTTAAGGGATCCTCGGCTGCATGGCATTAAACAGCAATTAATTTCAACCTCAGAATTTGGACAATTGTAAATCTGTACAGGTGGCATAGTATAACCGTGCGGACACGTCGCGAACTCGGTGTGGCTGGCCCCAACGCGAATCACGCCCCAACGCCAAATCGATTTCACGCCTAAAAGTCGAATATTTAATAATTCATATAATAACCGTCTCTATATATAATACTAATATGATTTCCTATATTAATTTTACTTATATTATCCTCCTGATAATATAATATAAAGTTCGTACTATAAAAGTTGAATAGAGAATATTAGAATGATTAAAACCGCGCTAGTCAAACTAACTATCTTTTCTTTCGTATTATAATAGTTTTGACTAAAAATATTATTCAGGTCTATAGCTTATAGTTAGAATTTACCGTATTTACCGCAGTTATACATATCGTGGCTACTGTATATATTGTGGAATATTCGACTTTTAGGCGTGAAATCGATTTGGCGTTGGGGCGTGATTCGCGTTGGGGCCAGCCAACGAGTTCGCGAGGTGTCCACACGATTACTGCTTTGCTAAGTCAAGCTCTATGATCGGCGATCAGAGTTGGGAAGAGCAGAAAGGAATGTCATTCCGTGTATGAACCAATGAGGCTTCGGCTTTGCCAAGAGACCAATCTCTACGCTTGAGCGATACGATAATGATGCTCATGTGAGCACGGAAGTACCTGCATTAGTTCAGCGCCACTTTGGAGACAATCACCAGGAGTCGAATTGCAGAGCAGCAGGGGCATTTTTCAGCCCGATACTCTCTAGAAAGGGGACAGAGGTTAGGTATTGACGAGCGTATTCTGGCCCCCGAGTATTAGCGGTGTACATCTCTACACATATCAATCGATTGATTTAGTGCTTATTCGATGGCTGCCAGAATTCCAGCGAAGCAAATCGACTACGGCGAGTCCACACATAATTCGCAGCGTTGAGCAAGGGTCCCCCACGAACGGGTAGGGAAACAAGTAGACACGTGGCAGCAGGGATTCTGCCGGGCACTTTCATCTTGCATCGTTAGTGATCTGCGTTGTGGTCTCGATTGGATAAGCACGAAAAGTTAGACTTTTCCTGCAAGCCTCATGGCCACTGAGTCTCCAGAGAGCGCTATAGTTAGAAGGAAGGACCCCCCCACAACATCAGTACGGAAATTGAAGGCTCAGCGACCCCAATCCGCTTTGACAATTTGATATCTGAGGGGGGACAAGTGGCTACCTTTGGGAGTTTGGAAGGCTGGCTCGTGGGTCTCTCCGATTGCCATAAAAACGCTCTCGTTCGAGGGACAAAAGCAGCCTTTCATGGGCTTCAAGGCCAGTGCCGCTTCGGCTAGAATATTCGAGAAGAGACGCCACGGTCTCCCAATCTCAGAGCCAATAACATCGACGCCCGGTTTCTAACATGATATTCTCGATGATGTCTGTAGCTTAAAGGTGCAATTCATCTCACTAGCCGGCTGCCATTTCGTAGACCTCGTCGCCGCCGTGAATGCCGAAAAGGCCTTAGCGGCGGCCACACAGTGTAATGAGAGTAGCAAATTTCCAGCACAGAGCGTTGTATTCCTCTTTGCTCTGGAATCACATTCGGTGTCATAATTCAAGAGCATCCACGTGTATTATCTTTGGAAAATGGAGATGGTGAAGGAAAAGCATTGATTTGTACAGTAATGCTGTGCGCGAGCCATCCGAATGAGCCCCGCAAGCATGGCCCCGGGCGATCAATTAGTCAGCAGTACAGGTCCTTGGGCACCATCACAGCAACGCTCCTTCCGGGCATTCGACCAGTCACAGGAAGATTGTGCAAGCATTTCCAACCAGTGTTTTGGCGGTACGTTGCCTACACCACTACAGCAGGCTTCAATCGGTGTCCTAAAAGACCTCGATGATGGATTCATTCTTGCCTGCCTGGTCAAGCTTCGCGCCGTGAAAGCCGGCTTGGAGGAACGTAGAGTGCTTTCGTCTCAACAGATCGACTCCATTCTGGCCTTGAGTGGATGTTCAGATATCTTGGTGCTTTCCTGGCTAGAATCTGCCCGTCGCAAAGGTAAGTCGTTGCGCTTGACTTGGTCTCTACCTGCAGACCAGACGCAGGCTAACCACTCCTGCAGGTATCAGTAATTCGCAGCAATCGAGTGCCAGCGCTGTCGGATCTTTCGACTTTGAGCCCTGGCATGGGTCCCCAATCTCAGCTCCTAAATCAGTCGCCGATCCCATCGGCCCCGCGCCCCCATATGGAAGCTACACACACACGAGCCCTAACACGTCGAGCTCATTGAATCAAAGGCACATTTCTCTTGGCGGTTCTCGTGGGGCCTTTACGACAAGCACCAATCGTCATACACATGGCTGTCCCCGCTGCCCTAGGCGTTCATTCGATACCTGCGATGGCTGGAAGAGACACATGAAAGAGCATGAAACAATATGGCCTTGCCAGATGTGCGAAGGGATCTTAAAATCCGGGAAATCGTCGAGCTACACAAGGAAGACAAATTTGGTAAAGCATCTCGTAGGAAAACACAATCTTGCGGATCCTGGTATCTTGGCGAATGAAGTTAGGAGGACACGTCACAAGAGATACTTCGGTTGCGGCTTTTGCACAACTTTGCTCGCTTCCCTCACCGAACAATTGAATCACATCGACAACGAACATTTCAAGCAGCATCAACACATCCAATATTGGGATACCAATAAAGTCATCAGAGGTCTGCTACAGCAACGTGAGATAGGCTCATTCTTGCAGCACACGTTCCGAATTGCTCAAGATGGCCTTGAAAGATTCACCTGGAATCAAGCAGTAGCCGAACACCTACAGGAACGTTTGGAAGTGGGCGATGAGCCTGCAGGAGTCCTAGCGTCAGCAGCAATGAAACAAAGAAATCGGGGCTGGTATGAAGGCAACGGTGGGGCGGTACCTGTGCTGGGTGTAAACAACCAGCAGAGACAGACTTTCGGCGGCTTCCCTGCGCCACATAATCAAGCGCAGATAAACCCTGGGCCACGTTCCAGTCAGGAGGAGCACGAGGAGACGGCCACTACCGATGTTTATCAAGCGCAAAATCATGCTGTCCAAGAATGGTTTCCACAACATCCCTTCGACATTGACACGTCCCTCACACAGGCAGCCTTTACTCCTGACCAAGCCGGGTACCTGCAAGCGTACGAGTCGGCACAGTATAAAGACATTGACGATGTTTCTCAAACGATTTCCCCGACCGATGAGAGCACCCAGTGGGCACAACCGCAGGACAGCTGCTCTGGCTCGTCGATCTCCTCAGCACCTCGAGATTCACAGAGTTATGGCGAGCACGAGTCCACCTACAATACTTCCTGGACGAGCGGTGAAAGCCAGTTGGATATTTCTTGCATCTTTCCCAGCAACGCCACACCGAAGGCATTCAATAGTCATCTGGCATATCCACCGAGTACTTCCTCTCACGACGGTAGCAACAAATACAACGATTTCAATTCTCTATCTTTATCCAGTCAAAAATCCACATCCTTAGGTGGCTATGCTAGCGACGCTCCTCAAGGCAATACCTCGTTCCTTTCCATCCGAAGGCCAAAGAGGCAAACTTCTCAGGCCAAGTTGCAGAATCACTATGGACCCGCCCTCGACTTTGATTTTCTGGAGTATTCCATGCTCGATGACGATCACACGCGCAGCATGTGGGGCTCGAAGCGAACGCGTTGATGCTTCTGTGGGAAAATCCGAACGGCATGTCGAAAGTAAGCAGCAACACTCACCATTTTCTGACACTCCACATAATTAAAGACACAGTAATGAGATGATGGGTGGGTAGCATATTGGGCGAGGTTAGGATCAATGAAGAGGAAAATATAGAGAGTACGGGTCTACATGGGATCAACGGGGAAAAGCATTCAACGGGAAAATATCGATATAGACGAGATACCTATACCTTTCACGTTTATTAGACTCTTGTCCCTGGCGGACTTCTTGGTACTGGAGTTCCTGTCGAAGTTACTTCGGTTTTTACGTGTCACATACCTGCATTTCTGCATCATGTATTATACGAGATACCCCGGTGGCCTTTGGCTCGCTACAAACTACGTTTCTAAGAGTGTATTATATAGTTCATCAAAGAAATCCATTTGCTTCGGTCTCGGCGCTCGCCACAGAAAGACGTCTTCTACAATCGCTATTCATTTTTCTACCGTGTATCCGCGACCATGTCAATCAGACTAGACCAGAACAGGTCTCTATTTGGTAGGACACGTGAAACATGAGCATGGAACATACTGATGCCCCTTTTCTTCCGCGAGCTTAAGGGCAACTAAGGCCTAGATTCTCTGCAAATGACATTTTCTGAAAAGTCCAGCCACACAAGATGGGAGTCCAGCCACACAAAGGTGGGAGTCCAGCCACACAAGGTGGGAATTCAGCCACCACCGGAGTGGCGCCATTCTAGTTCACGCAGGGACCCGCCGAGCGCCACGAGCATGTTATCAAATCACTGGCTGATTATAGCGAGCGCGTGACTGATCTAGGTGACGACGTCTAGCTTGATGGATTATGCAAGGCGTTCGGGGTACAACAGGCGAGAATACTGCTAATGGTTGTAGAGTACATGGAGCCATAGGATCGAGGTTGATCCTTGCAACGGCGATCGTATGGGAGTATTTCAAACATGATCCGTGTTCATTAGCTCGCTTTCGAGGTTTGGTCTCTTCATGGTTGGGATACGATGCGAAGGCAGGTACGACTTGCCTCTTTTTATCTATCTACGATATCTGAAGCAAGATAACACAAGGTCTCGAGATGGATCAGCGCTATCATCGACAGGAATGAGGAGACACTAGTATCATCTTCCCATCACCTTGGTTCAGCTAATAATTTCTTAGACCTGACGCGCATTCAAACGTAGTGCTGACTTGTTATCGCTTTTTTGTACTCTGTATCTTCCACAACCTGTCAGATAGGTCTGCTCGAGCCTGCCGATCGCGAGTAGGGCGCGCTGACACAAAACTCCTACCGGACATTATCTCGCATCTCCTGGCCTTTCTTTGATCGTGATCAAGGACGAAAGGTAGAGCCAGGATACATGCAGCGTTTAGTGATTTGGTTCTTGGTATTGACTGAGAAACCCTCCTAAAGGTGGCCTATTTGTGTATCAAGAAGATTAGTATATTGGACCCTCCGATGCAAACGGAGTACGGAGTATCGAATGTCAATTCTGTGATCGTTAGGATTCCTTGCAGATGTAGTTGGCTCAGAGCACGAGTTTCATAGATCCCTAGTTGACGCTGACTATCCTCAAGATGCGTTGATGAACGGTGACTAAGAATGTAGGACCAATATTGGTCTCTCCGCAATGCGATTCGCAGGCCTCAGTCCGTGCCCTTGCTCTTTCACGAGTGCGTGATATTTCGGCAAGGGCACCCTCCGCTTTAGTGGCGGTGCCAACTCATTCCAGAAATCAATCGTCTAATCGTTCTTCTTGAGTGTTTGGGTTTAGGAATCCGCCCGTGGTGGCCGTCGCCTAAATATTTAGGTTGAGCGGCCAACAGGGACAGGGGCCCACGCTGAATTGACACCCCCGACATCCAATCCATTCCTTCAACCGCCACACCAAGAATTGTGAGTGGCCCAAGTCAAGAGGAGATGTCAACAATCCTCCTGTAGTGCCTGCTTCGAGCCAGGGTCTCCCTTGACACGACTCGTAATTCGAAGGTCCAGTAATCCCAAGACCAAGCTTGACCCCGTCATCAGTATTAACAATCAGGAACCAACATGTATTTCCTGGGCGGGTCCATTATCTGCATAGACTGTATGTTAAGTGTGCAGAAGAGCTTAACGCTGGCTTCTTAATAGCTGTTTTCATGCCCATCTAACAATATCCTCCATATACTGACTAGTATCACTCTTCCCCAGATGCTCGCTTTCATCGCTTCTTGCTATCTCTTCCTTGATTGCTTTTCAATTCATTATAAGCGCTGATCTAAATCGAGCTCGCCCGTTCTGGTACCTGTTCAGCACGCATGGAGGCGATCCCCGGAGAGCCCACCCCACTTTCCTCAGACCCAGGTGCAAATCCACCCCCCACACCTTCAAAGGCTCCAGCACTCTCCCTCCAGCATTTCCAGTCATCAAGAAGAGGGCGACATTCAATTATTAAAGCACCACACACGAACCAAACCTCCGATTCAAGTCTCAGCAAATTCAATGCACTCACACAACCAACACGGTCGCAGCAACTGGCTGTCAGCACGCTTCGGAGATTTGAGCGACATGAAGTCATCGCATGGGTCAGACTGCTTCACACCCTTGAACCAGGCTATCGACTTCGAGACGGAGTCAGAGGTATTTCTCAGCTGGAACTGGATGCGCTCTCCGAGCTTCAACAGTGCAGCCCTAACTTGGTGTACGCCTGGCTAGCAGTCGCAAGCAACTCAAGTTAGTCAAACCCACGTTCGTCGTCAAGGCCGGAAAATGGACTAATAGGTAATAATAGGGCCAGGCCAAGATGCCCATAATGATAGAGCCTATGCGCAACCTACACCTACTACCTCCTTACCAATCATTCAAAGGTCCTCGAACAAATCTACCCACAGGTCGTCTACACAGTCAGGCGCTTTCCCGTCGCCACATAGCCAGAAGCTCAAGACTTCTACAACTCCTAGCTCATTGGGTCATCGCACTTCCATCATTGACGACACCGTTGATCCTCCTTCTAAGCTAGCGGCCTCACCAGCACTAAGCACGACATCATACAAATGGTGGTGTACTATCTGCCAAAATCCAACGAAATTCACCACCAGCGATGGATGGAAGAGACACATGAGGGAACATGAGATAGAATATCCATGCATGCCAGATGGAATTGCCGAGATGACCAGGGCAGGCCCGAGATGCTGGTTCTGTAGCTCACCATGGCCTGACCAGGACCACCTGAATATACATTTGATCGCTCAGTGCAGGGAAAGTGATGGGAGACCTCGAAATTATACAAGGATGGCTAATTTGATCAACCATGTGGAACATTTCCATGGGGCTTCGGACGGCCGCAGGCTCGCAGAAAAGTGGCGGAACACGAACAAAAATGGGAAAAAGTACTATGCTTGCGGTTTCTGCATATCGTGCTACACGAGTCTTGCAGAGCAGACAAATCACATTGACGTGCAACATTGGAACCATGGTCAAGAATTGAAAGACTGGCAACCCAACAACGTCATACTCGGCCTCCTGCTCCAGCCCAACGTTCATGATGCCTGGAATGGACTCGTGGCCAGGCACAATGTTCCTCGAGCTACACATTTCAGTTGGCATACATCCATAATCGGAGATTTGCAGCAGAAACTTGAGCAAAGCCGAGACTCAGCCGAAAACTTGGCAAGGTGGACTTTCATGCAGAGCTCGTACTATCAGCGCCACGGAGCCGAGATCGAAACTTCGGCACAAAGCGGACTCTTAGACAACGCCTGCCGCGAGCCTCGGGTTGCTTTAACCCCTCAGATGCCTGAAAAGGAATCCGGTACGGTGCAAACATACGAACCTAGCATGGGCCATGTTAGAATACCGCCATCACTACCCTCGCATCCTCTAGCCAATCATATGCGCTATGCTCATGCCAACATGCCAAATAGCAATATGTCGGACTATGGATCAAACCTCTCCGGCTTTCGATACGGCCTGTCTGGAGGACCGGATACGCCACCGAGACCTCACCCTGGTGCTGGTGGCCGAGATATCTCACGCAATCCCACCCACCCAAACATGGACTTCGATAATTCCTCTGATCAACCATGGAGTAATACTAGCAATGCGATGCACGCGGATACTAGTTTCAACTCCCATGATGAAAGCTTTGGCTACGATTTGGGAATCCCAGATGCTCATGCATCCAATACAATATACGAGGACTGGTCCAATTGGCAGAACATTTTCAATCAACGTGGCTACAGAGGAATGGTACCGACACAGCCGGCACACCCAGCGGAACACCAGGCCCAAGCCGGCGAAACGCTTGACGCCGCTGAATTAGACAGATTTTTGTCCTCTCACCTCGACACCTCTTTGCCTATTAGTGAAGAAGTTCCTGATCGGCGCTTTGCTCCATTTTCGGTCGCCGTCCACAAGAGAAAACATTCTGGCTCGACAACAATCGGCCCCAATACCGACGGCGAAGTCGACGTTGAAATGGATGTGAACACCGGGCAGCGATCTCGTTATCGGCCTGGCGATGATCATGTACGACGAAGGAGGCGGAATGACTTTAGCGCGCTCTATGGGATATGAAGTGAGGAGAATGCTGGTACGAAGCTGTGTAACGAGTACACACACAAATCTTCACTCGGTTGACAGCTAAGGATCAGCATAGTGTGATGCACGAATTTATGATAAAGTACTCGAACGCAGCGTTTTATGGCGTAATATCTGGTAAAGCATCTAGAAGAGCATCATGACCCTGGGGAACATAGAGATTACTGATCAAGGGCAATAAGCTCTTGCGGCAAATGAGGAATGCGGCCAGCTTCCAGTCACCTTCAGCCTTGCTGTGTCGCGATCCAAATAAGCTGACTGGCTCAAAAGCATGTAAAAAAATAGTTTTGCTCATGCCATAGAAGGCTTACCTCCTGGAAGCTCTTAAAGCATTAGCGAGGTCATGAAATTGGCTAATCATCGAAGCCTGGTGCTCAAGCCAGGTGACCATGATTCATCCAAGTTGTCATGATAGATAATATTTGGCCGTACCTGAGCGTGGTAGGTCCCTTTCAGCCGCTTGTGTCCGAGATAGAGACTACCCGTGGGGTGATCCGGAGTGTGTACCATGCGCGGTATGATGTGTTCGCTGTCGAAGGTAAGCGTAAGAGATAGCTCAGTGATATGGCTCGAAGGATGCGGCTTACCATGGTAGAGTGTTTGTGTATTGAGTTACTACTTTGGCCACCTATGTCTTCCAGCATCATTGCCAGCATGAAGGGCTACCATGTCACACATCAGCGTATTGCCTTGCCTTGCCTTTTAATCTATTATAGTATCAATCCTGAATTCTGAATATAATGTCGATGTTGAATCAACAACACCGTAAGATAGAAGATGGCCGTGATGGTACTATCGAGGCTGGGTAGCCATGAAGGCATGGAGGGTGAAGCGTGTCTGCTATATACTTGTGTTGTGTTTGTGTAACTACTGGTGCTTGATAACGTGGACGGAGACTGCGCCATGGCGTGCGGATTTGTTTAGTTGAGATGGTGAGACGACCAGCGATACAGACAAAGCGGGCGTCATTAGTGCTAGGTAAGCGCTCCTGCAATGTATTATGAGCAGGACGGTTTGGTGGGCAGTAAGTTGAGACGGTCATAGCAAGCACAGCTAGAAAGAAGGGCGTTCGCAGCTTCATGTTGGGATGAGGCTGTGGATATAAGCGAAGAGACGCTGAATGACCTGCTAAGCATAGGCAAAGCATTGAAAGACTTGGACAAGACCAGTGGAAGTGGCGACGGTAGTTGATTTTATGAGCTCAAATATAAATCACCGGATACAAAGAGACTAATGTCTAAGAATACGACTTTCTGTCCAATAAGTATATTGAGGAGAAAGTCGAGTATTACCAGTACGAGCTCTCCGACCTATTCGAGGGCCGTGTCCGTATACCAAACTTAGTAGTAGACTTCTACTATTCTTAGATAGCGATCTTCGAGCAACTATAGAAGGTTTCGTATATAGTCAGAAATGGTTTGACGAGTTACTGTAATGTACCTCTTAAATTTCCCTATCGTCCTTAGACTTCTTATAGTCTTAAGAATGCAATCGACCTCATGCTCAGCAGGGACAATCAAAGACGTAGACATGGGCTTTCTTACAGCCAAGTATGAGACTGACAAACTTCGAACAACAATCTGGAAGGCCCTTAACACTACTGGTTTTCGCGGAAACAATATGTCGAGACAACGTATATACTCTCATAAAAGGTGGCTTTTAGGCCAAGGCTGTGGCCGTGGCCATGGCCATGGCCGTTCGCTAAAGACTACTTCCCTGCCCCAAAGACCATGCGGCCTTGCCACTGCCTCATCCGTTTTCCGTACAACTGCAAGAAGACCATTAAGAAGAGGGAGGCAAACGTAATGGCGGCCTGGATGCCTAATACTTTCGCCGGGCCGAGCTGCGTGACCCATTCGATCTGGATGTACGTTGCCATGAAGCCGGCCCAGTTGCGGCTGGCCGTGATCCACGCGCTGACCTCGCCTGAGCCTTCTGGGTAGCAGTCGAGCAGATAGGCGTTGATGGCCGTGGTGACAATCATGACGCCGAAGCACTGCGTGGCCGCGAACACAGCAATCACCATGTAGTGCCATTGGTGCTGAAGCGAGAAGCCCAGAATGATCAGACTCAGACAGAGGATGAGGGTGGCCGGATAGGTGATAATCAGGCGGGCTTCCGGGTCAAGACGGCCGAAATGGCGCCGCATGTAGAAGCGGCCCACCGCGTCGTGGAGGAAGTGCCCTGCTAACCATCCCAACAGGACACCGACAATGCCGAAGAAGTAGAAGTAACCTGGTGGGTTCTTAGCTCGTGTCGCGGGATAAGGAAGATCTAGAACGGATCGGAAAACAGCAAGTCAGCTTACCTAGGTCTCGTATGGAGAAGCCGTAGAGGTTCGTTAGCCAGATGGCAACAGTCGTATTGACACCTATAACCCAAGCAAAATTGAGAAAGTAGTAGACGAGGATGGTCAACACGGGTATTTTGGTGATGGCGATCAACGGACGACTGAAAGTCTGGAGTAAGCTTCTCTGCCTCCAACTCTTTGATTGCTGAACGCCCGTTAGACGGCTGATGTAAGATCCCCGAGGTACGGTAGGGCTGGTCCGGTCAAAGAGGGTCTCATCCAGGAAGAAGATGAGGAACCAGCCGATGCAGGCTAGGATAGTGCAGACCCAGAAACCCCAGCGCCAGGTGGTCCCGGACACGATGAACGAGGTGATGAGCGGCCCCAGGTACGGGCTCAGGATGATGGAGAACTCAATGTAGTTGATGACTCGTGGATGCTCGTGGAAGAAGAAGAGGTCCTTGACCCACATTAGGGCTCCTCCTTGGCCCACGCTGCTGAAGAAGCCATTAATGATGCGGGCAGCGAGGTAGGAGTCGAAAGTGATGGCGGCCGCAGACCAGACGCAGGTGCCGACCATGACGCTCTGGAAGAAGAACGTGACAGGCAAGCGCCCGAAGAAACCGGCGAGGGCGACGACGAAGAGACCGCACGCTCCGATGGTGAAGAGGTTACCGACAACAGCGCGTTGTACGGCGGCCTGCGCTAGATGCCACTCGCTGTGATGACACGGCCATTAGTCGCTTCGCCCCTCCACAACCGCGAGCGGTGCATGAGTGTGGGATCACACATACATCGACTGCGGAATGACCGTAATAATGGCCGTTCCCCCAGTGTAGTCGGCCAGCGCGGCAATGTACGCGATAATCGCCACAATGAGCCATTTCCTCCGGGGACTCCAATTAAGGGGATCATCGTCAGTGTCGAGTGGTTGGGGAATCAGGACGAAGCCGTCGGCGCTGATCTTCAATCCCGCCGCATTATCTGGATAGCGACTTGGGTCGACTACATAGCCTTCGAGCGCCTCTGTCTCCTCGTGGATCTCGATTGTCTGGAGGTCGAGGGGAGTTTGTTTGAGTGGGAGAGAGGTGGACATGGCCGCAGCACAGGAGGAGGACGTAGGAAGGAAGAAGGAGGGAAATAAGGAGAAAGGACTTGTCGCAGGTGCCGGGATGGAGTTGTAGAAGCGAGTCTGAACCCTCGGCCCTACCGAGACCGCAGTACCTTATAAGTGTCTCAGGCGCCCACCACACATACTGGCTTGCCAAGAGCGGGCTTACCAGGGTTGCATGCAGGTGGGCTTTGGGGCGCTCCAAGGAGGATCGATTAGTAAAGTAGTGCATTCACAAAAGTAGTCAGATTGTCGATTAGGTAGTCTAGGTGGGGCGTTGAGGAGGGGTCGGTTAGGTGCTGATAGTACTAGGGGGAATCGGCTAGGAGATAAGAGCCCGGGCTTGGCGTTGGTGGGACATCGTGTTCGAACGACACGGCTCGGGAAAGGGGGCTAGGCAATTAGTACGATAGGTAGGCTTTCTTTCCCGTGTATCCCCGAGCTGCCGTTGTTGGAGGGGTCGATTACATAAGCAAAACTTTGCTTACGTAGCTTCTCAACGAGAAATACGACACAGGAGAACAAATGAAGCAATTGTTAGAACCGTGTGCAATTGATAATCTGTACCGTGGATGACTGTCCCGCAAATCAGCTCCTTCCCCTTCCCGCCTATGGCGACTGGTCCAACTTTCAGAGTCACATCGCTTAAGCGAAAGCGCAAGGACCATCAACCCGCGTGCTCCTAGCAGACTAGTAGGGGTCCCTAGACCATCCTCGGCTGGCTAGTCGATCCTCTCCCGGCTTCCCCGGCAGGGGCCCAAAATCTTTTTGAGGGTTCTATGCCCTGATATCAAGAAGACAATCTGCTACGTTTCGGTTGCGAGTTCCTTTCGGTCGCGACGATGTTGGATCTGGTCAGATCTCAACGACCATCAAGGCAACCGATTGCTACAATCGCAGAAAACTATTAAATCGTTTGCATCAATGGTCTCTGCGTACGGAGGCAAGGGCCCTTTGGTGCTGGGCGTAACGTGGACGGAGGCCGCGTTGGCTCTCATCTTGGTCGGCCTACGGGCGAAGACCGCCTCCGTCTCTCCAGGAGGGAAGATGTCGGCGGGGATTTTTGGATTGCGATGGGACTGCATCTGGGTCATTATCGCCATAGTAAGTTTGTACTGATCCCTTCCGACCAGCCGTGCACGAGGCTGATTGCTGATCCTCGACCAGATCCTTGCGCTGATTGCGCAGAGCTTGATGACCGTGAGCGCCGTGTACGGGCTCGGAAACCACGAAAGCGTCCTGTCGCACTCCGACATCGTGAAGACGAATCTGTGGAGCTGGATCGCCCAGATCGTCGCCATCCTCTGCCTCGTCGTCGCCCGTATTGCCGTCATCTCCTTCCTGCTGGCCCTACAAGAGCGCACGCATCGGTACGGCCGATGGCTGCTCTACCTCGTGGGCGCCCTTCAAGGCGTCATCAATATTGTCGAGGTCGTCCTGATTCTGCAGCAATGCCACCCCATCCAGAAGCTGTGGGACCCGACCGTGTCCGGAAACTGCGATTTGATCGAGATTTGCTCCAAGGTGGGCTTTCTTCAAGGCAGTATCGGCGCGTTTGCCGACTTGCTCCTGGCCTTCTATCCGATTTACATCATCGGGCCCTTACAGCAGAAATGGAAGGTGAAGCTTGGCCTGTGCCTCATCATGGGCGGTGGCTTGATGTAAGAGAAGCTCCTCCTCCTCCCTCACTACTCACCTTCCAGCACGACTGACGTACTCCGCCTCCGCAGCGCCGGCATCGCAGGCATCAACAAGACCATCGCCATCAGCTCGATCACGCAGACCTCGGACCTGACCTACGCCATCCACTCGCTGAACACGTGGGTGCTGACGGAAATGTGGTTCATCATCATCTTCGGCTCCATTCCCGTCCTACGCCTTTTCTTCATCCGCTTCGGCCAGAACATCAAGACCCCCGCCAGCAACCCATTCGACCACACCCCGCGAAGCGCCCATCTGAACCCCAGCCGCAGTAACAATGATACCTGGGTCCCGCTTAGCGACCGCGCGAAAGCCTGGGCTACCTACGACCCCTCAACCAAGAGGGTCTACAGTTCGCGAGGGGCGGAGAGCGAGGAGGAGATACTACCGGAGAGGTCGCGCGCCGCCCAGATCGTAGTGACTCATGAGACTCAGGTCAAGAGGGAGGATCTTCCTTGATCCCTACTGGACCCGTCCTTATTCCGTCTTCATAATCCATCTATCCATCACCCTCAAGGCACCTCTCCTTTCCTGTGTTGACAAAACTTGACTCTGAATTTTCATATACTAAATGTTAGACGGTCCCAAAACAAGAAGAAAGGAAGAGGGGAAGATTGTCGTTCTATACCGATATTAGCGAAACACGATAGATGACTGTATTATACAACTCGTAGGATTTTGAATCTACAGATGGTAAGGTACAGTAGGCACATTGTATATATGTACTACTAGATACTATATAATGGTAATCAATGGCTTGCTCGTAGTGAAATGATGGCGTAGGCACGGTACCCGAGGCGCTTTAGTAACGTTTCACTAGCCCTATACGAGTACGTACTAGGTGCAAATTTCATGCATTAGTTGCTCGGAATGGATGTCATCAAGTGCATCTACTAAATCCCCTCCCCCCCAATCCCAACATTGGTAATACCTGGTATCTATCCAGACACTTCGTAGTCGATCCGGCAGGTTGATTGTATTGCGATAGCACGCCCATGCCCATCATGACCGCTGTGCTCGATGAGCTCCGAAGGCTAGAGAAGCTGGCTGCAGCAGATGCAGCAGGCGATGCAAAGGCCCATGGTGAGCTATTGAAGGGTATTGGTACCTTGCTGTTGGCTGCGGAGACGCCTCTCGAGACGACATCCAGGTTGAATTTCCAGGTGCGTGTGATGCAACCTCGTTCACAATTGCTATGGGTGTTTGTATTCTAATGAGGTGTCTCCAACACGCAGCCCCTCCAAAACATCTGCATTCGAATCGCGATTGAGAAACGCTGGCTGCAAGCGATCGCTTCAAGAGGTGGGGAATCTGTCACCGCAGCGGAAGTGTCTGCGACAACAAGCACAGATGAGCTCTTGATCAGTGAGTCAAACCAAGCAGATATCGAAGCTCGTACTGATCAAATCGTTCTTAATCAGTCCGGATCATGCGTGTCCTTACCTCCATCGGTCTTTGTGACGAAACCGGCTACCAGACCTATGCGGCCAATGCCAGAACCCACTTCAAAATACAGCAGGGCTCCATCGGCGCAGAGAAACATCAGTACGATAACCCTCGTCTTTTTTTTGGGTTGAGGGAAGCTGCGAATTAACCGGCTAAATGGACTGACAATCTTGCAGTTTCGATCTCGATTTTGGCATGGTATCATTTCCTGCAGGAACTCTCCCCTGGCGCTGGTGAACCCATGCTGAGTTGTCGTTAGGGTGGTCGACTGGTAGAATACATGCGAGGCCCCGGCATACATCAATTCGCAGTCAAACCCGGCGAAGTGACTTTGTTTGAACACGCACTCGGCACTAAATCGATATTCGGCCTCCTGGAGAAGAACCCGGAGCAGAAGCAAGCATTCGACGACTACATGAAATCGAGACGTTTGATCAACGCGCCGCAATGGTTCGATATTTACCCGACCGCGACAGAGTTCGCGAATGCCCGCAAGGACGCCGACGCCATACTTTTGGTGGACATTGCAGGCGGGCCTGGCCAGGAGGTTGAACGCTTCAAGCAACGTTACCCAGATATTCCTGGTCGCTGTGTTTTGCAAGACCTGCCGCTTACTCTGCAGCGGATTGACAAATTGCACGAAGGTATTGAGGCCATGGCATATGACTTTTTCACACCCCAGCCACTGAAAGGTATGAAAATCACAAGTCCCCACAACAACTGTTGTCAGCATGTCCAGCCATGGCAACTGACAAAATGCTGTACCAGGCGCTCGCGCGTACTTCCTCCGGAATATCTTACACAACTGGTCGGACGCTCACAGCGCCAAGATCCTGTCGCGTGTGGTCGAAGCCATGGATTCGGAGTATTCAACACTCCTCATTGATGACTACGTCCTGCCCGACACCAACGTGAAGCTCAGGGAAGCTGAGATGGACGTCCTCATGTGGCTGCATACGTCCGGTATCGAGCGCACCGAACGGCACTGGCTGTCACTCTGCAAATCAGTCGGGCTTGAGATCGTGAAAATCTGGTCGGCGGATAGGGGGGAGGAATCTGTGATCGAGTTAAGGAAGATACAGCCAACGTAGCAAGGATGGAGTCGCAACAGGTAATTTAGGAAGCCCATGTATCTTGTAAGTGACAAGAACAAAGCGGCGTTCGGCAGAACTTTGCCGTCTACCGTTTTGTGACTGCATTGCTTGCGTGAATACGCGATCTGTGAATAAGAGTGGAGTCGTAACAGGCTACCATGTAGCCCAAAATCCTTGCAACAGACAAAAACAAAGCAGTGATCTGCAGAACCTTGCAATCTACAATCTTGTGACTACGTTACTTCATTATTTCAAAACTATAATATATGAAATATAAAGCTATGACTCAGTAATTAGGTCTCTTCATACAACAACAATGCGCTCCTGGTTTCAAGTCTTTTGGGTTACGATATAACCTGTTACGACTCCAGTCTTACTCACAGGTCGCATATTCACGCCGAAAGCTGCTTTGTTCTTGTCTGTTACAACATGGATGGCTTCGCATAGGATCCCGACGCTGTGACTCTTACCCATCAGTGATGGAACAGCATGCACTGACTCAACGTTGAGCACAGTGGGTATAAGAAGATGACTTTTGCGGTGTTTGAACCTCGTTACCAGTTCATCAATCAAGAGCCACTATTTCGCGTTTATAATAAAAGAAGAAAACGCTATATATTAATATTTATAAGATTTTTAATTCTTTATATATATCCTACCGGCGCCCGATATTTTTGATCCAAAGACAACAATCGATTGCTTCCACCAACTCAAACGCAATCACAGGTACTTGACCCTAGATCCTCTGGACTCTCATGATGGTGACTTACGTGCAAGACAGAACTTCCACAGAAACAACAGACCTCCCACTCACGACTCAATTTGAACGTAATCAGTCAGAGTCCAGGTACAGTCCCCGGCATCTGTCATCCTTTCGATACTTATAGTACTAACCTACTGGCAAGTCGAAACCTCAAGAAGAGGCTGAAGACTCTCATCCACCACTCAAACTCACGTGAAGATCTATATTCTCAACTCCATCCTTAGTCCTATACACCCAATTGGCTACTCAAGTCAGACCTCCAGGCACGTGAATCCAACTCTATTTTCTGTTCAGTGGCATCGTGACGCTAACTTGAAAACAAGCGAAGGAATCATGTCCAGCTCAAGTGGCCCCATGAAAGCCGATCTCTGCCAGATCGCCAAGATCGAAATAGGACCGAGCTGGATCCGTGATGGAAATGGCGCATACCAATACACTGTTCAGATCATTGTCAACGTCAGCCTAGAGGCCAGATATTTCGAGGGTGATTACCGGGTGGGAAAGGAGCACTTCGACGTGTTCCACAGGGGCCCACAACCCAATGAAGGAGATTATCTGTACGCTTTCTTCTACGCGGCAAACCCAGCATTATGGAGGGACAAATACGCTATTCCCATTTGGAGAGGAGACGTGTATGGAACGCCATCCCAGATAGAGAAAACACCAGGAAGGAGGGAATTCATCTGCACTGGTGGTAGTCAGAGAACATTCAAGCCCAGCGACGCTGACTGGGAGGCAAAATGTGCGCCCGCCCTTGCCATTGGAGGGATGTCCAGTCGGTAAATTGGCCAGGAGGGCGTGAGACTGCAGGTTAGAGTGTGCATTGGATTTCTTCTTGTTGATGTTTGATGTGGTGTACGGCGGTGACTACAGATGTAATGGGTGGCAGGTGTGAGGGGTCCAAGAGCACCCTCTCTGGTAATGGTTGTGGTGGTTGATTTGATATGCGATGACAGCTGAGCCGACGTGCTGGCACAAAGGCTATGATTCATAATTCATAATTCCAACCCTTACCTATCTCGGGTAGGCCCATGAGCTCACGTGATTTGCATGTATATCCATGCCAAGGCGTTCGAGACTTTCTCGCTAATTGGCGCCAAACCAAGGGTCATAATTACTACTGCAAACATTTCGAACGCTGACCGGTCAGCAACTTTGAAGGAGATTGAAGCAGTGTGCGCGTCTCTCCGTATGCTCAATAGAGGGAGCTTTGACGAGTACGTTCAACGACCAATTCCCAGGGTTGACATCCGACTCTTACCAGTCGACTGGCCCACGACCTCTCCTCTCAAGTTAAGAAAATCAGAGCTTCATTTGAGGGCTATATCCGCAAGCTTTCGCCAGGTCGCATCGAATCCACTAATTCTTCAGTCGCCAGCTGCTGAGCAGATGAAGCTTACATTCACCATGAGATATTCCCCATTGCGCTCCTAACAAATCGTTTGACTGTCAAGCAATCCCCACACTGAGCCAGGGCAAGATGCGAAAGCCAAAATACCACACGAGGCAGAGAAGCCGACACTTTACTAATTCTAGAGCAGAGACAGGCCAGACCGAATAAGTTTGTCGCTGCTCTTAATATTCACAATTCCAGTAAGTCGATTGTTTGATGGCTCCCGTCTAACCGTCTCTATGAGGCATCACTTTGGCACCCAGATTCATTGAAACGACAGGATCTATTTAATTCAATCTACCAACGCTTCTTGTACAACGTGAAGCGTAGCTCAAGCTTCATGGAACCTTTGATTCAATTCCTAGGTCAAATATTGACGAAGCTTGGCGTTACAATATGATAAGGCATGTATTAAGTTGAGAAGCGGACAAAAAATGACTACCAGCATTTCTGCTCAAGTCTTATCCACAACGCTATGCCTTCTAGACAGAGAACATTCACGTAAGTTGAAAAACCCACTTACTCTCTCTCTCCGTATTCAGTACTAATGAACACTCCATGTAGTCTCAATCTACTAAGGTAGACCGTTTATACGTCGAAGCTCAGGGCTCCGACCTCAATTCCTTTGAAGTATCGGCACTGCCTGCAACCGACCGTGGAGTGCATTGGCATATGCGTACGTACGTGTGTAGGCATATCTTTGAGCGCACCATGCCTTACTCTGCTGAGACACGCGGTCGCCGGATTCCCCACAAATTCAAACGAGCCATGGCCCCTTTCGCTATGCTACATCGCCCATGGTATACAATCCCATCCGGAGTCGTGGTCGCAAAGACAGCACAGGCGAAACTAAGCAAGAACGAAATTGTGTGTTCAACTTCTCCAACGAGCAAGATCCAGATGATCTAGATGGAGGCTTTCGATTATCTAATATGTTTGTCCGCACAGTAACATTCAAGTCATCGTACTGATTCAAGCACCTCTGCTACTTACCAAGAGCTTCTCAACACTTGCGCTGAGTCTTCTGAATGGTCCCGCCTCCTCGTCATACATCAGCCTCTATTTTCACTAAGCATTATTTTACTAAATGCTATTATAGTCCTTTATCAGACCTTCTCAAAGCCTATCAGTAACGTGGAGTGGACCATGAAGTGAATCCAGATATGTATTAACTGATCAGCCTTCCTCCTTGGGTAATACATCGTCCTTCCCCTGCGTAGACTTGTTCTTCACCCCGTGTCTGCTCATCAAAATTTCCATTTTGATATATGATTTTGTCGTTCCAGCTGTGATTCGACTCTCATTCCCACTCTACCTCTAAAGCTTTTCCCAGGACATTTTCAACATTGGTTGCGAGACTGGGCTTACAATGAGCGACTAGCAAAAGGATGGTGACAGTGAGATTCTCTCTTTTTAGCCGGCTCTCAACGCTAAGTTCGATCGCATGAAGCCCGTACTACCGATCAAGCAATTGATCAATCATCTGCTACCACGTCAACAACTCTCAAATCGAAGCCTCACTCTCCTATAAATCAGCATATCTATTGCATCGATTCAAGCGTCAGATTAAAGGCTCAGGTCAAATGTTAGCAGGCCCGAACGAGACCCATGCTCGAAGAAGCACGCCAACCGTGGGCAATTTGCTAAACTTCGGCGAAACTAAAAATTCAGGATCATGGATAATAGATGATGGCGGAGATATCAGAGAACATCATCTCCTTCTCAAGTACCATCTGTCTTCATTAGACCCACGATCAAGACCAGAGATTTGTCTACCCAGCAAGCCCCTTCTGCTGCATGATCTGAAACTCTTTTTTTGAGTGCCAGTGTCTGTCTTATTACGCTTATGCAATAGTGACCCCGGTGGAGGCATCCTCGCCGATGAAATGGGCTACGGCAAGGTTAGTAGTGGCGTCCTCGCTCGGTAGTGTTCGAAATCGTCCGATAAATCTTACTTTCAGTATTAGACCCTTACAACATATCTATTCATTGTGGCCCAGCGGTGGATCAACCTCAACATTTACGATGTTTTCGAGGCACAAAAAGAAAACGAAATGAAGGAACAGGAAGAGGAAGGATCCAATCAGAACGAAAATGAGGCAGAGGAAGGAGCAGGCCCCTCTTGGGTCAAGAGAGTGCCGATTGCAACGCCAAGAAAGCGATACATATGTGTAGTGTGTGGAGATGCCCACTTCCGCCTCCGACGCCACTTGAGACATGTATCCACTACATTGGATCGGCAGCTATACGAACTGCCAAAGAGGCAAAAGAGGCAAAAGACGTAGAAGAGGGTGAGGGTGAGGATGAGAATACAATCCTGGCAACGAAACGCGACACGTGAGGGAGATTTCTTAGGAGCATCGAAGAGGGTGAGCCTAAGTGGGATAATCTGGATGCAAGTACACTGAACCCATCCGTCGTGTGGCCTCCCCCTTCGAAAGACTACACTACTACATGGGCGACCATCTCTACAAAGAGTAACATCAGCGACTGATTAGGGAGTGGTTTCCTCGACTCGTTTATTCACCATCAGTCGGCTTCTGTTCCAGCTTTTGGTTTCCAACCCCTTTCTTTCACGCGGCGGCCGTAGAAATCTACTCGAAGGGCTGTGTGATATTCATTGTCATTGCTATTTTGTATTTACCTTAACCATCTTCTCAATATATATCTAAATGAAATACGTAACCAACCCGAAATACTCCTCTTAAGCTCGCAAGATATCGTCTGTTATACTATTTACGTATAGCACCAGGCGTGCGTTACCTTTATACTCATCACAACCGTTACCGCGCTACACACCGCAATCCTCGCCCGGCTACGCACCATTATCGCTACGCTGTCACTATACGTAGAAATCTACTCGAAGGGCTGTATGATATTCATTGTCATTGCTATTTTGTATTTGCCTTAACTATCTTCTCAATATATATCTAAATGAAATACGTAACTAACCCGAAATACTCCTCTCAAGCTCGCAAGATATCGTCTGCTGTACTATTTGCGTATAGCACCAGGCGTGCGTTACCTTTATACTTATCACAACCGTTGCCGCGCTACACACCGCAATCCTCGCCCGGCTACGCACCATTATCGCCACGCTGTCACTACACGTAGAAATCTACTCGAAGGGCTATATGATATTCATTATCATTACTATTTTGTATTTGCCTTAACCATCTTCTCAATATATATCTAAATGAAATACGTAACCAACCCGAAATACTCCTCTCAAGCTCGCAAGATATCGTCTGCTGTACTATTTGCGTGTAGCACCAGGCGTGCGTTACCTTCATACTCACCACAACAGTTGCCGCGCTACACACCGCAATCCTCGCCCGGCTACGCACCATCATCGCCACGCTGTCACTACACACCACAATCACCGCCACGAGCCTCACCAAAGACGCCAACATACTCACCAATCACACCACAATTCCAGCCCGTAGAGCAATTGCCGGGCTCCTTTGGGTGGAAAGGAGCCCGAGTTACCGAGCTTGAGGGAGATGAGACTGAGTATCTACTTATTGGCAGAAAGATGGATTTTGTGAAGTATGTCTTGAGTCAAGTCCCACCTCCTCCACTTGAAGAAGAAACAACGATTAGTCTGAGGAAATTCTTGTGCATAAGAGATGGAGTGAGAACGAAGCCGAGGAGAACGCAATATCTGCAGTGTTTTAGTGACAGTGTTCACAGAACACGTGGCCGCAGCCGAAGTTCACCATCATCTCCACATCAACTCTTCTACTGCGCCGAATACAAATGTAAGTTTGGAGCCTTTGATTCTGCTTCTCTGTCACCGACACATATTTATGAATCCAGTTCACTTTCTTCTTGTCCTGCTGCAAACTGCCTTCGAAGGTGTCGTGCAGTCAAGCCGTCATCGTAACGTTCAACCAGATATCTAAAAACAAGTACCCACTCGCCAGAGCTAGTCCTTTGGTTATTGGAGCGTGTGAGCAGACGGTTTACCGAGTTGTTCAAATACACCGAGACTTTCCGGCATCAATGTTCGAAGCTACTCAGACTCCAGAAGCCCGGGCTCCGTCCTGAACATACCGGCAATTTTATACTCCTGCGATCCGACTTCTTTACTACATTAACTTGGCCCGATCAATTTCTCAAGGTCAACTTCGCGTAGTGTGGAAGATGCAATAAGGAATCGACTGACCAATTATTCGTAAAAAAGCCGGACATAGAGTGTTGCGCAGGCGTTCCCAAAGGAAGACGAGGAGGTAAGGGACCAGGATCAAACCTCACTTTGAAAGCAGCTATCAACTATTCCGCGTCACTGGTACCGACTACAATAGTCTTTGTGAAGCCGGGTTAGCAAGGAGCATCTCAGTCACGAAATTCCATTCGCAAAGTTGTGGCAGGAATCCACGGAGCAGGCAATTCTCAAACGCTATGGTAATTTGGCTTACGAATTTGAGCTGCCGCCCACTATGTCCATACAGCCAGTGGTGTCTGTTGCTGCCTTTGGAGCCAGCGCCTAAAGGAGAGGACCCGTATCACCGCCCGAGAGAAACAGGGCAAGATCCAATTTTCGACAATGATGCTGACGGAACAATGGACCACTACGAAGTGGAGCGTCTCCTAGACAGAAGAGTCAAGAGACTTCCAGGTCGGGGAAAGAGATCATTAACAGAATATCTAGTCAAGTGGAAAGGCTGGGGCGTTACCATTGATTTGAACCAAGTCCCATGTTTAGCGGCAGGATCTCCGGAGACGCAAAGGAGGTGCTTGCCGTAGCTTGTTGGATGGCCGTCGAAATCATCAAGCAAGAGCCAAGCAAAAGGAGGGCTCCTGCGAGATCAATTCTCTTGAGAGTCGCAGGTGCAAAGCCGTGACAGAAAGAAGCCCCCGCAGGCAACTTAAACGGTTCAACTTGGAGTCTCCGGGGCATTGTTATCATCAGCAGAATAAAGGCTACACACCCAATGGGAACGCTGGTCGAAGATTTCTGTCAGACCGTTCACGCAACTTGGTGTACTGCGTGCTCACTTTAAGAGAAACACCCATCTCCAGTCGCTATAGGCATTGATGGCCCCTCCCGATAAAGGTCCGCATATCAGAGACAGAGCGATAGCTGCAGTGACAAGAGCCGTGTAGTCGGCCCACTTTGGAGGAGGTACCAGCTCAAAGAGTAGCAGAGTGGCTATGGAATAGATCCCGCAGCCTCCCAAGCCAAGGACCCATCAGAACATGACTCTGCGAGGTTGTAAACCGCCTAGATCTTGCTTCTAGGGCTTATGACAGCCACTTACAGCTCGATAAAAGTTTGACTTCTACCACAGGCACCGGAGAAGATGACGAAGATCAGTAGTGCAATCATTAGAAGCGGTTTCCGACCGAAAATGTCACTCAATTTTGCCCAAATAATGAGCATGCCTGATCCATGATTGAGTCTACGTTCTAAAGAGTCTTTGTGGAATACTTGCCACTGTAGGTCAGCATAAACGATGTGAATATCCAAGAGCTTCTGCCGTATCCGGCAAGGTCGTTAGTGATGGCTATGACGGAGGTACTGACGATTGACGACTCCATTTGCGACATAAATAGCGACAGCAATAGCCTGTCCTCATTAGCTGTGATCGAGATCAGGACTTCGAGAAATTGTAGAGCCCAACCCAAAGGTTATTGAATGAAGTCTCCAGCCAACGATATATTTTGGTACTTCCTGCCCGCCTGTAATATGAGCCTCTTCATCTCCATCCGCAACATCAAGCTCGTCTACATGTTTCTTTTGCGCCATCGTATCTGATTCGATATGCTGAGAGTGTTTCGCTGAGAATTGAACAGCCTTGTTGCATTGATACGTGCTATGTAAGGCTGAACAATGGTGGTTTTACACATTCCACCTCGTCATGGCTTGGCAAAGCCGTGGAGGGCGAGTACCTCGGTCGTGCAACTGAGTCATGCCTAGCGAGCTGAGCTGCATGCAAAGGAAGGGGAAACATGGCATCGGCGCAGCAATCCCGTAGCTCCATGCAGCGGCGGCATGTAATCGAGTTGACGATCTGTGGATCTAATGCAATGCACTTCAATACTAGAGTAAATCCACAAATATATAATACACCCGCATTGCGCTAATGATCGCTAAGAAACATGGGAGTTTCAATTGTGAGGTACCTACCTGCTACGCCGTTTCGATGTGGGTGGGCTGAGTACGATCGTACCTCGAGGCACCACTGGCCCTATGGATCGAGTGCGAGTTTGTGCATGCCATAAGTCTGGAACCAGAAAGTCGTTCACGAGGAACCCCAATTCGCTTCTGGAGTGTATGAGCAATGCTTGAAAGTAAGAGGACCATCAATCTTGGGCTGGATCTTGACGGAGCTTCTAGGTTATGAAATCACAGCTACCTAGCATCATGTGACTTCACAAGACACATGATCTACATTTGACGCCAATAGCTCGTCAAGATTTACGTTTGCGAAACTGTAGCATCGGCCCGTGTCCTATGGCGACGTAGGCATCCTCCAGTTGAAATTGATTCTTGTCCCTCCTCCCCCATCCGAGCTCGGGAGAACCCTCTCCCACAGAGTAGCCTGGAGCAAGTCTCACATCCATACGATATAGCGTCCTAGCGATCACCAGTGACATTTCCAGCATAGCCAAATTCTGGCCAACACAGGCTCCTGGGCCGGCTGAGAAGGGGTGAAAGCAGGATCGAGTCGATGCCACGTCGGCAGCCGTGATACCAGCATCTTCATTTACAATCCATCGCTCCGGACGGAAAATGTTAGAATCGCCATAATTTTCATCGTTGCGCGCGTTAGCCCAGCCAGCGGTCCCGACGCTGACTCCTTCGGGGAAGAAGTCTCCCTCAACCTCCAACCCTCCAGGAAGTATTGTTCGTGAAAGTTCGCTAGGCCCAGCCGGCGTCATGCGCATAGCCTCGTCGATGCACGCTCGTAGATACTGGAAAGAAGCAAGCTTGGGACCTTCCACTATCTCATCCACTGATGCGAAAGTGCTGCGTATTTCCTTGGCCAGCTTCGAACACACGCGTGGGTAATGTGTAACGTAGAAGAAGAACCCACACAGACTGATTGACGTGGTATCAGAGCCAGCGATCATGAGGAGGCTAGCTTCTGCAAGCAATTCTTGCCTCGAATACGCGGGCTTGCCAGTCTCCGGGTCTTGGGCTTGGTAGAGGTAGTGAAACATATCTGTACGCATTTCTTGGCCAGCTTTTTGCAACTCCGTCTCCACCTTGATGCGCTCCGTCACACTGGTGTCCAAAAATTTGTAGTATAGCTTTATGTCCTTTGGCGTGATCATTTCAAGGAGGTAATTGAGGCCTCTGGGTTTCAGCCATAGTATCGAGCTCAACAGGGGTGACTTGGACACCTAGAAGATATATGAGTAACATTCTTGATGGACAAAGCAGCTTCTTACAGGGTGCCAGAACTTCATATATGAGATGATTGCCTCGGGCATCACTTTGAATGGGTTTTCCCCAGGCTCCTTGATATCAAATGACTTCCCGAGGCAAAGATCGCCGAGGATGTCGAAGACTAAGCAGTCAGTCCATTTGGTAAGGTCTGTAGGCTCAGACCAGTCTTCGCCACTGACAGTGAGCTCATTCCACCGATCCAAGTGCTTGATGATAAAGACTGCTGCAGAGCGTACAGATCTCTCGGTGAAGACTGTGTTGAGAAGTCGCCTCTTTTGCGCATGGATAGCTACATCAGTAACATTCAAAGTGTTTGCATCCCCTTCATTCCGTCTCCAAGCGTCGTGCGTCTTGTTCTTCTTGACATTTGCTTTGTAATTGTATATGTCTCGGTAAGCTCTGGGAGTATTGAAGAGGACTGTGTTTGAATTCAAGCGGACCTTGCTCCCTTCAGGTGTGTCAGCTCTCAAACAAACGATGAGTAATTGTGTGTTTTGACAAAGCTCCAGGATGGAAGTTATACCGTAGATTTGAAAGCATTGCCTATCCAGATGTGGCGGTCACATTTAATGGCGTGGTAAAAGGACGGCCATGGGGATATTTTCGCCCAAAAAGGGCCAGGATATTTCGACAGTGGATTGAAGTATAAATGATAGATGGTAGAATAGATGAGCTGTGATTTGAGGTGAGCTTCGCGATTCACAAAGGCTTCCTGTGACACCTTACATAGCCCACGACTGCTACGAAGCATAGCAATGACCACTCGCTGAAATTAAGACGGAAAATATCAGAAGGTCTCATGTTTGTGCTTGTCAAATTTTGTCAGTGCTTTGAAATTGATGATCATATGAGTGTAAGCATGAACCGAGCGAAACGTCTACAGTGCTAAGGGCTAAGACCTCGGTGTCGTTGATATTGGATTCAGACTGGAGATTTTTGCTTCCTTTCCGTATCACTGGCAGCATCATGCAAGGGACAGCTGCAGACTGCACCGCCCACCCCCAGCTCCTTTGTGGTACGTCATCCTGCACATTAAAAAAGGCAGCTCCGTGTATGGCACCGTGGAAAACATGCTTAATAGAGGCGGATGAGCAAGTGTGCTTAGCATGCTGCATGTAATTCGCAGGATGGCCGCACCTGAAGGCAAGGATAACAATCCTTCTGTCGGTGCCCTCGCATAGCCGAGGTGTGAGGTTGAAACTTGATTGGCGATTACGTAGTTGTAGGCGCTGGCGGCCGCATGACATGGGTCTAGGGTCGAAATTTAGCGTGTGCAAAACTCATGATAATTCTTGGCAATGTCGATCACTGCAACTCACACCGTGACACCCTATTCAAAATTAATGATAGGAATTATCATAATTAGCGTAGATATTTAGTATATATAAAAGTTAAAGGTTATCGCTACGATTATAACTCTATATTAAATATGAGATTTGATTAAAGGATTATTAAGTTATAGTAGATAGAAGAATTCCTATAGGGAGACGAGCTAGTGTAAGTACGAAACTTTAACAGAATATCGATTTCCTAAATCAACGGTAACTACGCGTACTAATCAATATTATCTATCAAGTTTGTAGAGTTCTATATTATAATTCCGAATATCATATCATAAAGTAAATAAATATGATATTCGTAAAGATAATCGGGGCTTGAATCTTTAAAATAGGGTATCACAGTGTAAGTTGCAGTGATCGACATTGCCAAGAATTGTTATGAGTTTTGCACACGCTAAATCTATTCCCCGTAAGGCACGATCATGGTCATTCAGCTCCGGTGTATCGCAGCCAGTGAGACACGCTATCAACACCGCACACCCTCATTCCTTCGAATCCTAAACATGGCGGGCGAGTAGTCAAGCTCGATACGGTCAATACAATCAACAGTACTTACGGTACGAATGCAAACGATACCAGGTCTGATGTCGGTTTACTGAAGTGGGTGTCGACATACAGACTAGGGTATTAGCTGTCTCCCCGTATTCCAGCTTCCGTAGATCTGTCGTCAGACAACAACACCCTCTCCGGCTTCCGAATGCTCCACTCTTTGGCCTTGAAGACTAGCATATCTATCTCGTCTGCAGTGCATAGAGGTGACAGCACCAGATATCGTGAAACTCCACTTGGAATTACACGCCTTCTTGCCGTTTACGCCATCCTGTACGCTACCCAACTTGCATTTAGCAGTGCAGCTTTGAGATTGCCATCACTTGCGATTCAGGTCACCTGTAATATGTCGGACATAGCTGAAAAGCTTCAATCCTTGCGCCCTCAGATTCTCGAGATTCTTGCTGCTAGTGGCTCTCCTGGACTATCGCTAGGAGTTTTGCATCATGGGGATGTTATCCATACTGCGCATCTTGGCCGCAGGGATGCTGTGAGAGACAGTCTGCCGAACGATACACAATCTACCATGTAGCCTCTCTTACAAAAGCAATCACAGCAACCGCTGTTGCATGCCTAGTTGATGATGGTATCCTTGACTGGGACCTACCCATACGGCATTATTTCCCAGAGTTTGGGCAACGTAGCGATCAGTTGGGGCAGCAGTGCTCACTGATAGACTTACTCTCAAATCGCACTGGACTCACCATGGCAAACTCGTTGTGGGGCCAGAAACAGGGCGAATTTTTGCTCCCCAAGAATGAGATCGTACGCACAATCTGCCATCTAGATGCCATCAAACCCTTCCGCGAATCGTTCGTGTATTCACAATGGAACTATGCTTTGGTGACTGAAGTTTGTGAAAGAATCACTGGCATGAGGTTTGGGCAGTACGTCCGAGAGAAAATCTTGGATCCTCTTGAGATGTATCGAACTAGTTTCATGCCACAGAAAGGGGACAATGCTGCATCTCCACACGTGGTCTGCAACGACGGGACGCCCTACAGTATAGCTTTGACGAATTTGTCTGACGAGACAGGATTCGCAGGTGCCAATGCAGCAAGGAGTAGCATCAAAGATCTCCTCTCCTTCTACCGGTCGCTGCTATCTGCCCACAAACATCAAACGGAAAACATATCGGACTTCACCGAAGGCTCACCAATGAAGCAAGTAAAGAAGATTCTATCTCCCTACGTTGGAGTGGGTACCTCTCGCATTGAGGAAGGAGGATATTGTCTTGGCTTGTACCGAACTCTTTTACCAAATAATCTTAGCATCTCCAGTATGAACAATCTGCTCCTTGGTCCCAAGCGGATGCCTCGTATCGATTCTGGTTCGCCAGGCTTGGATATTTACCATCATGCGGGAAATGTGCCTGGCTTTCTGGCTTCAGCTTTCCTGATACCCTCCACCCAAAGCGCCATCGTCGTTCTCACCAACGCTTTGCCATACATGGATCCCACTGATTTTGTGGGACAGCTCATTGTCTCCGTTCTTCTTGGATCTCAATCACCTAAAGGACTACTAGAGCTCTGCAAAGCTGGTCGACCTGCCAGCCTAGCATCTTATACAGCCCTCTCTGCGAGTCTTGAAAAGCACAAGACGAGTCGCCCACCTTCATTTCCCAAAATCGCGTACGTGGGCGAATACATCAACACAGCTGGGAATTTCGTGCTTTCGATTACAATGTCTGAGCTAGGTCTTACCATGCTTGTACAGCATATGCCACTCACCCGCTACAGCCTATTGCCATATGACGGTGACACATTCTACTGGCCAGCGGACCGCGATGCTGAGCTCAAACAGTGCATGTGGCCGATCATATCCACGGGTTGGCACAAGGTCACATTCAAACCCACCGAACGTGGTGAGATTGACCGCTTGATATGGAAGCACGATCCCTTTGCCCGAGCCGAGGTTTTCCACAAGAGAAGGTCCGATGCTGGGATTCAACGCGAGAAACTCTAACTTTCGAAGATGGTCGTTGTATTGAGCGTGTGCAAACAGGTGCAGAATCCTTAGTAGTTTTCGACTGATATTTTTCTCCCCGCAATTGGCTCAAGATTACTATCAAATAGATAGAGATATTAATAGGTATCTAAAAATATATGGTTAGATTATATTCTTTATCGTTAATTTATATATTAGATACCTTGTTGGGATTAATGTGGTCGCTGGATTGAATTACATGTATTGGTGTCATTATCGTTTCGTGTAATCCCATAGAGCTTCCTTAATGAATAGTGTATATTGAATATCTTGAGGAAGCTGGCAACATCCGGCTGAACAAAATTTTCTCTGTCAAAGTGCAATTAACGAAGATTCTCTGATCCAAATCACGATATACCGGCAACGGATATCCCTTCGAAGATGGTCTTCACGCTTTATCTATATACTCTGGACCGTTCGTATTGTCATTTGTTTTGAGTTCCATTCCCTTGGGTTCTAGGGTAAGCCCGCTTTCCGGAGCCATGAATGACACTATCAAAGTCAAAGGTAAATCTGCGTTTGGGTCTCAAAGTTGGTGGGTACTTGAGGATTGATGACTGGACATCGATGTTGCTAAGGAGGTACCTTCTTTTGCCCTGTCGCCAGGAGATGTTTAGCGCTACCGAAGTTCAACCGCTTTTGCCGCCACCACCAAATTCTGACAACGAATTCAAACCTCATATGCTCTGTGGAAATTATTCGATTATTCGAATAAAAAAGTCGTTATTCGTTATTCGAATAGAGTAACAAGGACGTTATTCATTATTCGATTAATTGAGGACTAGATTATTCGATTTATTCGAATATTATTCGAATAATAGCACTAGCCCTTTTAGGTTAGATTTAATAATTACGCTAGCCTTCTTAGGTAAGGTCTTAAGCTAGATTTAGTTAACTAACTACGAATAGAAGTAGAGAAACTTAGAGACTAGTATTTTAGTTTATTATCTTACTTTATTAGGCTTAGTACTATTATTCGAATAACGAATCTATTATTCATTATTCGAATAATAAAGACGTTATTCGTTATTCGAATATGAATAATTTTTTTCTCACAGAGCTCATATGCTCGAGACTTGCTCGTTTGATGTCTCGAGGGACAAAAGAAAGTACCAAGCATTACAATGCACCATGATGAAAAACTCAAATCGCCCGAGGAGGGGCTCGAACCCTCAACCTTGAGATTTCGTAATAAAAGTCTCACGCGCTAGCCAATTGCTGCAAACTGTTAGAGATGCGGTGATGAAAATTGAGTTGGGAAACGTACTGCCACCCGGGCGAAACACAACCATCTCTGCCACTATTTAATCATCTATTCAGTTTTGTATCAATATACGAGGAACTTCGAAATCGCTTACCTTTTGCCGAGGTCCAAACCAGTCTCATATACAGTGCTTCTGCGCTTGACCAATCATGCCGCAACCATTCGATGCTTTACCTTCAGGAGCACTTCTATAGCGAGCATGATGATTATATTACCCCTAGCTGGCAGTGAATTTCCCCAAATCTTATCATTACGAGCTTCTCTAATAGCTTGCAGCAATTGGCGAGCACTGAACATAAATCTCAGTGTTATGTTCGAACGCTCTTGCTACTAAGAAGCCATGAGACATATCTCAGCGCAGCTCGGAGTCTACGAGCCAACTTCCAATCCTGGAGTAGAGCATGCTGGCCGAGACTGACCCATCAAAAAAACCAACTCAGACAAGACTCCGGGCGTCTAAAAAGCCGAAACGGCAGCTCTTCTACCCCAAGCCTCTCCTCTCCAACCTCAACCGCCACCACCTGCCCCTCAACAGCCGGCCCCGGCCAATTTACCCCTACATCGAACTTCCTCAGCCCCTGCCTACCCACCCTAGCAAGATGCTCAAACCACATATTCTCCGTCAACGCTGCCTTGTGATGATTCTCCCATGAAAAGCCGATATTGATCCTCAGCTCTTGCAACGCCTCCATACCTGCGAGAATATCACAGGCGCGTTTCCACTCGAATCTGAAGCGCGGGGGACACCTATTATTACGGAGGTCCTCGACAGAAGAGTAGGGAAACCAGGCATGCCAGAATAGAGACAGGGTGAGGTAGCGAATGCTGTTGAAGTTCGTGGGGGCCACTGTAGCAGAGAAATTCAAGAGGGTGCCAGGGGCGTTGTAACCGAATACGTTGTGAGAATAAAGGAGAGGAACAGCCTCCATGTATCTGCATCCCCAAGGTAGTCAGCCATTGTACAATGTAGACTTGCGGATGGTACCAACATTGTTTTGCAGCTCAGTAGCAACCTCATTTTGCCCCTATGGCAATGTGGATTTCTGGCCTTCAAATCCGTCAAACCATTCGCAGTGTAGACTGCCCAGCAGTTGCAATGCGCAATGCCACCATCCCCCTTTGGAAAATTGCATTCTATATGACCCAAGTATTTCCCGCTACCCTCTTCGACGATATGAAGCCTGCTTGCCGCCGCGAGTACTCGTTCGTAAATCAGGAGGCGTATGTCGAGCGGTAGGCGGGTCACGAAGGGCGATTGAAACTGGGTCATGGGTGGCTTGTGGGTAATGAGCGCAGCATTTTCTTCGCGGCCGAAGTTGCGCTGCAATGGAGGCGAATTGGCTGTGCCAGACCTAGGGCCTGGAGCTCCATCCTCCGCGTCCGCTTTTCGATCGTGACGACGGCGGAGGAACTCGAATCTCACATCCATTATACAAGCTCCTTGGAATTATCTATCTTGGTCAAGGAGGCTCGATTCAGATGACTACTGGCCCGGACTACCAGAGGATTCGAGGCCCGTGCTAGCCTTCTTATCCCAAGTAGCCAAAACAACATGTTCGTTCACACAATGCCAGAAAGAAACATAGTAGACTTTGCCCGACAATAAAGGCTATCATAGAGTTTGCTCGTAAAGATTTCGTATTACAATACTCATCGATGAAGTGTTCAACTCCGATCGCTACGGCTACAGCCGGCAGACTATCGTTTGCCTATCCCTTGTGTCCACAGCCTGATAGATGAAGAGACTGACTTGCAATACACCAATTTGTGATGGCAAAAGGCCTCCACCACCTTTCTAGCGCCTTACTCATTCAGGTCTGAAATCTGAAAGGAGACATCGTTGACATCATTAGCCTGCATTTTGAGCGGCATACTTAAGTTGAAAGAAAATTGGTCCCGAAATTGAAGGCGCTTCTTCGGGAGGACCGACCCATTTGGAAATCGAGATAGTTCGATAGGGAAAGATTTTGAGTGAAAGTAATCTATGGTAAAGTTATAGTCAGAGGCTTGATCTACAATTCTTATGTAGACGTAGAGATAGTAGAAGCTGTTGTTGTTGAGCTAGAGATGATAGAAGTTGAAAGTCTCCTTATTCTAGTGCTAGCTCGCTTGCGATACTTGAAGTTGGACCCGTAGAATTTACAAGGGTTAAGTAGGGATAGCGGTCCTGTTCGAATCTCCAAATTGTTATGAACGTTCGAATTCCTATCTCGGACAGGACATATGGGCTTGGCAGGCTTGAAATCCTACTAGAGGCCGAGGGGACCTCGATACGAAGTACTCTGTCACTGCCTTGCACCCTGGTCTCTGTTGTCATAACACATGGGATATATATGTGATAAGCATTCAATCTTAGATTGCGTATGCGGTTCAAGATGGATCCTCGATTCCTCTCGGAGCTCCCTCTAGCCTCCACATGTAGGCTCCGGCGATAACAAAGAGTCACATTACGAAAGTGGAGGAAACATAGTCATGTTTAAGATTGAGTGTAAATTTCGTCTAGGTCGACTCTTGATGAAAATAGACAACTTCCTTATATGGAATGATGAGCCACTGGGGAAGCAGCCACTTCGAGCACTTTCACCTCCAACGCTGCTCAAATAATGAGTACCATTCGCGTGCTCATTTTATTCCTCATACAGTCATCGTGTTTTCCCAGAATTCATCTGTGGTAAATTTCCTGGTATGGGTATGATGCTATTGCCATTCTTTTCAATCTAATCCTGCATCCATACTCATTGTTGTAATCCTCTCCATTCATCACTGACAATTGACGCCTCTAGCCTGTCGAATACAGTTATCTCTTTTCTCCACATTCTTCTTTCCATTTACAACCTCTCTTAGGTACACTCGGCTACTGCCAACTTCTATTTCTATGCATCGAGCCTCGCTCTTCTTATTTCAAATATTGGTTTTGATGGCCTTTGTCGTCTCTTTGAACTTGGCTAATTGATTCTATATCTATATAAGAACATCTACCAGCTCATAAAGATCCTTCGACGAGCGCATTGACGAAGCGACGCGAGTCATAACCGCCGTCGAGCAATCCTTATCGCTGCCTCTTTAATCCATCCAAGTTCTTGACCCTTGTGAGCCTAGACTCCAGCGACGTCAGCTTGTTCACATTGGAGAAGAGAGCTGCCAACTGGTTATCGACCTCCGACGGCGGCAACAACATCAAAGGCCGCATCAAAGACCAGCGAGGAGATCAATATTGAAGGCTTCAAGGAATTCCAGTTATCATCGATGTAGAGCGCGGAAGATACAATACAGGGGGCGCTTTAGTGGTCTATGCATGCCAGATTCAGAATACTCTGCAAATTGACGAACATCCCACAAGCCTCCCACCCACCTCAGCTGCACCAAACAATCACCAGCTACTGGAATGTGTGATCCAAACAAGCCTGGAGAGCGCGATACTATCACGAGCAGAAGCATGGAAACCTGGACGTAACGTCCAATACTTAGATTAAGGCCACATTCCCTCCATTTTCCAATGATCTTTCCTCTTCGTGGGTTGCATGATTTGATGCCTCGGGCATCGGTGCGAAGAGGCGAGAGGAGATGTATCCAAGCGTCTTCACTGAGAACCATCTTGCCTTACATTGGGTGCACAAGGACCAAGCGGTGAGAAAATACGCCAGATAGAATCAGTGGATCCGCGTTGCTCATGAAAACACAAGGTTGTGAACGATGTGTACCAGATGCTGGAGAACAAAATGAAGATACATACGGCAAGAAACATGGCAAGAAAGATTCCCAGAATGCGAAGTCAGACAACACCCAAGGTCTCCCGTGCAAGACTCAGTATGGTAAGTATGACTGGGATGGCACGAAGAGAAAAGCGGAGAAGGTCCGCAAAGCAGCAGCCAAGCCTAGACCTGACGCCCAGTCGACTGCCACCTCCAGACGGGTACTGCTAGCTTATTGAGCTTGAGAAACCAAAGCCCAAGCTTTGGTTCGGAATTGGGACTGCCGCTGGACTCAACCAGATGATCCAGGTAGGCTTTTTCATACAAGGTGGTTCTTCGCTTCAACTAAAAGAAGTCTCGGTTAATCATCCCCCTCAAATCTGACATCAACGAGCTCAGCGCGTCAGCTTCAAGTTTAGCGGCCTATTGGCACGATTCATGACGCCCAAGCGCAAGGTGGACGATCGTTAGGATATCTGAACGCCATCGGAAAACACAAAGAAATCAGCCACACCTGCTACAGACGCTGCGCCTTCGGATGAAAAAGAAGTCGAACGATGCAAAGAAAACTCCGACTACTACCCTCGTTGCTCCTAAGCCCACTATTTTGCCCAACCTCTCGCTCACCTGCCTCACCAGTGCCCCTCTTGCGATTAGAAGCCCCTCAACCAGACGGCGGAAAACGCCTTTCTTGAGCATGCAAATGACAACCCGGGGCGCTACGAGTAGGAGCAAGTACTTGGCTTCTAGTTTCTGGCTTCTGACCGCTGATATCTAGATGTCAATGAGAATCAATACTGGTACTACAAAATATTGGCGGAAAGACCTTAGAACTCGACAAACAGAGCTAAATCCCAACGCGCAAACACTCCGAACTCCGAGAATGGGAGAAATTCGTCAGGCATTCCATGCTTCTTGGCAGTTTCGCGTACCAGTTGAAAGACATCTATTATCAGTCAACTCTTTGTGTTTTAATAAGAGCTCTGAGACACACTATGTCCGCTTCGCAACTATTATCACCGCACAAATACGCACCCGCACGAACACTTCAACCGTGGGACAACGTTCACATAGAATACATAATATACCGCAGACAGTAATCCTTCTTGATCGACATGCTTTGTCGTCCAGGGGATTGAGGACGCATTTCCCGATACTTCGAAAGATCCCACCCTTTAGCGCAGATTCAGGCTAAGTGGAATGCTTCTCCAGGGATCAATGCCGCGGGCCCACAGAAGAGAGGCCGGTACATGGATCTGCATAGGCTCGAGTTCCCACGTGGAATTGCGCGATCACCGATCGAAGCATGGCAATACCTACAAGGGGAATAATAGACATCTAGACCAGGTAAAGTTGTGGGGAAAGTTTCGATGAGATCCAGACAGTACCAATGGATTGAACGGCAGTATAATGAGGAAGAGCCTACGGCCGTATCTTCAATTTTGAGTGTACCATCTTGAGTTACCATTGGATGATTTGCATCTCCACGATTCAGTGCAGCATGCATGATCTGTAAGGGTGTGATGCAAGATTGACGGGCTGTTTCAAAGCCGTCCACGTTCCACATGGCGGTTGGTTGGATCATCGGATAAGTGCATGCAAGGTCGGAGGGGAACCTCCTCTTCAAGATGTGAGGTGGCTCGTGGCGTTGCCGGCAATAACGCAGGCCTTGGATTTTCAAATAAATCCAACAAGCGATTTATATAGATAGTTTTTGATCTTGAGAATATATCAACAGACTTGCACAAACAATACATACTGATAGTATCATTAGCGTGACCCCTGGCCTCGGTTAGATTACCTTCGGCAGCCGGGGGATCGACTTCCTAGCCTGATTAGCGCTGTCAGCCGTATCAAGAAGCCGCTGAGCATGATGCTGATCGCCCAGACTGATTTCCCCCTCTTCCTCCCACAACGCGACGCACACAAACAACAGCACAATTATGCCCCTCCCCTCCCACGTCCTAATCACGGCGACAACATCGCCCACCTCGCCCTTAAGTCTCAATTGACCTTTATGGCAACAGTCGCGTTCCCTTCACCCTCCGCCATCCTACGATCCCCTGTGCAACAACCGGCTCCTGCACCGGAGGTCTTGGTAAAGACTACGCAAAAGAAGCGACCAGCCGCAAACAAAGCGTACAAGGGGCCTAAAGAGAAGCTGTCGAATACTACTAAGCCCAAGCAAACAAAGTCCAGAGATGGTAAGTCAAGCGGAAGCCCAACTGTCTTATCTTGGCTGGTAATGGCTTCTGGTGCAACGGCTGACTTCCGAATCAGGCTGCAAGAATTGCAAAGAGAAGCGGCTCAAATGCGACGAGGCCAAACCAGCATGCGTGCAATGTCATAAGAAGGGCGTGGAGTGCAAGGGCTACGAGAAGGTGCTGAAATGGCGCCCTCAGGAGGATTCGTTCCTGCACAATATCTACTCACCCCGACCAAGAAAGAGTATGTTACACAAATATGCTGAGATGATATCCATCGCTGAATTTGCTAGAATATCATGCCCCTATCTATCCTCCACGAGCTTCTCGAAGCCCATCACGCTCAGAGTGTCCTACATCCCCTATCACCAACGGCTTCGCGTCTCAACCTCCCCAATATGACATCTCCCAACAATCGACACTACCGCTTGGTCCAAGTTTTGCGCAAGAACTCTCTCCTCTCGAACCTCCAGAATTTGGCATCAATCAGACACAATACGCAGGAGGTGCTTACCGCATGCAAGCGATGCCAATGTACAGAAGTGCACCAAGCGCAACTCCCAGCCTCGTCACTGACACCTATGATGAGAATAACACTCCTACAACAGCAAGGACAGCAGCGACAAGCTTGTGGTCTGGAAGCCCCCGAATCGCCGATATCATCTCGCCTACCACTAGTCTAAACGCTCGGCCGCCAGACTTGTTTTTCCAACCCACCCAAGCCGTCCACCCTCCTCAACTCTACGGTCCACCTTCTCTTCATACATGGCCTTCAACCGAGGAACAGGACGAAGATATTGAGGAACTATCACGGGAATCAGCTCCTGAGGACACCTGGATGATACCGATGTCATCACCCACAATGTCAGACTCATCTTCCTCCTCTGGCGGATCGTGGCTCGAAGCTATCAATACGAGCATTTATGGCCAACCGATGCTGCACCCCGACGGCCAAGAAATGCTCATGATGCGCTTCGACAGGCAGACTTGTGGTATCCTTTCCATCAAAGATGGTCCAACAGAGAATCCATGGCGGATGGTGCTGTGGCCTTTGGCAAAGATAGAGCCAGCACTTCATCATGCGATCAATGCTATGACTGCATTCCATGCATCTAAAGAGAAGCCCTCGCTACGGCTGAGGGGAATGGAGCATATGGGCCAGAGCATCCAGCTCCTGTCTCATAATATCGAATCCATGCGCGCGGACATTGCGCTTTCAACTACTCTAGTCTTAGCCTTCTGCGAATCATGGGACATTCTTATCTCCACAGGCATTGAGCATCTTCGGGGAGCAAGAAAACTGGTCATTCAATTGTTGAACAATTACAAAATGGGTACGATGCCTCCTGAAAACGAGAGGCGTATAGGCTTTCTAGTGCGGACTTGGGTATATATGGATGTCATCGCTCGCTTGACATCACTTGATAGCGATGAATCCGAAGACTTCGATGTCGCTCTGGATCCGCTCTGTCAATCCACCGCCCTAAGTCACGACCTCGACCCTCTAATGGGCTGTGCAGACACAATGTTCCCCATTATTGGTCGGGTCGCAAACCTCGTCAGGAAAGTGCGAATCATGGACCAAGACAATTCGTTGAGGGTAATTTCACAAGCGAACGTTCTGAAAACGAAACTTGAAAAGTGGAGACCTCCTCAATGGTTCGACGAGCCGGAAGACAAATCGACCGATGTCGAACAAGCATTGCGGACTGCAGAAGCTTACCGATGGGCCACCCTGCTCTATCTTCATCAGGCCGTTCCCGAAATCTCGCTCGACTCTGTGACAGACAAGATTGCCACAATGGCAAAGGAAGTCCTCAATCACCTCGCCAACGTACCTGAGACCTCGGGCGCAATCATCATCCACATCTTCCCTCTCCTAGCTGCAAGCTGCGAAGCCCTGGACCCCGAAGCTCGCGCCTTCGTTCGAGAGAGATGGCAGGCAATGATGCAACGCATGAATATCCAGAACATTGACAAGTGCTGGGTAGTTGTTCAGGAGGTGTGGGAGCGACGTGATGACGCGGAAAAAGAGAACCTCAGGCGTAGGGCTCGGCTGGCTTCGACAAAGATTATAACCGGATCTATGCCGCCGACTATTCAGAAGAGAAAGATCAGTTGTGGAGACGTGGGTGTTCATGATTCGAATACGATGGACATGACGAAGCGGAGGGCTGTAGGGGAGCCTGGATCGGCGGCTCCGAAGCCGATAATATTGAAGAGCGAGGCTTCGTCTATCGTGGGTAAGCTGGAGTATGATTTGACTGTCCGTGGCAGGCGTCACTGGGCGGGCGTGATGAAGGACTGGTCGTGGGAAGGTGAGTCGATCCTTCAAAATTCCATCGGTTTTTTGCTGACACTTTTGCAGTGCTCCTCGGGTAGGGACTCAATGATCGAATTTCTCGGCTGCGTCTTTCTTGTTCTCTCAATGATGTCGTTCCGATGCTGTGATGTTCTTCAGCGAGCGAGCGTAATGATAGTGAGCGATTCCTGGATTTCAAGCGAGGAATGAGCGTCCTTCAAGTATGGCGCTCTGGCGTAAGGTGATGCGGTACGATTGCTTTCGGAACAATAGAGCTACAAGCCTTCACATGGTCATGCTTATGGGCGTTGGGAATGGGATCAAGTACTGTGGAGTTTTTATAAGAGGCTTTGCTGGGTATCTTTTCCTTGATAGATGCAATTCATTACGCGCTATTTAAAGCAGTTTACAAAGCTTCGAAAAACCCGTTCAACCTCTCAGAGTCCTCCCTCAACAACCCTGCCCATGCATTGACGTCTTGTGGACGTAAGGCTGGTCAGACTACCCTAGAGGAGGTGTACCTTGCCTTAGCCAGCAACAATGCTCACTCACAAATGGTCCTGGAGGAGAGCAGCACCGTTAACGACAGCGAACTCCTATTCCCGCATCCAAAGGTACATTCATTTTCGACATCGGCTTTAAATCTCCAGGTCTTGGCATTTCTTATCGATAAGCATCACTCAATTAGGAGATATTTTCCCGTCAACATCAACTCCGTCGAAGGACCTTGTACAACTCGCTGATCTTATCAACGATGTGCCCGCTATCTGCAAACCGTTATTACTTTGATTCACAATCTCTGTGGGATTCTATCATGGCCCCGCAAGGCGAGAAGCTTGGACAATCCTCAATAGAGGGGTCCTTTACAGACTGTCCCTCATGCAGTCATTCGGTCCATCACTGCTCTGGAGTAGTACAAGTGAAGAATTGCTTTCGTGGATGAACAACATCTTCTCATTTTCTTCTTCTCTCCCTTATCACTGCCATCCGTCCTCAGTATCTCGACAGCAAAGGCCTCTGCACACCATACCAGCAGCTAACGATATCAGTGCATAAGTAGGTCTACCACCGTTGTCCCCAGCTCCAAAAATCTGCCTTCTCTGCCCACATTCTTCAATCTCAACATCCCACATAACCTACGCCAATTCATCCAGCTAACATCAATGGGTTCCCTCCTCAGCTCCCTCAAAACCAAGACCACATCCACCAACAACGAGAAATCGACCTCAATACAAGCAACAATGGGATCAACAGGCCCCCTCACCTTCTCTCACTACGCCAACGCCCAGACCGAATTCACCAAGACGCTACCATTGATTGCGAATGAGAACGCTTTTTTGGCTGATGTCTTCTCTTCGTACGTCACACCATCCCAAAACCACTCAACATTCCTCCCTATCTGCCACTTCTTTTATGCCATTGAGATGCATTAGCTGACCAGCGTCAACGCATACAGCGAGAATGGCCCCTCCAAACCCACCGCCCCCATCTCCGCTGGCTTCTACCGCCTCGACCCCGGCACCCCGCTCGTTTACACCTACACTTACGATGAGATGAAGATTATCGTCGATGGTGACTTTGAAATCTCGGATGAGAGTGGACAGAGCGTGAAGGCTACAAAGGGCGATGTGTTTTTCTTCCCCAAGGGGAGTGTGATTACTTTCAAGACTGTGAAGGGAGGCTTGGGGTTCTTTTGTGGACAGAGGGGGAAGGATAGCGCTTGATTGTCGGTGGTGTGGAGAAGAGAAGGGGTTATTGAGGTGAGGTATGGGGAGATAGGTCGATGCATGCGGGTGATGAGAAATGAAGGTTTGGGGAAGATTTGGTGAAGGGTTCATCTTGCAGTCTTGATATCTCAATACTCACTGAAGGTCCACATTCATCTCCTCCTCTCATCTAAAGAGCTGACATCCTCAATACTTTTCTGCGTCTCGTTTACGCTGCATTCACGACCGTCAATGTTGACTGATTATTTTCCGCTTCCAATCAACATCTGCAATGGCAGACTTTCGAGAAAACTTATGACCTTTACGCTTTATTTGAACCCCGACGGCACAGCAACATTCTCCGATCGCTGTGAAACTTCGAACTTGTTCTCCCTTTTATACAAATATATACATACCCACCAATCTCCCAACTTCTCGTTCCAACTCCTGCCCATGATGGCCAAAAAATCCGTTCACTTCCTAGTGGGATACATCAATGCCAATGCCGGCAATTGCCGTGGATGGATTTGACTGGACCTATTTCCTATTGTTGGAGCTTGACGGCGACTTGGTATGTCATCCTATATTTTAAGAGACCTCTACTTTACTTATCTTGTTATCGCGCATAGATCGTGATGGTGCCAATGACGCTTGGATCCACACGTACGTTCACAGGGGTATGGGAGATCGCATACCGCCTGCATATTCTAGAACAATAGTCACTGAACGAGTACAAGGAGCGGTTTGATTGGAAAGGTTCCTCCTCCAGCGCTGCCAGTGTCGAAGGTCCAGCGCAGGTGTTCAGTCGCTGCTGATCTTGGAAGACTCTGCAACATCACAAAAGGCCAACGAAGAGCGCTCAAACCTGGGCTCGAAGACGCGGTAAGCCCATACCAATGCCTAGCATACAGATATTATCGAAGATCTTAGCTTGTTCAAACGCACCCATGTACGATGGGGGAATCGCATTTTGTGCCTTGTTTTTTTGGCTCGCTATTGTTGATATGATGCAGGCGTTCTTCACGCGAACCAATGAAATTCCTTACCAGATAGATATAGTACATAAGTATTCTGCCGTTACCGACACGCACCGCCCCGCCACCCTTTGACTTCCAATAATACATCTCTCAGGAGTTATATCAAAGTGACTCTCTCAAACGGACTAGAACCGTAAGCAACCTCATAGACCCTCTTTCACCTTATATTCACCGCTTAATCTGGTTATGCGGGCCTGAAGCTCTAGCGTCTTACTGGTGATCTCACAACACTCAGAATCCATCACACAACCCACGAACAGGTCTTGCACGACAGTCACTCGACCTCCTGTGACGTTATCGATTCCATCTTCCGTCTAAAGCCCATCGTCTCTTTAGCAGGCGGTTTTCCAGACCGAGGCTCAGTCATCTTTTGTGAACTACTCAACCGCATGCGATCCCGTGCCGATTGCCCCAATGCCAATCTCCAATCTTACTATCACTAAGGAGGGCACTGGTGGAGTTTTGGGCATTGTACCCCTGACGTTATCAACACAACCGTCACCATCAACACCCGCAACATTATCACCATCTGGCGCCTCTACGCCTCGCCCAAAACATCCCGCAGGTCTGAATGCACTTGGTGGAGGGGGCTTTGTCATTCTATGCATACTCGCGTTTCTCCTCTGGCGGAAATATTGGGAACGAAAGCCGGCAGTCGCAGCTGGAAAGAAAGATGGCACAGTGGATGGGTTACAGGCATATCTGCAACAGAAATCAGAATTAGAGGCCGAGGAGCGCGGGAAATATGAGCTAGAAGCAGAGGAGAGAAGATATGAGATAACAGGCGATATCATACATGAGATGTCGGACGAGTTAGCGAGGCGTGAAAATGCAAGGACGAAGACGCAAGAGCTGAAAGGTGAGGAGTTTTCTAAAGAGCTCCATGGCTAGTGACATACAGTATGCCAGTGAGCATTGATCAGTATTCACGGAACAACTGCGTGCAGGTTTGTCTCAATATCGTCTCCTCGATTTTCTCGTTTCGTTAGAGGTTATTGATCTTACCAAGGTGCATTTCTAATCGAAGCGAGCCGAGCCATTTTGATACCAAATCGACCTGTAGGATGCGTCAACCCCAACCATTTGGGGCTGTGCTAACTACAATATACAACTGCGTGTTATTGGTCAGCGCCGTGGCTGCACATGATATACTACCTGTTTCCGCATGAATTTCAATTATGTTCCATGTACTATCTTCGCTGCACCGATGAACTCTTTGTTCTCGCGATATTTGCCCGGGGTTCCTTCTCATCGACTGAATCGCCGAGCCTTTCGCAATTGTCAGCGTTTTTGCACACCAGTATTTCCTACGTCCGTCATATTCCAATTGCCATTTCTGTCGAGACGCAGATGTTTTTGGTACACTGATCAATATACTCAGTACCAAAGCAGTCATTTGTATCGTTCAGTATCCCCATCAACCGGGGGCACGATGTAAGAGTGGTGTTTACGAAAACCCTACACCTCCAAACGCCTTTACTGTCTTCTTTCTTACGGTGCTTTCCTGTCTGCATTTTCCTAAAAACTAGATCAGCCACTATGAACGCTCAAATCCGTCTGTGAAGAAGACTGTGTAACGAGTCAATGCTTACGCGTTGGCACCCAAAGCTTGCGACGATTAGGACTATTGCAATCGATCAAAGGTCGCAGGCCGTTCCTCTCGAAAATAACGCAACAAATTTTCTAAGAAACACTTTTGGGTAAAATACGTGAAATAGAAAGCTCGCATCTATACGCGGCCATGGTGTCTGACGGGGTCTGGCATTGCTTTTAATCCCTTTACACTGCTTTTGATCCCTTTACTTACCGGCTTTTCTCCTCGCAAATCAATATCTCAACGACCTCCAAATGAATCTGCATTACGACAACTGCATATCCTACCTTGAGCACGCCTTTTCAAGTCGCAAGTCCGCCGATATAGACTCATCTACGTTGTTTTCAATATCAGCACAGAGCAGCTTTTTCTCCTACTTGGGGGAAATATGCATTGCGGGATTTCTGGCGCGTTGTGGGCGGGATACAAGATGCGGGGATTTGCAAGATGCGGGCGGGATTTACGAGACGCGGGATCTATAAGATGCGGGATTTATGCGGAATCTTTGCGGAATCTCTGCAGGATGCGGAATTTTCTCGCGGGATGCGGAATCTTTATAAGATGCGGAATGCGGGATGCGGGATTGTTGCGGGAAACGGAATTCATGCGGAATCTTTGCGGAATATATGCGGGATTCTTGCGGGATGCGGAATACGGGATATAGACGGAATCTCTGCGGGATCTCTGCGGAATCTCTGCGGGATGCGGGATCGATGCGGGATTTTGGCGGGATTTTGGTACAGGATGCGGGATGCGGAATCTTTGCGGAATCTTTGCGGAATGCGGGATTCTTGCGGGATGCGGGATGCGGGATTTATGCGGAATGCGGGATTCTTGCGGGATGCGGGATTCATGCGGAATTTATGCGGGATGCGAAATTCATGCGGGATATTCTGCGGCTACGAAATCTTGTGTATGCGGGACTCTCGCGGGATGCGGGATTTACAAGAATACGATATTGGGACAAGAGAGTAGGGTTGATGAGACTGCATTTAGATTCTTCGGCATTGGCGTCTGTGAACAGTGCGGTGAGATCAGAACGGACTGTTGCAGCGAGTGGAATTCGCTCACGCTCGATTCCTCGCCATGGAAGAACGTACTGCTATAACTTTGTGATACATAGTCTTACCATCATTGAAGCCTTTATAAATTGACCCCTCAAGCTTGGAATCGACCGCCTTTACTATTCACCAAAACCAGGACGAGCCAGTCAATAATCTTTCCGCGTATAGATAAGCTACTCAAGTAGCGAGTATTCGACATAGCTTAACTGCGGCCAAGAAGATACCACGTAGCATTCAGCTGTCGATCTGCGAAGCATTATCTTTATAGGAGAGCCTTTCTTGGAGATACCGTGAATGACAAAAGCCCATGCCAGACTTCACAGATATGGCTGAGATAGGGAGAGACAATGAGCGTGGGCATGAATCTGAACCTTGACTGCAAAGCAAAGCTGAACTGGAAGATGAGAGGAGAAGGAAGTATAAATTAAAGGTTGAGGGGAGGAGATAAGAGATGGCTGAAGGTTCAATACACGAGCTGTCCGCACGGGTGGATAGTCATAATGGTAAAATAAGGGAGATGCAAGAATCGAATGGCGAGGAGGTTGCGAAGGAATTAGATGCTGCGGAAGAATGCATGCCTTCGATAATCATACTGTCAATCATGCAGTCACGGGTCTCACAGTTTTTGCTCTGAACTAGCCATTATGTTGCACCAGCCAGGCCTGATAAGATCCAGCTTAGAAATTGCACAAAAGAAAAGTATCCGCCTGCAGATGCTGCGACATCCTAGATAGCCACACAATAGGTCAGCTACACATTATGCAAGCAGAAGGGTGGGTATGCTCACCAGCCAGCTCATAGCCATCTGCTGCAAATCCGTCGTTCGCTCGAATGTTAGTGTTTGTATGAATAACGTGACATGACAAGGATACGAATCATTGGAGCCGGTGTTGCAGACGAGCCCTATATTTGGGCTTGAAGAGATCACGAGGTCTGTCACCCAGATCCTGTCAGCATACCTAACAGTTTCGTTAAATGGCTGGGGTCGGTTTACCGGGGTCACAAGCTGGTGCAAATCCCACCGCTTGATGATATAATAGACCCAGATTGATCGAGTTGGCCGCATTTGCATTGATCAGAACTAGTATGGTGTAGCCTTTGTGGAGCGCCCCTGTCAATTCCAGACTGGGGTCCTAGACGGCCATGTACAGTGACGGACTCTGGGTTTGAGAAGAAGTTCTGAGGCATGCGGTTGCATTGTCTTATAGCGCATCGTCAGTGCCAATTTGTTACTCAGTAGGTAGATGAACGTACAACTGAAGAAGGCCTGTAAAGTCATCTCGTAAGTTGGCACGGTAGCCACGAGATTAGATGCAGGATTGAACTCCAAAAAAACGGTAGCTAGTATTCTGCCACGAAAAGCCCTCAGTAATGTGGGAGGACCAACTATCGCTGCAATTACATGATCGACCAGGGACGAGCGCTGTGGAGGGCAATTCGTAGCACATTAGTGTGCTTTTTATGTCTAGCAGCCAATTGAGGTAGCACTTGGTGGGTAATGGGATTAGATCTGCTGCGGATGACCAGTGGAGGCATGGGAAGAGAGCGATGAAGGGGAAAGCTGCTTGGGGCTGGATCGGTAATCAGTACATCCTTTGGTACTTACAGGGAGGAGTTTACCGACAGCGAAATCCGAAGTCGAAACTAAGACCAAGGAGTTTAAGCTCGGGTACTAGATCAAGCAGTCGAGCGCCGTCATCCACGGGATCGAAAGTAGAACGGTCAGGATACTTTTAGCAGTTGAATCTCCAAGATTCTCAGAATGACTTATTATAAACAATGAAGTCTACAACTGTACCTGTTGCGAGGGCTGCGAGACCCACGCCGCTCAACGAAAAAAACCAATGCGGACTCAGTATTTTGAACATCTGGAAGCTATGCTTAAGAGTATAGACACCAACATGTTTTCGTAAGGTTTGGTTCCATGGTCCGGTCCGACAATTCGAAACGCCCTTTTCTTCACGTCAAAGTCCTCGGTGCATGCTTTTCGTCAAAAACAGTCATTCTGATCTGGTGAGGGAACCGACTTTGAGAGACATGGTGAAGAGAAGGATTTGACAGGGGACGGACAAAATGGCGGCTTGGATGGGGTGACTGTGGAGGCCTTTCTGATTTCCCCGGGGAAGGAAATGTTATTGTCATTTCACACGGCAATTGATATGGCGGAGACGAAGGCAATGACTTGATAGGCTCTCCTGGGACAAGTCTCGTTTCAGGTCGTCTATTGGTCGTCCCCCTCTCTGAGTGAACGCAGCACGGTCAACTGAGTCTGCGTACGAACGCTGGTCCTGGTCCCAGTTGGAGGACGGAGTTTCAGGCAATTTTCCATCTGCTCATCAATTCGCTCGAAGCAGGTATCGACTTGAACGCGCAAAATGCTACTCGCTCTCTGCTTATTGAAGGAAATGTTGAGCCTTAATATTCTTGGACAGCGTTGTCAGCTAGGCACACAATACTCTGCTATTGAACCTACGCCGCTTTTCCACCCTTAAGGAGCGGAAACACACATATTGGAATGTTTGAGTAAAAGTGCATGTCAGGATCTGCTCGCCGATGGATGCTGAACACTGCAAACCAATCCGATAGGCTGAAGCTTTTCATCTCCGCGCCATTCTTTGATTGCAAGGCTGCCAGTCAATCGCGCAATGAAAATGGGAAAAAGGATGCACCGTCAGATCTATGTTGAGTAGTATATCCGCATGGCCGACCTGTAGGGCTTTGAGAATCTGCGGGGGCTCCACTTAGCTACGGTAAAGTGCCTCAAGCCACGGGTTACAGCCTTGAACTTGAAAGAGCAGCTCCTAGTGGTCCAAAGGAGGCGGTAGATCCGCTGTTTTCCATGCAGTGAAATATGGAAGCTCTGACAGTCCTAGGCTTGTGGTCTAGGCATGTGGTTGAGGGTGTGGCGAGGATCCGCGTAGAGGCATACAGTCATAGTTCCCACTTCATGTCTCTAGGCTGCGGCAGGAAGCCGTATGTCTTCATCCTTTTGCTCACTTAAATGACAAACCTCCGCTGTTGCGCTATGGGTTGTGATACCCTCAAGAATACCAACATTGCTGTTCGGTGTATTTAGTTTGGCTTCAGTCGTCTATTGGTTTGTGAAGTTTGATCAAGAAACCCATGCAGAGGGATCAATAATAGATCATGGAGCAGACTGTCATCGTAAACGTCTGGAAGCCGCATTGGTACCATGAGTGATGATGGAAGGAGATTTGCATCATACTTCTAGGGGGGGCGGATGAACATCATCTCCATGCACAATTTTCCCCTGAATTTTATGCAAGCTGCACAAATGCTATGTATCTGTACAGGAAAGTTCCACAAACGTCACCACACATAATGATCCTTCGCTGTTGCACAGCGGCTCAACAATGATTTTGCTCTAGCATAATGGAAGGAGTATTACCACAGATGATCGAAACTATACAACTCACAAGCTTTGTTGAATCTACGCAGTGCTAAGGGACATTTTCACCATCTACCACTTTAGCTCTGCATCATCCCTATCGTCCATCACCCCAGAATGGTCAACGAACCCAGTCTCCTAGGCCTTCCCCTAGAAACCCGCCAGCACATCTACTCACACTGTCTCATCAACAACCGTGTCTTGGACATGGTCACAGACGACATGCACCATCTAGCGCGTGGCTTACTACGAGCTTGTCGTCAACTCAACCGCGAAGCATCGGATTTCTATTACGCCCGAAACGCTTTCCAAATTTCTCTCATCAGCGCCCACTACAACGCTAAAGAACGTGGCCGAAAGACATTTCTCGAAAATCACCTGGTTAGTGTGCGAGATCTACGCCTGGTCATTAGGACGGAGGAGGTGCAGCGTGAATCGACTGCTATTGGGGATGTGCACGTATTCTTCTCCGTGAAGTCGCAATTTCCGAAACAGCAGCAGCAGTGGTATTGGTTTGTTGACACGCTTGCTAGAGTGAAAGAAGGGCAGGAGGGGCTGTGGTTGTCGACGCTTAAGATTCGAGATAGTGGGCTTGATGACAGTATATTGGAGCGGGAGCCGTTGAAGGTTCTGGGAGAAGAGGGGAATGAAGTGGTGGCGCCTTATTCGTTTCTTCTGGAGAGTTTGAGAGAGAGGATTGGGAGAATCGAGATTGAGCAATTGTCGCCCGCGCAGCAGGTGAAGCTTGAGGCTGATGAGGTCGCTGGGGCTGTGAATGGTGTGGAATCAGTGGGGGATTCTGGGCCGAGTTCTTCGGATCCTTCACAGGATGCTAGGATTTCGGCGTTGGAGAGTCTCGTGGGGTTTACGCCATGATGACGAAATTTTGGGTGTACATTTCGAAGCTTACGATTAGACAGCTAGAGCGCCTTCTAACAGGTCCCGATGTCTTCTATATGAGAACGTCTTTTAGTGATATCATTCCTGTCAATATTGGCAACTCAGGGTGCCCGAATTTCTCTATGCCCCTGAATTCCTCCACGAATCCCTCGCCGCTCAACTCCTGCGAGATCACTCAACTCTCCAACTCCTGCCTTGGAGCAACCCTTCTCTCCCTGTTCCCACCTGCGTCCGAGTCCAGAGGTAATTCCACCCTTCGAATTCCTCCGTCCATCTCAGACCTCTTCACCTCCGCCTCCTTCTTAAACCTAGCCTGCTTTGCGCCTCATCTTGGCTTCCTTCAGAATTGCCCTACATCCTCTATTTTCCTGTCTGCACCACGCTGCAAAACACGGACCCCCTTCCGCCTGGGCTTCCGTCTTTCCCGCCAATTTAGAATGATTTGTCGCCTACACGATATCTGACTCCGTGACTCAGAGATGAGCAGCAGCCTGGGCTTGGTGCGCATTGTGGAAATCTGACTATAGAAAGTATTCATTTTAAGTCTAGATCATACAAAAAGTTCAATCAGCTACCGCCACACCCCTTCTGTATCATTCCGGACAAGACGGGAGAAGCGCAATCGATGGTGGTGTAGCTGCACCGGTAGATACCATTTGCTCGCTTATCTCTAGCCGTGTGTGGCCCCCCTACAGATCTTTGCTGGTTTTTACGCTGTCTGAGGCTCCCTCAACACATCCTCACACTTTCTTTTTCGTACCCCTCCCCACCTGCTTGCGAAATGATGGCCAAGAGCTGGCATTGCATACTAAATTCATGGGCCATTCCGTACCTCATCTTCCCGACCTGTGAATTGAGTTTTCTTGCCAATATTCTCTAGCTCAGCTCTAAAACTTGCATGATTCTGCAGGTCTCAATCATCAACGCCGACTTGCGGTCTTGGGACTTCTAGCTCTTTTGAGGTTTCGTCTCCCTTCAATTCTTGTGTTGTTGTTGGCGAGATCTCCACCAGTACATCGCTTTCTGTTTATAGCTCCGGGATCGTGGCTTTGTCGTCCCCTATGTACTTGATATTTTCCGCGTCCATCCCTTGTTCCCTTGCCATCCATCTCATACCATAAATCCTCACTGTGGACCTCATGCCTCGTCGTTTCAGTACTCAGCTCCGGCTTGCCTTGAAAACCTATGTCAGGCAGGACATTGGTCTGTGTTCTTGTGTTCGGCGTCGTTGTGACCGATATCCTTCGTTTCTTCCGTTCCCGAAGCTTGTGTATTTTGACAACGATATATGCAATGCAAGCCGCCATCGGCACGACACCGAAAAATGTGATGCCAAGGATCATTGAGCCTTGGTCCTCAGGGTCGGATAATGACTGGGTATCTGCGTCGGGACCTTCCACGGCACCCTCGACGCTTAGCTGATCGCGTGGTATGTTGTGGAAAGCTTGCAGTGGCTTTGCGGTTGTAGTGTTAACTCAAACCGAAGGATGTGGATACTGTGAGAAGTGCATAGCGCGTACACTGACCAGTAGGCAGAGGAAACGCAGAACAGCGTGGAGAAACATGGTCTATGGTGTGAGAGATGGTAAGACCGGCCTGAAAAGAGGCAATGGGGTAGGTTTTTTAACGGCACAGGAATGGAAGCTTTGAATGTGAATAGCTGAACAGAAGGCCTCGCATTAGCACCCAATTACAAAAAGGACTGAATTACATCTATATCGTACGTCAGAGGCGGAGTGCATCCGTTCAGTAAGTCTTTGGCATAGAAATACAGCCTCTCTTCCCATACGATTTTCAAATTATTGGCCTCGATCCTCGAAGAAGGTCGGAAAGACTATGCAGGGTGTACTCCGCCTCCGTGTTCGGCGGCCAAGAGTAGGTGTGGGCTTCCATATTGTTGGCTCGGGTCTTGCAAAGCGGCTGTGCCGTGGAAGTGGATTATGCTTACACTAAACGCGCTCGAGACACAAGGTGAGAAGTAAAGGGAGATTGGATGAGCATGTGCGAGACACGCGATTGACGACGGTGCAATGTCGATCACAGGTGTCGAAAGCTCCTCGATCTGATACAAGAAGTGATTGTGCTTTGTCCCAGTCACGATGATATGGCTGCCGCAGACTATTCGGACAGCGATACAACACGGGAACGGAGAATGCAACATCCAACCTGGCCTGTGTGTCTCGCGACTGATTGGGAGGAGCAAAAGCAGGGGATACGGAGAAGTCAATAAGTCCAGTGATCAGCATGCCCGAGCATGCCGTACCATTTGACAATCGCGACAGATCACAGCCACAAGCACTTGCAGGGGTCTTATTTCGGAAGTAGAAATGGATTCGGTCATGTAGTTCTACAGGGTAGACTTTCGAGATGCTTTTCTCAAAATCGCAAGAAAGCAAAGAGTATTCCTGATGCTTTGTTTGTTCGCGGGTTTCAAGAGCATTACGAGTAAGATGTTTCGAAAAGAAGTGTTCTATTACGTAAGCCAGCTGCCGGACGTTTATTACTTAGGCTTAACCTCCTTTTCCCCGCTCTTACAGGATTTTCCTCCCGGGCTTTGTAACGAAACCTCCACTCCCGCACACTTCATGTATAATTCATCATCTATCATACACCACCCCACCAATACAATACAAAACACAGGTACCTCATCTGTCAATGAGAATGGGTAGAATTGGGGACGGCGACGTCCACGCCGCCTACGTCGAATTCCGCGCAAAGGAGTCTGACAAGGTAATTATCTCCCTGCCTGACATCACCAAAACCTCCCTGCCACCGATACCAATACCAGATTACCATACTTATCAATACTCCAGTGCCTATCAGCACAATGTATCTATTGTCAATCCGTCCGGGCCAAAAACACCTCTCGACAGCGCCAACACCTCCTTGAGTGTCCCAACTACTTATCGGCGATGAAAGAGCACAACCCTGACAATCCAATCCTCCACGAATCTATCAACGGCACACCCACAGTCACACCTGTAAAGCCACCAAAGAAGCGTGATCACGATACTATGATGGGCTTCCAAGGCGACTCGTCCGCATCGCGCTCGTTCCCCATCCCAAAGCCGGTCCTTGAGCGAGACTTCCAGATGAGCGTTCAGCTCAACCCAAAGATCTCAGTCGGACCTGGTATCTGGGGCCAGCGCAACTGGATCAGCTATATCTCCGGTCACTGGAACGGCAGATGGGGCAAGGGCACCATCGTTGTGAGTCTTTTCCATTGGCCTAGCCCTTATGATTGCCGCCTTCACCTCCCTCCAGCACCATTTCAGCTACTGACCTTCACAGCCCGGCGGCCAAGACAAGCAACTTGTCGCACCTGACCTCTCTACCCACCTCGACTCTACCTACCTCCTCCAAACACACGATCACCCTCCCGCCTACATTTCCGTCAAGAACGAAGGTTGGCGCGTCGGCCCTCGCGAGATTCTAGAGAAGCTGGAGAATCCTGCCGAAGCAGACGAAGTCGATCCCAAGACCTATAGCTTTAGACTCTACATCCATATGGAGACGGGAGATCCTAGGTATCTACACTTGAATACGGGGATGTGGGTTGGCAGTGGTATTCGGAGGGGGACTGAAGGTAAGGAACATGGGCTGGGCTGTAATACACTTCATGCTGATGTTTGGAACAGTCATCTATGATGCCTACCGTGTCATCTGAGTGACCATTTCCATCGGACTTTGACATTCCCCCTTCCCACTTTTCGGTATCGTGGCCATGAGTACCCATCTTTGAGTGACTTCGACTTCATGCATGTCCATTACCACCATCGATACTTGCCCTCGACCTCGAAAACCAGAACGAACGCCTCTTCTGGCTCAAGCAATCAGCTGTCTACATCCTTCGGACGAGCATTCGTTGACACATGGCTTTTGATGCTTGTTTTGGACTCATGTTGCTGGCATTGAGCGTCTGGTGTTCTGGAGTCAGGGGTGTTGGTACTCAATTTTTTTACCATGAGTCTGTACATTGATGATACCTCAGACTTCGAATGTATTACCTTAAGGTAGAAATTGCTCTATGCTATCCCGCTGTTGCTCAGCCTGCACAATTCGCTGCTTTGCTCTCGGGCTGCTTCTCCTTCAGCTCCAATTTTGTGGCGTTTTCATCTTTCTCTCCATGCCAAATCACTGCTGAAACTTCTCATCAGGATCTGAGGAATACCATTCATCTCCGCGAATCACCGCGTGAAGCGCTTCTTCAATGCTCAAATTCGTAGGTGAATCAAACTAGCGCGCTCTTTGAGAGTAGTTCAACTCCGTCCACAATTGAATTCTCTTTCCTTCTTACAACATCCACACCTACACTACCTTTACTCCTCCATCGTGACAACTTTGAAATTGCTTTATATGCACATGCTTTGATAATCTTTTTGCTCTCTATAGATACATATACCTACTCTCCTTGTGTTCCCAATCGTTCAAAGGCCCAGTTGATAGCTCTGCCAAACCTGCTTTTCTTTCCACAACCATGTCTTAATGGCCAAGACTCCGTCTCGTGACTTCAGGAACAAGAAAACGAATACTTCAGACGCCCAGTATCTCTACAGGGCTGGATACGCTCTAGAATTGCTTACCGTGCTAGTCATCGGCCTAGATGGCTTCACTGATTGAGATGGCTGGCGAGCCTCTCGCGATGGAAGCCCCCAATCCTCGATAAACATCAGGGCATTGGCCGGCTTGTTCCTCAGAAATTCATTGCTCTGGGCTTACCGCTCATGCTATTTTCGCACCACCAGGGTCGAGGATCGTGTCGAAACCATAAAGAAAGCGATGAACGTCCCAGATCCTTGCGACGAAGATGACGACCTGGACGTCGAGAGGTCCTCCCAAGAGCCGCACCCAGCCGAATGAACTCATTCCCTCCTCATTCTCACCCACCACAGCACTGCGAACCCACAACAACCCAAGTTCTACAGATCACCGACGAAGACTCTCACCTCATTCTCACGGTGGCTAAAAAAATCAGGCTCGGGCACCAGCACTCCACCACATAACAAAGCCCAAAAGCACCGACGACTTTTCTCAGAGCCAGCTGAGCGAGGAGCAGCTAAAGAGGTTAACATCCTACTGGCCCAACATCTTTGAGAGAACCATATGCGATGAGGCGCAGAAGCTCAAGTCCCAGGGAACGCAGACGCACCAGGGTGTCAAACTCAATAACGCCCCCAATATGAACTTCCTTACCGCCACCCGTGCGAATATGAGACCTTCTGTACGGACTTTTTGAAGTGTGGAATTTCAATCTTTCAGAATTTTCATTGAACCAAGTTCATGCCCATCTTAATATCATCCTGTTTGTCTAAGAAGTCATCTAGCGCCTATATGGCATCATAGCGAATGGGCTCGGACCGACTGGCAAGAAGCGGCGCGGGAACGCCTGCTCACTGGACGGTCCAGATGGCTTTCGACATTAGCATCGATGTCTTCCAGTGATTCTGTTTTTTCCCCTTCTCTTTTAAAATATATCTAGGCTGTACCCTGCATAGCACTGCGATAGAAACTCAATTTAGACACCTTGCCGCAATTCTAAATATAAAAAAAATTAACGGCACCACTTGCATCGACGGAGGTCAGCGATTTCACCGGAGCTACAGCAGATTGGCCAGTGGATGGATTTTTCAGATCACGAACGGTGAGATCTCAATTCAAGCCGTGTATCCTTATTGAATTATTGCTTTTGGGCCGCAAGAGCCGGAAGACAGCGACAATGACAGGTGGCCTAGGATTTGATGGCTTTGCTTTTACCTTCTCCCATTCTGATTGTTTTTTGAATACCATTGAGGGAATCAACTAGGACTTCTGGTACCCCTATCTCACCTAGAAATACGAGCATGTATGCGACCCAATGCAAAGAGCGAGGGCTAGTCACGAAAATCCACCTAGCAGAAGTTGCCCGCACGCTGAAGGCACTCTCTCGAAATGCTTGGAGATCAATGCAACTGCAGTCAAGCAGGGACTTTCTTATAGTCTAAGAACGCAGGACTAAGCATTCGCTTCAGAGTCAAGCATAAATCTTTTACCCCTTACTTGTCATTCGCCCTTCTGCGTGCTTTTGCTAATGCTGCACTGAAGCCAAGTCACATTGGGTGTTCAAAATATTGGTTGTTGAAATTCATCACGCTACTCGTACCACCACAGGTGTCAGGAAACCCTTGCACGCATGGTTCCACGACGAACGCTACAAACGCTTTACAGAGGGGCAACCAAAACTACTCGATTCCATCGTTCGAAAAGAAATGAAGTCTTACGATGTGGAGGTATTAAGAGGTTCGAAAAGATACGGAAAAAGAGGTTGAGGGATTAACAGCAAGCTCAATCCTACAATAGGACGGCGACCTTTGGTTTTCAAAAAATGGCTCTAGGAGCAGCGAACTAAAGGCACGTTGAAAGGCCAGTCCTACTATGGTCTTAATTTCACACTAAAATGAAAGTGTCTAAGTTGCACAGCCCTGTGCGTTTTAGATATCGACGGCAGGCACACAATACCGATGGTATATAAGGGAGTGAGGTGGGTTGCTCCACGACTACATGAAGCCACAAGCCACCCACAATCATATTCCGTCTTCTGGCATGGCTGGGTGAAGAACAATGCTAAATGCACAGATCTTTAATCCATTCATTTCACAATTTCCACACTACAAAGCCCTCTAGACGCTTCAGCGAGATGTTTCCAACCTCGACGTGACACCCTGAAGGCAGAATGTGAGATTTTGAAGCAAGGATCTCAGCCAGCATCTGTTGACAGTCCACGCAAGATGAAAGCGTGCAAGTCAGGACGAGACTTCGAGGGTTTCCAACATACTTTCCATCTTTACCAGTCTCATATGTCTCTCCCGTGGATTCCCTGCCAAATCTTTTGTATTTGAGGTCAGACTCTTTGGAAAGTTCAGTTCTACGATCATTTCTGCTGAGATAGACAACCAAGTCTTCTGTTATCCTCTCAAAATGCGAACCACTCGAAGCCAGCATCGTCCCCAAAACACTTGCACATGTTGTTTCGGTGCATTTGTTCATGAACTGCGAGCGCCTACTGTCATCACTCCCTCTAGTGTAAGCAGGGAGTTCATAGCCTGCCAGGGTCACAACATTGAGGCATACATGGCAAAGCACTGGCGGCTAGCATCGGACTTACTCGTATTCTTGTGCGTCGCCTTGCCTGCATTACCACGCTCATTACCATCGAAAGTCCTTTCAGCGAAGCTATTTGTCGCTTCGAGTCTCTTGCTTTCATGAAGGGAAGTAGCTCATTCGTAAAGAAAATTACTACTACGACTAAAAAAGGCGACCTCAGCATAACCTTCGTGGTAAGTTCTACCTCTCCCCTCTATCAAATCCAAAACCTCGTCGCCCACACTCCGAACCGTATCTTTTAGTATTGAGAGCATTGCTAGTGATCGTCAGCACCCTTCTTCTTGGGGCATGTTCCTTGCTTCTAAAATATACTAACCTGTCCAAAATACTCATAGGATAATGGTGGCAGGGACAAAGATCGACCAGACTCTTTGTCACCAGTGAGAGATCAACCAGAGCGACCTAAAAGAACTCTAAATGCTGGGCGCTCTCACTTCGCAAACGCAGTTCCTGCCTTGCAAACTCATCCAATCTGCTAGCCTGGATTTACCAGTCCAAGCCGTAAATGCAAACGCTGTGGACCGTCTTCTCCTATACGAGGAATATCTCAAGTTCAGCAGCCTACTACAGAAACGGACCAAGTGTGGGAGAGCAAGCCACGGGACAAATCTCCATAAGTACCAAATACCAGCTACCGCAGTACCATCTGAGATTGATTTCTCGCCATCATAATTACTTCAAGCACTCGCTCTGCCACGGACATTGGTGACAGCACCATAGCGTTTCCTTCCGTTCTTGCACTGAGATGATTATAGACCGTCAATTTTTACAGACCCTATATTTTCGTCTCCCAGATTTCGAGCTTCAAATATTTCGAGGGTGGTGATTTTGAATTGGGGTTGACGTTCGATTGTTTCGAAGGGCTCCCACCGATGAGTATATCAAGCGTTGGAAGACCGCGCCAGTAAGTTCGAGCTTCTCGAAGTTCGAGAGGTTCGAGGGAGTACTGATTCGAACTTTTCGAAGCGTGACGGAGACAAGCAGTCGGACGCAGGGTGGCGGTAAGCTTTGACTGTTTCGAACCTTCGAATGTTTCGAACTAATTTGCGTAGTAAGAAGTTTTGGAACGAGAAAGCCGGGTGCTACAAGTGCTATACTTGTAGGAAGAGCCGTCTTGTTCGTAATTTCCGAAGCTCGAGTTTTTCGAATGTCTGAACTGGATAGTGGGTATTCCAAGCAATCTTCCGGATTCACAGGGTCGGATCTATGATTCCAACCTCTGCGTTGATTTTCTGATGTGAAGACTTGATGATCGACAAGCAGATCAAGAAGATACTGCGCAGGCGTATAGAGACAGCGTCCCAGATCCAACAGACCCAAGACGAGTATACCAAGGAGAAGGAGGAGGCGGCGGAGGAAATGAATACTGCAGTATGAGGCTGTTCTGTAATATCAGACGGAAATTCGTGATGTGTCGTTGGGAGCGGAAGTCAATTTGCAAATCACCTTCCTCTCAGACGAGAATTGAAGAATCTCGTCGCTCTGTGCTTGCCTCAAGTATTAGTGGCAAATTCATGTCAGTGCAAGCGGAGACGCTCATTTTGATGATATGGAATCTTGGCAATGTGAACATTGTTCTTCATCAAAGGCGCAGGGGATACACGCCTATTGATAGGCAGTGGTGGAGGTTGAACCGCTGCTATGGTGTTGCTGTAGCTACGTCGCTGTAGTACTACCGTTAGCAACGTCCATAGGTATGGTTCTTTCATGTGTTGATGTAGTTCATTAGGGAGTAGTATCTATGGCAATTGCCAGCTATATATTATCTTAAGGGGTTTGCCCTAGCCCTAAGCCAAGACCTGCTTAGTAAGCTAGGCTGAGCGGGAAAGGTAGTTATAATCTAACGCTCCTATTAATTACCTGACCGTCAGTAATATTACTATAGCGACGTCATAATCTTATACTAGCTCCGATACGAGCCCTAGTATAGTATTAAAGACTATGAACTTTATAGGGCCTAAAGGCTTCGTTAACTTATTTATAATTATAGCTACCGTCGGTATTACGCTACGGAATAGGGAAGGGAAGGGAAGGGAATAATCTTTACTCCCTTCCCTTTTAGTAGAGAAGGAAGTAGAAGAGAAAGAATAAAAATTATTAAAAAAGAGAAGAGATTATTTATTATTCCCTTCCTCTCTTCTTAGGTAGGGTTAATAATATAAATAAATTTAAATATCTACTTAATATATTTACTAGTTATATTAATCTTTATCTATATCGCGATTAATAATAAATATTAATATACTTTAAGTTTTTAAAATACGTTTTAAATTAATAAAAAGAGGGTTTATTTTAATATTATTATAATAAAACGAGCGCTTTATAAAGAAGGATATATATTTATAAATTTAATTAATACTAATTAATATACGTTAAATTTTTCGAATAAAAGTATATTGTTTAATTAAAATAAATTATAGAATTTAATATAAAACTTATTATACGCTAGCTACGTAGTATTTATATATAAAGATTATTAAAATTATTTATATTTAATAACGTTATTACCCGTTAAATTTATTATTAATACCGCGTTAATAACGGTTCTTTAAAACGCCTCTACTTTTCCTTTATTTTTAAACTTAACGAACTATTTATTTTATAAAGAACTTCGTTAAATCGTTTAACTCCTTTATTATTTAACTATTTAATTATTAATTCTTATATTATTATATTTAATTCGGTAATAAACCCTATTTATTTATTACTAGATTATATAACTCCTATTATTAATAACTTTTAAATAAGATTTTAGATCGACGTCTTAATTTAAATAATATAAAGATTAATATAAATAACTAGATTAATATCTACGGCCTTTCTTTATAGTAAAGCTCTTTATAATAACGATTAATATATTATAAAAAAGAATAATTTAAAGTCTAAATAAATAATAAATTATAATTAAAGAAGAAGAAACACGAGATTAATTAATATCTAGATACGACTTCGGTTTAATATTAAACTATAAATCGTTAAAAACGTTAATCTTATATACCTAATATAAATAATTAATACTAATAATTAATAGAATAAATCCTTTCGGAAATTCTATATTACGAAGAGGCTAGAGAGGGCGTATATTAAATTTATAACTAAAGAGAAAAGCCGAAAAATAACTTTTTAGGAACCCTAATATAATAAAATTAAGAAAATATCTTTTATTATTATTAAAAGTAGACGCCGTTATTAAATATATAAAAATTATAAATATAAAAGTAGTTTAGCGAGTTTAAAAGAAAGTAAAAAATTAATAAAGATAGAATATTCTTTTAGAATAAAAATAATAAAAATAATTAAAGTAGGCTAAGATTTAAACAATTAATAAAAAGTTTATATTAATCTTTATATTAATATATCTTATTTAAAGCGGATACCGTTAATATATAATAAGATTATTATAAGTAAATATAGGTAGATTATTACCTAAATAAACGGGGTTTCGTTAATTAAAGAAATAATAATTAACGATAATAAAGACGTAGATTAAATCGATAAATAATTATTAAAGAATATCGATAACTCTTTAAATATTAATAATTATATTCTTAAAGTACGTTAATAATTAGATTAAAATAAAATTTATAATATTTAAAGCGAAAGTAAAAAATAAACCGAGGCTCGTAATATTTAGATCTTATTTAATTTATAGGTAAGATCCAGGGACCGATCGGCCTATAATATTATTAAAAAATACTAGATTATAATATTTAAATTACTCCGCGCTAAAATCGATTATTATAATAAATACTATCTTCGTATATATACGTATAAAGGGTTTTTATATTATAAAAGATATAATTTTAAAGTATATTATTTATATTAATCTTTATCTAGTTATATATTAATTATAAATTAATATAAACGAAAAGGCTTATTAAAGAGGGATTTATAAATTTATTATATCTTTACTTTTATTAAACGTATTATCTAAAAGAATATAATTATTTAATTTAATACGAATTTAGAAAAGTATAAATAATATAACTTTAATAAATAAAATCGGCGTCGTAAAATAAATATAAATCTTATATTTACTTAAGTTAATAACGGGTAAATTATAATATTAAGACTATATTATCTTTACCCCAATAATTATAAATATAAAAAATATAATTAAAGACCGAATAAAAATATAAAAGAGGCGCGGAAAGTATTTAGGATAATATTAAAGCCGGAGTATATTTAAATTATAAAAAAGGCGAAGGATATTATTCGTTTTAAAGATTAAGAGAAGATTTCGAAGGGGATAATATAAATTATTAAATTAAAAGTATTTTTAAGGCCCCCTTTAAGTTAAGAGGAGGTTATATTATCGAATAAAGTTCTAAATATAAACGTAGAGGGTATATCTAGTTATATATTTAAATATTTAATATAACTAGCTTATAAAGTTTTTAATCGTAATTATATTAATCTTTATACTAATTTTATTCGATTTATATTATATATCTTTACTCTTTATATCTCCTTTAACTCCTCTTATACTTCGAAGTTTTACTCGTCTTTTTATAATTTTTTAAAGATTTTAAAATAAAACTAGGTTCTTTATATAATTTTAATAAAATTTATTTATTTTCTTATTTATCCTTTAACCCTTTAAGTTTATTAATTACCTCCGGTTTAAAGAATAATTTTATATTTAATTTCTTCCTCTTTATTAAATAGCTAGACGTAAAATCTTAATTAAAATATATATATTTCGAATTACTCCCGTTTATTCGGTACTCGGAAACTTTAGTTTTTAAATTACTTTCCCGAGCCTTTTTACTATTAATACGGTTTTTACGCGTATTTATATTATTTTATAAATTTTTACTTAAGGGCTAGATTCTTTAACTCTTCTTTAATTATAAATTAAATTAATAATTAAGACTAAAGATTCTTTACTTCCCTCGTCTTTCTTATTAAATCTTAAAACGGTAGTTTCGTCTATAAGATTATTATACCCGCCTTTATCTTCGTTATTTATAAAGTCGTCGTTATTTTTTATTATAACCTTATCCCGCCTTTATACTTTTATCTTATATTCTTTAAGAGTTATTATTTCTTCGTAATTTAAATCCTATTAAGATATTACTACTTCGTTTTCTTTAAATTAAAAGCGATTAAAAACTATAAAAGTTAAGAATATCTCGGGACTATAGGATTTTTAGGTTATGTATAATTAGGTAACGATATTAAATACTCGCTCGTATTTAATATTTATATAAGATACGGCTAGGATATTACGGGCCGTATAAAAGAGATAATTAAATACTAACGAAAAATCCTTCTATTTATTAAATATAGATTTATTATTATTATTATTAAATACTATATATAATTAATAGGTATATTTATTAATATAAAGATTAATATAAATAAAAGATTTACTCGCTTCCCGGTACTTTCGAAATTCTTTACTCCGATTTTTCGGGTTCGATAATATCTTATTTTTACCCTTAATTAAACGTTGAAAATTATTTATTTTAATATCTTTTTTAACGTAGATTTTCTTTTATTAAATAATTTATAAACGTCGGTCGAATTACTCCTTAAGTTATTTTTAATAAAAATTCTTTTACTTTTACCTAATCTCTTTATTTTATCCCTAGTCTTTAAATATAATCGTCTTTCGAATTAATTTTAAAAAAGTTATTATATTATATAACCCGCCTAAGGTTAACTAGGTCTAAGAATAATACTAGTTAAATTTATCCTACGTCTTTTTTAGACTCTTTAATATAGACCTTTTTTAAAATATAATCTTCTTTATAAACTTTTCTTCTTTACTCTTAAAATAATTAAATAATATATTATAAACCGAAAAAGTTATATAAATAATCGGCGTACGTAATATACCTATCGTTTATATATATTAATAGAACGGTTTATAAAATTCGATAAGATATTTTATTTAAATCTATTTATCTTTATTTAATTATAGTTATTCCGTTTATTTACGGAAAAATTCCTTTAACGCCGGCCTTAGCTTTAAGGCGCGGATTAATATATAATAAATTAAATCCTATTTAATCGCTACGTCCTAGAAGAGCTTTAACGTCGTAAATTTATTTCGATATTTTTTATCGTATATCCTCTATATTTAATTCGGCCCGGTTAATTAATATTTCTTATTATTTAACCACTTTTAGATATCTTAAAAGTATTTATACTATTAACCGTTTTTATTAAAGTAGGTAGAGGCTTTATAAATTTATATCCCCTAGTATTAATAAAGAAATAAATATCGGTATAATAATTAATATATTATTTAAAATACGGAAGTACTTTTATTAAAGTAAATAGGATCCTAGATTCTTTCCCTATTTTAAAAAGTTTTTATTTATTTACTTTATCGTCTTAATTCTTTTAAAAGTCTTTATTTATTAATAAGATTTTAATTACTTCAAGAAGTTCTTTTAAACCTAGTTAAATAATATATAAAAAGTATAAAATATAGTGAATTCTAGTATTCGTAAAAGTATTTTAATTATTATAAAAATCGCGGATTTTATTTTCTAATTTCTTTTTTATAATTAAAAACTAGGCCTTTTCCTCCGGTAATATAGTTTCGAGGGCTTAATATATACTATTATTATTAAAAGCGTTATTCGTAGTAATTAATATTATCCGATCCCTTAATTTATAACGATAAATAATAATATTTAAATATAAAGTTAAGTTAATATTATTATATTTTCTCTTTATATATTTAAAAGCTAGGAGTACCTTATAGTATTATTATCACTAGTCGATAAAGTATATATTTATAACTATATAACTTTATCTATTCTTAAAAGATTATAAATTTAGCGTTATAATAACTTTTGTATTATTATTAAATAAATTCCGAAGGAGTTAATTTTAAATATCGTTATACTTTTTTATAATATAATTTTTAATTATAAATATAAAAGGGAGAGTAATTAACGAATTCGTATATTTAAATACTCGTTATATATTAATATTATTAATAGATCGTAAGGAGAGTTTAAGCCCGATAATTATTTATATAAATAATTTAGGGAAGTTCTTAAGTATTATTTCTCGACTATTAAACCGTAGTATATTAACCTTTCTTTTACTTCTTTATAGTTAAAATTATAAATATTTATATTAATCTTTAGACCTATATATTAAGCGGGTTAGAATATATCTAGTCTTTAAAAGATAATATAGTTTAGATTAATTCTATACCTAAATATAAAACTTTCCTCTTATATTAATTTAATATAAGATACGTTTTTATATTATTCTAGGCGTTAATTCTCGTAATTATTCGATTATATCTTTTATAGATATTTCTCGGCTCCCTTATATTTATTATAGTATTATTATAAAAGAACTTTTATTCTAGAGCCGGTTTAGGCGATATCTAAAAGAAATTAGGTATATAACTCTTATATTTCTAATTCTCTTATTTAATCTTTTAGGTACGATATTACTCCTATCTATAAAACTATTCGAGAAAAATAATAACTATTTCTATTATATATATATAATAGCGTTTATCGGAATCTTTAGTCGTTAAGCTTTTTATAAAAGAAGTATCTCGGGTAATTAAACTAAAAGTAGAAGAATATTAATTATTAGATTCAAAATTATTAATAGCGAAGCTACTATTTTAAAATATTCTAAATACGTATTTTAGAAACTAGTAAAGAAGGTAGGAAAATAAAAGGAATTATTAACTCTTTTATAATTATATAGTCTATAGAGGTACGTTATATATAGTAGTTATAACTTAATTATATTAATACCGGATAGGAAGATTATAAAAATAAATCTATATTTATTTTATATATTTTAAGTTAATATCCCGCTAAAAAGTAATTTTAAATATATAGTAAATTAATATTCTAACCCTCCTTTAAAAATTCCTTTTAAGATTTAACTAAATCTTTATTAATTTAAATTAATAATTATACCTTTAATTATTAATAAAAGCGTAGCCGATATTAACTTTAAGTTACTCGATAGTCTTAATAATAATACGAGAGTAAATTAAAGCCCTCGATTATTAAGAATATAACGGAATCTAAAGGTAACGAGGAAAATATTTAATATATAAAAAGTATATATAAGGAAACCCTAGGTAAAGAAAATTATAATATAAAATAAAAAACTAAAGAGTAGTAGTTAATAGGACCTCTATAATTAAATCACTATTTAATTTAACTCTTTAGTTATTATTTTATAAGAAATTAGGCTTTTTTAAAAAATTATTAATTTTTTAATCCTAAAACTACCCTTTACGCGCTTTATATACGAAATTATATATACCTCTTATAGACGCTATTTTCGTATATAATTTATAGGTCTAACGCGTTATAAGAGGCCTTAAAGACGATATTAATTAAGAAACTCGCGAGTAAATAATTTAATATTATTTTTATAAATATATAATATTAATTTTAATTATAATAATTAATCTTTACGCGATTTATAATAAGCGAATTATTATAGCCCCGAAGGATATATAGTTTATACGGCGATTAAAGGCTATATATACTAGGTAAGAATATATTATAATTAATATCCGAAGGTCGACGCTTTATTATATTTATCTTAATCTTTATATTAATTAAACTAGTACCG